>Ga0209066_10000168_pt1 | contig 99367 bp, 77 predicted proteins | sample All_14_2_FD_187198 | JGI IMG/M metagenome (GOLD analysis project Ga0209066, IMG submission 187198) | Freshwater microbial communities in response to fracking from Pennsylvania, USA - Allegheny Zone_MetaG_DW_15 (SPAdes) (version 2) ...
GCCTAGCGTCCACCCCATGCCAAGCCCCCTCTCGCCCAGTTCAGCCGACTATCGCACCGCCCGCCGCGTCGAAGGCAAACCCCGCGTCGTCGTCACACGCCGCCTACTGCCCGAAACCGAAGCGCGCATGGCTGAACTGTTCGACGTCACGCTCAGCACCGATGACCGCCCGCTCACTCGCGAAGAACTGGTCGCCGCGATGCAAACCGCGCACGTCCTCGTCCCCACGGTGACAGACCGCATCGACGCAAGCCTGATCGCGCAGGCAGGCCCGCAACTCGGCCTCATCGCCAATTTCGGCGCAGGCATCGAACACATCGATCTCGCCGCCGCCCGCGCGCGCAAGATCATGGTCACCAACACGCCCGGCGTCTTCACCGACGACACGGCGGACATGGCCATCGCCCTGATCATCTCGGTCAGCCGCCGCCTCAACTACGGCGGCCGTACCCTGCGCGCAGGGAAGTGGGAGGGCTGGGCGCCCTCCACCATGCTCGGCCACCGCCTTGCGGGAAAGACGCTCGCCATCGTCGGCATGGGCCGCATCGGCCAGGCCGTAGCCCACCGCGCCCGCGCCTTCGGCCTCAACGTCGCCTACCACAGCCGCCACCGCCTGCCCGAAGCGCTCGAGACGATGTTCGGCGCGCGTTACGTGGCCGATCTCGATACGCTGGTGGCCGAGGCCGACATCCTCACCCTGCACTGCCCCGCCACGCCCGAAACGCACCACCTGATCGACGCCCGCCGCCTCGCGCTGATGAAGCCCGAGGCCTATCTGGTAAACACCGCCCGCGGCCAACTGGTCGAGGAAGAAGCCCTGATCGCCGCCCTCGTCGAAGGCCGCATCGGCGGCGCGGGGCTTGATGTGTTCGAGCATGAGCCGCAGGTCGATGCGCGCCTGCTGGCCCATCACAACGTCGCCATCCTGCCGCACATGGGCAGCGCCACTTTCGAAGGGCGGCAGGCCTCGGGCGAGAAGGTCATGGCCAACATCCGCTTCTGGGCCGATGGCCACCGCCCCCCCGATCAGGTGCTCGAAGGCCTCGTCTAACCACTGTTACAGGATTGGCCGTCCCCGTTTCGCACAACAATCGATCACCCTCGCGCTTGTGCGGTGCTGCAAAGTTGCACTAAAGCCCCGGGTGAGAGGGAGTTCTGTTGATGCGAAACGTGATGGCGGCATTCGTCGCGCTATTTGCCCTGCTTGTGCCCGCGCTGGCGCTGGGCCAGACCGGCCTTGAGACGGTCAGCGTCGAAGACGTGGCCGATACCGGCGACACCGCGTGGATTCTGGTCTCCTCCGCTTTCGTGCTGATGATGGCCATGCCCGGCCTCACGCTGTTCTACGGCGGACTCGTGCGCGCCAAGGGATTCCTCGCCGTGCTGGTGCAAGTCGGCGCGATTGCTGCCGTGGCCTCGGTGTTGTGGATCATGGTCGGCTACACGCTCGCATTCGGAGACGTTGCAGGCGGCTGGCTCGGCAGCGGCAACGCCTGGATGCTGCTCAACCTAGGCAACGTGCGCGCCAATACCACGATCCCGGAAAGCGCCTTCGTGCTGTTCCAGATGTGCTTTGCGCTGATCACCCCTGCCCTGATGGTCGGCGCATGGGTCGATCGCGCCCGCTTCGGCTGGGTCGTCGGCTTTAGCGCGCTGTGGGGCCTGATCGTCTATGCGCCGGTGGCCCACTGGGTCTGGGGCGGCGGCTGGCTCTCCACCAAGTTCGGCACGATGGACTTTGCCGGCGGCATCGTCGTCCACACCACCGCAGGCGTTTCGGCCCTTGTCGTCGCCATGCTGCTGGGCAAGCGCGCGGGCTTCCCCAAGACGCTGATGCTTCCGCACAGCCCCTCGCTCACGATGGCAGGCGCAGCGCTCCTGTGGGTCGGCTGGTTCGGCTTCAACGGCGGCTCGGCGCTGGCGGCCAACGATGATGCGGCCTCGGCCATCATCAACACCCACGCCGCCGCCTGCGTCGCCGCGCTGGTATGGCTGGTGATCGAAAAGTTTGCGGTCGGCAAACCCACCTCGGTCGGCTTCGCCACCGGAGCCATCGCAGGCCTCGCCACCGTCACCCCCGCCGCGGGATACATCGCGCCGGGCGCTGCCATGCTCTTCGGAGCCCTTGCCACAGTGGTCTGCTACCCGATGATCCAGATCGTGAAAAAGCGCCTCGAAATCGACGATTCGCTCGACGTATTCGCCGTCCATGGCGTCGGCGGGATGCTCGGCTCGGTCCTGCTCGCGGTGTTCATCTCGGAATCGTTCGGCGGCACCGGCTATGCCCAAGGCATGGACCTCGCCCGCCAACTCGTCGCCCAGATCGCAGGCGTCGGCATCGTCGCGCTCTGGAGCGCCTTTGCCACCGTCGTCTGCGCGCTGATGGTCTCGATGGTCATCCCGATGCGCGTGACCGAGGACGAGGAACGCGAAGGCCTCGACATCACCAGCCACGGCGAGCGCGCCTGGGAAATGGATTGACGGTAGCGCTGGGAGGGGGGTGTGCCTCTCCCAGCGTTGGAGTGGCGGTATTCACTAAGCTACCGGTCAGCATAAGACCCCGTTGCAGAAATTGCGGCACCTGATTAGCTTAACCAAATGAGCGCGCACCTAACGCATAGCCTCTTGTTGACATTGGTGTTGGCATCAACCGGTTGTGGGGGGCTGGGTGAGCGAAAGATAGAAGAACCGGACCAGCGCAGTTTCTCGGGCGTTTGGATCGATGAATTCGAAGGATCAACCTTTTTGGCCGGAATTGATCGGGCACCAGATCGAAGGCCAGACTACAAGAGCACCGCATGGTTGAACTACTCTCTTCCCGGAAAAGCCCAAGGGCCTAGTTACGATGGCTCGGCCGGATGCTATATACTTAGCGCATACAAGGTTGAGTTCATCGGGCGGGAAAAAAGATCGAGTGATGGATCAGGCCATATGGGCTTGTGGGGATCTGAAATCGATGTCTTTGACATGATCAAGGCCGAACCGATCGCCAGCCCTAATTGCTCCACTTATGACAAAGGCTAACCACCTAACCGCCGTAAGCCGTTCAGACTCCTTGCCGCTCCAAGAGCCGCCATTCATCTGGCCAGCAAAATACCCTCAAATCCTAAAACCCACTATCGTCGCCCCGTGCTTGACACGGGGCTTGGCTACCTTTCGACGTCGCCTTCCCGCGCTTCCCCCGCAGGATACCACTGGTCCCAAAGGTCCAGCCAATCGGGATTGTCCGCCTCGATCAGCGCGAATTTCCATTCCCGGCGCCATTTCTTGACCAGCTTCTCGCGTGCGATGGCGGGTTCGATCTCCTCGTGTCGTTCGGCGTAGACCAGCCTTGTCTTGCCAAAGTCGGTTACGTGGATCGAGCCGTCGCCCTCACGGTGCTGCCACACGCGCCGGGTCAGATCGGAGGTGACGCCAACATACATCCCGCCACGGTAGCGGTTTGCCATGATGTAGACCCAGCCGCCTTTTTCCATCGGGCTGTTGTGCCAAACGTGGGGCGGAAAGAAAAGCCAAGCCCCGTGTCGAGCACGGGGCGACGGTGGGGTTTGGGAGCGTTTGCGAATGGGCAGGCATGATGCTGTCACTGGAAACAAGTGACGCAATGCTTTGCCCTCGCAGCAGGCCTTTCCCACAACCCACCCCACCATCTCCGTCGCCCCGTGCTCGACACGGGGCTTGGCTGCCTTGCGACATCGCCTTCCCACACTTCCGCCACCGGCAAACTCTGGTTGAGGCTGCTTTACCTGCCGAGAGCGTGCCAAACCGGACGTTGAGCGAAAAGGATAGCCAAGCCCCGTGTCAAGCACGGGGCGACGGGTGTTTGGTTTAAAGGGTAGTCTGCTATCCGACGAAAATGGGCGGCCCCAGCACCCCGGAACCGCCCCTCTCAAACCCAAAGACCCAGATCAATCCCCGGTCAAAATCCGGTCCACCAACTGCTTCACCGTCGGCGTGAAGTTGTTGGAATAGAACGGGTCTTGCTTGAACCGGTATGCTGCATGGCCAGCAAACACCAGATTCTTGTCCAGTTCCCCGCCATGCGCAACGTCCTGCAGGGTCTTCTGGATGCAGAAGCTGCGCGGATCGGCCAGGCGGCCCGTGGTGTAATCGTCGTGGTCCTTCCATGATGAGAACCCGCAGTGCGAAAGGCAGCCCATGCAGTCCTTCTGGTCCTGCTGGATTTCGTCGCGCTCTTCCGGTGTCACGAACACCATCGTGTCGTCCGGCGTGCGCAGCGCGTGGACATAGCCCGCACCGTGCCAGCCCCGCGCCCGCGCCAGATCGTTCGGCGTTACCCAGAAGTTCTTGCCCCGCACACCCACGTCAAGCTGCACGGTATGCTCGCCCGCTTCCACGCGCGAATAGGGAATCTGCCGCTCTGACCGCGCTTCCAGTGAACGCAGGAACGGATTGCGCACTGCGGACGAATAGAACCCCGTGGGCGAAAACTTGTGCAGCAGCACGTCGCCCGGCTCCAGCGTGCGCAGGTGATCTTTCCACCCCTGCGGGATCGGGCTTTCCTCGGTCAGCAAAGGCCGCGTGCCGAACTGGAAAGCAATCGAACCGAGTTCAGGATTGTCGATCCAGTTGTCCCATTCGCGCAGGAACCACACGCCGCCTGCCATCACGATCGGCACATCGTCCGAAATGCCTTCGGCGCGCATCACATCGCGCAGCACTTTCACGCGCGGATAAGGGTCTTCCGGCTTGCGCGGGTCTTCGGCGTTCGACAGGCCATTGTGCCCGCCCGCCAGCCACGGATCTTCATAAACCACCGCGCCCAGCAGTTCGGGCACCTTGTGATAGGCACGCTTCCACAGCGCGCGGAACGCACGGCCCGAAGACACGATGGGCAGATAGTGGACGTTATAGCGCTGCGCGATTTCCGAAAGCTTGTACGGCATGCCCGCGCCGCAGGTCACGCCGGTCACCATGCCGCGCGTCTGGTCCAGCACCGCTTCCAGAATCGGCTGCGCGCCGCCCATTTCCCACAGCACGTTTATGTTGATGGCGCCGCGTCCGCCCGAAATTTCGTGAGCGCGCTTCACCTGCTCCACCGCGCCATCGATGGCATAGCGCATCAGTTGTTCGTGGCGTTCCTTGCGCGTCAGCGCATCATAAACCTGTGGAACAATCTTGCCTTCGGCGTCGTAGCTATCGGCATTGACGGCGCTGACCGTGCCGATGCCGCCAGCAGCGGCCCACGCGCCCGAACTCATGTGGTTCGTCGCTGCAACACCCTTGCCGCCTTCAACCAATGGCCAAACTTCGCGGCCGCCGTAAAGAATCGGCTTCAACCCCTTGAACGCAGACATCAATTTCCTTTCAAGGCGCTTGTCGCGCCAGCACCCTTGGCCGTCTTTAAACGGCACGGTCTGATTGCGCCCGGCTCTGGCCGCGTTTCCGCCGCCACGAACTGTGCGTAATACCCCGCAAGCTCCGGTTTACGGTGAAATTCCTCCAAACGAAAGCCCACCGCCTCCAACTCGCAGATCAGCAAGGCCGGCGGAATGCCGTGGCGATCGGTCGAACGATCCGTATCGACCACCACGATCTTCCCACCGGACTTCAACGCAGGCCACAGCCGCCATGCAAAGGCATAAGGCTCGGCCACTTCGTGATACATATGCACCAGGAACACCCGGTCAAAACTGCGCTCGGGCAGCTTCGGATCATCCTCGCCACCGGGCTTGATCGAAACATTGTCGAGCCGGTCCGCCTCAACGCGCGCACCAAGGCGGCGCAGCGCGTCTCCATCAATGTCTTGCGCCACAACGCGGCCCTTGGCGGTCACGCGCTCGGCCAGACGGACGGTGTAATACCCCTCGCCCGCGCCAATGTCGGCCACGCTCATGCCCGCTTGCACCCCGGCAAGGTCCATCACGGTCGTGGCTTCGTTGCGCTCCTCACGGTCACGCTCGTTGGAAAAGGCATTGCTGCCCAGTTCCGAAACCGGCCGATCCGGCGTGGGGAAGGCGCGCGCAGTTTCGGCACGGTTGTCCGTGGTTGCCGGGTCGCAGGCAGCAACCAGCACTGCCAGCGCAATAGATACAAGGGCCGAAGCCCGGCGCATCAATCGTCGTCCTCGACAGTAACCTTTTCGCCCGTGACTTTTTGCGAGAGCGCAGCGGCCATGAACGGATCGAGCGCACCATCGAGAACTTCGCTGGGGTTGGTTGAAACCACCCCGGTGCGCAGGTCTTTGATCTGTTGATAGGGCTGCAGCACGTAGGACCGGATCTGGTGACCCCAACCAATCTCGGTCTTGGCCTGATATTCACCGCTCGCAGCTGCTTCGCGCTTGGCCAGTTCGGCCTCATAAATGCGCGCTTTGAGCATACCCATCGCGGTTGCGCGGTTCTTGTGCTGGCTGCGGTCATTCTGGCTGGCCACGATGATGCCGGTCGGCACGTGCGTGATGCGCACCGCCGAATCGGTGGTGTTCACGTGCTGCCCACCCGCGCCCGATGCACGATAGGTGTCGATCTTCAGGTCGGACGGGTTGATCTCGACCTCGATGTTGTCGTCGATCTCAGGGTAGACCCAGACCGAGCTGAACGAGGTGTGCCGCCGTGCCGAACTGTCATAGGGGCTGATCCGCACCAGACGATGCACGCCGCTTTCGGTCTTGGCATAGCCATAGGCGTTCTCGCCCTTGATCAGCAGCGTCGCGCTCTTGATGCCCGCAGCTTCACCGGCGTGGTAATCCACCAGATCAACCTTGTAACCATGCCGTTCGGCCCAGCGCGTGTACATGCGCTGCAGCATTTCGGCCCAGTCCTGGCTTTCGGTGCCACCGGCACCTGCGTGAACTTCAAGGAAGCAGTTGTTGCCATCGGCTTCGCCCGCCAGCAGTGCCTGCACCTTGTCGTTGTCGGCCCGGTTCGCCAGCGCGGCCAGCGTGGCCAGCCCTTCGTTCACCGTTGCTTCGTCGTCTTCCATCTCGCCAAGCTCGATGAATTCCACGGCGTCGGCCATTTCCTGACCGATCGTGTTGACGGTGCCGATGGCCGCTTCCAGCCTGCGCCGTTCGCGCATGACTTCTTCGGCCTTCTTGGGATCGTCCCACAGCTTGGGATCTTCGACGCGGGCGTTCAGCTCGTCGAGACGGCGCACGGCGCGGTCCCAGTCGAGGAACTTGCGCACCAGTGCCAGCGCGGCCTTGATGCGGTCGATATGGGCCTGCCCTTCGGCACGCATGATACAACTCCGGTCAAACGGAAAACGAACTGCGCCGCTTAGCGAAGCGGGCAGGCATGTAAAGCCCAAGCGTGAAATGGGTTTCCGTTTGGGCTCAGCCCTTGAGCTTGCGCACGGCGGCCAGCGTCATCTTCACATGGTCGCGATAGTCCATGTCGGAATGGACCATCACGATCTTGCCGTTGCGTCCAATGACATAGCTGGTGCGCTTGGTAAGGCCCGTCGAAACGCCATCGGGCTTCTTCAGATCGACGTCATAGGCCTTGATCACCGCCGGGCTGGCCGCGGCCACGGCAAACTTGTCGCGGCAGGCTTCGGTCGAAAACTTTTGCAACGTGGCAATGTCATCGTTCGACATGCCAACCACCGTCGCGCCTGCTGCCTTGAACTGGTCACTCGCCTCGGCAAAGGCGTGCGCTTCCAGCGTGCAGCCTTGCGTGAAGGCCTTGGGGTAGAAGTAGAGCACTACCGGCCCCTTCTTCAGCGCCTGCGTCAGCGAGAACGAGAACGGCTTGCCCGCCAGCGCACCCTTGGCATCAAACGCCGGAGCCTTGACCCCGTTCGCAAGTTCGGCCGAGGCCGGGGCGGAGAAAAGGGCGAATGCCGCAAATGCGGCTGGGATCAGGAGCTTGTTCATAGTTTTAGAAGGTAACAGACCCGGCCCACAGGTGCCAATGCCTTTGAGGGCAAGTGCGGATTCTCAGTAGATCCCACCCTGCTCCTCAAGGAAGTCCTGCTCCACCGCCACGTCTTCGGCCGGCCCATCAGCAATCCCCCGCGCCGCCCGCGCCCGGCGCAGAGCATCGATAACCGCTTGTTTTGCCGTCATTTCCCCCTCACGCGCGGTCCGCTTCGGCTCCGTATCCGGCTTGAACGCCTCCCAGATGACCGACGCCTTGGCCGCATCGTTCTCCGGCGTCCCCCCAAACACCCGCTTGCCCGAAACGCGGTCAATCTTCACCATCCGCACCCCCTCAGGCACCCGGAACGGAATATCCTTCCACCGCGCACGTGTTTCCTGAACAAGCTGCTTGAACACCGGCGCCGCGATCCGCCCGCCCTGCGCATATCCGCCGAGGCTGCGGGGTTGGTCGTAGCCGATGTAGACGCCTGCGATGATATCTGGCGATCCACCGACGAACCACACGTTGGTGGGGCCGGAGGTGGTGCCGGTCTTGCCGAACAGCGGGAGGTTGAGATCGCGCAGGGTCACCGCCGTGCCGCGCACCACCACGCCTTCGAGCATGTGGACGACCTGATAGGCGGTGCGGGGGTCCATGACCTGTTTGCCGGCGGGTTTGAAGCGCGGCATGGGCTTGCCGTCCCACTGCGGCATCGAGCAGCCGTCACAGCGGCGATTGTCGGCGCGGAGGATGACTTTGCCGTTGCGGTCCTGCACGTAATCGATCAGCGAAGCATTGTGCTGCCGACCCTGATTTGCGAGCGCGGCGTAGCCGTTGACCATCTTGAGCACGGTGGTGTCACCCGCGCCAAGCGCCATCGACAAGTAAGCTTCATAGTCGCCGATGCCGACCTGCTTGATCGTGCGCACGACCTTGTCCATGCCGACATCGTTGGCGACGCGCACGGTCATCAGGTTGCGCGATTGTTCGAGACCCCAGCGCATGGTGTGGCTGCCAGAACCGCCTTCGTTGCCGAAGTTGCGGAAGCACTTTTCACCCAGCGCCGCGCCTTGATAGACACAGAACGTGCCGTCAACGACCATCGAGGCCGGGGTCAACCCGTTGTCGAGCGCGGTAGCATAGACGAAGGGCTTGATCGTGGAGCCGGGCTGGCGATTGGCCTGCGTGGCGCGGTTGAAGGAGCCGAGGCGCGCATCGAAGCCGCCCTGCATGGCCAGAACGCGGCCACTTTGCGGATCTTCGACGACCATGCCGCCCGAGACTTCGGGTATGGTCCGGACAGCATATGTCCCGGCGTTCAGCGGGGCGACGGCGGTGATGTCACCGGGCCTGATCTTTTCGGGCAAGCTGACGAGATCGGCGGTGCTGCCGTCCGAGAAGCCAATCTTGCCGGACGAACCGCTGCGCGACAACAGAACCGCCGTGCGCCAGTTCTGGTAATTGACCGAGATGTTGCTGGTGATGAGTTCGGTCTGCCAGCGATCCCCGCTTACATCCACCCGCGCGATGGGACCGTGCCATGCCCGGCCACCTGAATAGCGCAAGAGCGCGGTCCTCAGTGAATTCTGTGCCGCCGTCTGCAATTGCGTATCAAGCGAAGTGCGCACCCACAACCCGCCACCATAGACACTGTTCGGCCCATTTTCAGCCTTTTCGCCAAACTTCTCGATCAACTGGCGGCGGACTTCTTCAAGATAGTACCCGGCATCGGCAGTGTAGTTTTCAGCCCGGCGCGGCTTGAGGCCCAGAGGCATTGCCTGCGCCGCAGCGGAAGCCTGCGCGGTTGCCCAGCCATTGCTGACCATCTGTTCAAGCACCCAATTGCGCCGTTCAAGCGCCATCGCTTCGTACTTGGCACGGCCATAGCGCTCTGGCGCTTTGGGCAGGATGGCAAGGAAGGCAGCTTCGTGCAGTTGCAGATCGCCAACGTCCTTGTCAAAATACGCGCGCGATGCGGCCTGCACACCGAAACTTTGGCGGCCCAGCGGGATCTCGTTGAGGTAGAGTTCGAGGATCTGCTGCTTTTCCAGCACGCCTTCGATGCGGCGCGCGAGAATCATTTCCTTGAGCTTGCGCGAGATCGAATATTCATCGCCAATCAGGATGTTCTTGGCGACCTGCTGCGTGATGGTGGAGCCACCGCGCGCACGCTCGCCCGAACCGAATTTGAGCGCGTAATCGGCCACGGCCCCGGCAAGCCCGAAGAAATCGATCCCGCCGTGCGTCCAGAATGTCTTGTCCTCTGCCGCCAAATAAGCGTTGATCAGCGGTTCAGGAAAATCGACGAAGCGCAACTGGACGCGGCGTTCGCGCGCATAGCTGGAGACAATTTCACCATCATTGCCGCGCACCATCGTGGGCAGCGGCGGCTGATACGTGAGCAGCCGGTCAGCCGACGGCAGCGTGCGCAGAACCGCGACCCAGAGCACGAACCATGCGACAAGAATTGCCGCTGCCAAATAACCAACAAAACGGAACCAGCGGCTTCCCCGCCATTTGGCGCGATACCAGTTGGAAAGGGTTTGCCAACGTGCAAAGCCGTCCTTGCGGAGCAGCTTGAACCGGGATTGCTGAGACGTCTCTTCGGCCATTATGCTTGCGCCTCTAGCACGGCCCAGCTTGCCCAAGCCAGTGCCTTCGCATCAAAATCGGGATCAAATCGGTTCAGCGAACGGCGGAACCTTGCTGCATCGGTTCTTGCGCAGCCGCCGTTTCTGCCACGGATGGCGCCTGCTTTTCGGCAAGGTATATCTGGATTGCCTGCGCCACCGAACGCGCAAAACCCCGCCGCCACGCCGGATCACGCATCGCGCGCGCATCACCTTCATTGCTGATGTAGCCGGCTTCGATCAATGCCGATGGCAAATCGAGCGACTTGAGCACGATGAACGCCGCTTCACGCTGCGGCGTGGCGTGAAAACGCATGCGCCCTTCGGATTCGCGCACCACAAGTTCGCCAAACCGCAGCGAACGCCCGCGCATTTCGCGGCGGGCCAGATCGACGAGAATCGAGGAGACGACTTGGCCCTTGTCATCCAGCGAAACGCCGTTGACCGTGTCAGCACGGTTTTCGCGTGCGGCCATTGCCTCTGCCACCGTGTCTGATGCCTTGTCGGAAAGCGTATAGACCGTGGCACCGCGCGCAGCCGTGCTTTGCGCCGCATCGGCATGGAGCGAGACGAACAGATCGGCACCCAGGCGCCGGGCGATATCGGATCGTTCCTCAAGCACCAGAAAGCGGTCGGTGTCGCGCGTCATGGCCACGCGGACCCTGCCGTCGGAGAGCAGCTGGTCGCGCAGCGATTTGGCAAGGGCGAGCGTCAGATCCTTTTCGCGCTCGCGCCGCGCCCCGCTCGCCCCCGGATCATGGCCACCGTGCCCGGCATCAATGACGACAAGCGGGCGCGATGTGTCAGCCGGGCCTTGGATAGGCGGCAAATCAATCTTCTCACCACTGGCTGCCAAATCGAGCTTCACAACATAGCGCGGCTGAATATCGGCAACGCCGGTGGAAAACGCAGCCCACATTGCCGCTGCGGCAAACACCGGCGCGGCAAAAACGGCAACAATGAGACCCCGATCATCCATCCGGAAACGCCTATGCCCCGCCACAGCCTTTGCGGTCCAGCGGGAAATGGCCCGCATGGTTAACGGTATTGTCCCGGCATTGTTTTAATTGCCGCTTTGCAATTGGGATGCTAGCACACATCTACCGGGGCAAGTCAGCATCGGTGCGATCCACGCCGAAACCGCCAAAAAGCGCACAATTGCGCCGTGGTGGGCGAGGGAAAGCCTGCTGGCGCAGATCCCGTATTCGTGGGGAGAAACAAGCGCAAGCGCCCCTCTCCACGCCACAAGGTTGATGCCGTGATGATGAGCCGCGTTTCGTTCCTGCCACCCTGCCCCACCGGGGCGGTTGCGGCTTGGACGAATGGCGGCACGCGCATTTCGCCGCGAGTTGTCCTTACAGCAGACACAAACCAACCGCCGCCGGGCGGCGAGCGACAGGGCATGGCAGGCAAAACGCCGCGCGTCCCTATGCTCCGATCCGGCTTAACCGCATTCGTGAATGCCCCCGGCACGGAGCCAGTCGCTGCACTGGCCTGGCCGCAAGGACATCACGCATCCCAAACGAACCGCGCCAGAAACGCAGGGGCAACCCGGCGACGGCGCGGCTGGAGAATTTATAATGACCACGCGTATGCTAATCGATGCGCGCCACCAGGAAGAAACCCGGGTGGCGGTGCTGAAGGGCAATCGGATTGAAGAATTCGACTTTGAATCTGCGGATCACAAGCAGATCAAGGGCAATATCTACCTCGCCAAGGTAACACGAGTAGAACCATCGCTGCAGGCAGCTTTCGTCGATTTTGGCGGCAACCGGCACGGGTTCCTTGCGTTCAGCGAAATCCATCCCGACTATTACCAGATCCCCAAGGAAGACCGTGAAGCGCTGCTGGCTGAAGAAGCCGCGCACGCCGAAGAGGAAGCTGCCCTGCGCGCCGCCGATGATGGCGACGAGGAGGACTATGCAGAGGGCGAAGGTTACGATTCCGATGAGGGCGTGACCGAAGTCGACACGTCCGAAAAGGATCAGGTTGCGACCATCGAAGGTGGCGTTGTGGAGAACGGCTTCGATCACGAAAGTGACGAAGGCGAAGACTCAGACGCTGCCGAAGGTTCGGAGGAAAGCGAAAGCGACGCCGAAAATGATGGCCGCCGCCGTAGCCGCCAGCAGGGCCGCCGCCGTCAGGGCGGCCGTTCGCAGGGCAAGGAAGCCGACGAACTGCGCGCCAAGCGCATGGCGCTGCGCCGCCGCTACAAGATTCAGGACGTAATCCAGCGCCGTCAGGTGCTGCTGGTGCAGGTTGTGAAGGAAGAGCGCGGGAACAAGGGCGCTGCCCTGACCACGTACCTCAGTCTTGCAGGCCGTTATTGCGTGCTCATGCCGAATTCGAGCCACGGTGGCGGGATCAGCCGCAAGATCAATTCTTCGGCCGACCGCAAACGTTTGAAGACGATCATTACTGAAATGGAACTGCCGCGTTCGATGTCATGCATCGTGCGCACGGCTGGGTTGCAGCGCACCAAGCCCGAGATCAAGCGTGACTTCGACTATCTTGCCCGCCTGTGGGACGAGATCCGCGAACGCACGATGGGCTCGGTTGCCCCGGCACTGATCCATTCGGATTCCGACCTGATCAAACGCGCGATCCGCGACATCTACAACCGCGAGATCGAGGAAGTGGTGGTCGAAGGTGAGTACGGATACCGTGCTGCCAAGGACTTCATGAAGCTGCTGATGCCAAGCCACGCCAAGCGGGTGAAGGCATATGTCGATCCTGTGCCGCTGTTCCAGCGCTATGGTGCAGAAGACCAACTGACCGCGATGTACGATCCGGTAGTGCAGTTGAAGAGCGGCGGCTATCTGGTCATCAACCCGACCGAAGCGCTGGTTTCCATCGACATCAACTCGGGCCGTTCCACCAAGGAACATGGCATCGAGCAGACGGCGGTCGCCACCAATCTTGAAGCTGCACGCGAGATCGCCCGCCAATTGCGCCTGCGCGACATGGCCGGACTGGTTGTGATCGACTTCATCGACATGGAATACGGATCGAACGTCCGCAAGGTCGAGAAGGCGATGAAGGACGCGCTGAAGAACGACCGCGCGCGCATTCAGGTTGGCCGCATTTCGGGCTTTGGCCTGATGGAAATGAGCCGCCAGCGTCTGCGCACCGGCGTGCTTGAAGCGACAACGCGAGGCTGCCCGCATTGCGATGGCACGGGCCTTGTTCGCACCGCATCGTCCGCAGGCCTTTCGGCGCTGCGCATGATCGAAGACGAAGCGGCCAAGGGCAAGGGCAACGTGGTGTCGCTCTATGCTTCGCAGGAAGCAGCGGTCTATGTGCTCAATGCCAAGCGCACCGATCTGGCCGAGATCGAAGAACGCTATGGCGTTGCGGTAGAGGTGATCCCCGAGGGCGAGAACGAAGGCGCGAAGATGCGCGTTGCCTCGCGCGGGCCGAAGCCAGAATTCGTGCCCCGCTTCGAGCCGATCATCGAGCCTGAGGAAGAGGACGACATCGTCGAGGACAGCTACGACGACGAGGACGAACCTGAAGAGCAGACCGCGCGCGGCAATCGTGAAGGTGGCGAAAGCGAGCGTGGCGGTGAACGTGGTGATGGCGAGCGCGGTGATGCCGAGCGCGGTGATGGTCGCCGCAAGCGGCGCAAGCGCCGTCGTGGCCGCAGCCGTGAACGCGGTGACGAAGGCACCGAAGGCGAGAATGCTGGTGAAGAGACCACTGGTGACGAAGCTGACGTTGAAACAGAAGAAGCCGATGGCGAAGCTGCGGAAAGCCACGCTGCCGACACTGCCGAGAACGGTGATGACAACGATCGTGGACCGCGCAAGCGTCGTCGGCGTGGACGTCGTCGTCGCGGTGGTCGTGAGAACGGCGAAGGTGGCGGCGAGCAGGCTGCATCGGACGAAGGCAGCGAAGATGCGGCGGACACTGACGCATCGCCCGCTGAAATTGCCGAGGCTGCACCTGTGGCAGAAGCGGAGCCAGTGGCCGAGCCAGTAGCCGAGGTTGCACCCGAGAAGCCCAAGCGCACGCGGCGCAAGAAGGCTGAGGTTGTGACGGAAGTGGCTGCTGAACCGGCAGTTGCGGCCGAAGCGGCGCCTGAGGTTGTGGCTGAGGAAGCGCCTGCGCCAGTGGCCGAAAAGCCCAAGCGTGTGCGCAAGAAGAAAGCTGACGCGGTCGCTGCCGAAGAGGCACCTGCTCCGGTCGTTGACGCTCCGGTTGAAGCACCTGCAGTGGCCGAAAAGCCCAAGCGCGTGCGGAAGAAGAAGACCGACACGGTTGCAGCCGAAGCTGCACCGACCGAGACGGTGACGGCGGATGCTCCTGCAGAAGCAGCACCGTCTGCCGAAGCGGACCCGGACGATGGCTCGGAGCCACGTCGCGGTTGGTGGCAGCGCACCTTCGGGGCGTAACCATCGCAGCAAGAACAAAGGAAAGGCCCCGCCGTGCAGCGGGGCCTTTTCGATTCAAGCCGCTTTTACAGCGACACCCCACTCCATCCACGCAGCCCATTTTGGCATGCCCGGCATGTATTGATGGCCCGGGTCTGAAAGCGCGAAACCGGATTGCAGCACCGAGGCGGTTACGGGTCGGCTAAGGTGGCAGCCTCCCATTAGCGGCTTCCACAACGGTTCGATCCGGCGCTGCCAACCCGCAACGTTGCGTTCAGGGCTGAGGCCGTGTTCGAGGAACAGCAATTGGCCACCCGGCTTCAGGATGCGGCGCAGTTCGGACAGGACTTTGGCTGGATCGTGCACCGAACACAGGGTGTAGGTGCAAACTGCCGTGTCGAAGCTTGCATCGGCAAAGGGTATGGCTTCGCCCACGCCTTCGCGGATGTCGGCCTGCCAGCCTTTCTTCGCCGCTGCATCGCGCGCATAGTCGAGCAGTTTGCCTGACGGGTCGATCCCGGCAAACCCGGTGACGCGGGCGGTATCGTAGAACTGCTGGTTGAGGCCGCCGCCGCAGCCGATCTCGAACACGCGGCCCTGCGCGCGCGGGACGACCCCTGCGCGCAATTCCATGATCGCCGGTGAAGCACACGCGCACTTGATCATGCGCGGCACCACGTGCGCGTCCCACAATCCCTTCAGACCCATCCCGATTCCCCCAATTGTTATCGTGGCAGAGTGCATGTCCGTGGCAGGTGAGACAAGGGCGCAGCGGCTGCGTTCCACTGGCGTGTCGATTGTTGCGGAAGATACCATTCCGATGCTGGCGTGCAGGATGCTTTCGGCTATGGTCCGCGCTTACCAACAGCACGCAAGGACACCGATGCACGGCAGCACCGCAGACCATTCCGAACACCAGCTGGAAGCCTCTCTGCACGCCCGCCACGTGGCGATGATTGCCATTGGCGGGATCATCGGCGCGGGTCTGTTCGTCGGGTCATCGACCTCGATCAACCAGATCGGGCCGGCGGTGGTGGTGAGCTATGGCATGGCCGGGTTGGTCATTCTGATGATCATGCGGATGTTGAGCGAGATGGCCATGCTCAATCCCGGCGCGGGATCGTTTACCGAGCATGTGCGGCTGGGGTTCGGCGACAAGTGGGGACCGTTGGCGGGATTCGTGACCGGCTGGCTTTACTGGTATTTCTGGGTGGTGGTGGTGGCGATCGAGGCGATTGCCGGGGCGGTCATTCTGGCGTTGTGGCTGCCGTTCGAGGTGTGGCAGATCGGTTGCGTGCTGCTGGCGCTGATGACGGTGGTGAACCTGTTCTCCGCGCGGTCGTATGGCGAGTTCGAGTTCTGGCTGTCGACCGCCAAGGTTGCGGCGATCCTCGTTTTCATTCTGATTGCGGGGCTGTGGGCGTTTGGCGTGACATCACCCAACGGCCAGACTTTCGCCAACATCACCGCACACGGCGGCTTTGCCCCCAAGGGCTGGGGCGCGGTGATTGGCGGGGTGACGAGTGTGATCTTTGCGCTGTGCGGTGCCGAAATTGCGACCGTGGCAGCAGCGGAATCGCACGCTCCGGCCAAAGTCATCGCGCGCATGACCGGGTCGGTCGCGCTGCGCATCCTGCTGTTCTACGTCCTGTCGCTGATCCTGATTGTGGCAGTGCAGCCTTGGGATACGGTGGTTCCGGGCCAATCGCCTTTTGCCAGTTCGCTGGGCCTGATGGGCATTCCGGCTGCCGAGACGATCATGAACGCGGTGGTGCTTGTTGCGGTGCTTTCGTGCCTGAATTCCGGGCTATACGTGACGTCGCGCGCATTGTTCGGCCTGGCCCGGCATGGTGATGCCCCGCAGAGCCTGATCCGCCTGAACAAGCGCAAGGTTCCCGCGCGGGCAACGGTGATTGCCAGCCTGTTCGGCTATGGCGCGATGGCGGCATCGATCCTGTCACCGGGCGGCGTGTTCAGCTTTCTGGTAAGCGCGTCGGGCGCGCTTATGCTGGTGATTTACCTGATGGTTTGCCTTGCGCAGGTACGGACGCGCCGCATCACCGAAGCGACAGCACCGGAGCGCCTAGGCATTCGCATGTGGCTGTTTCCGTGGCTGTCGTATGCGACCATAGCAGCCATCGTGATCGTGTTGCTGGCGATGAGCATGGTTTCCGAACTGCGCCCGCAGTTCCTGGCCAGTGCGTTGACCGTGACTTTTGCCGTGGGCGCATGGTGGCTGTTGCGTCGCAAGAGGGTTTGAGCGCAGGCCAATGCCAGCGCCAATTTCACATTGGCCTGCCCTTGCTCAACTGTGTTAGGGATTTCAGCAACTTCCGTGCCGCTGGAGTGTCTTACCGATGTCTGCCTGCCTTCTGCTCTCCACCCTCGCCACGGCAACCGTTGTGGCTGGACCGCAGCAGGTTACCGCAGAACCGGCAGGCGAACTGCCGCCGGCTGTGGCTGCGATGATCGACACCGTGCTGGCATCGGGCGATCAAGCAGCAACCGATGCCGTGATCCGCACAGCCAAACGCGCCCTGCCGCAATCGGCCGACGCCGTCGACCGCCGCGTGGCGCAATGGCGTACCGTACCGCCGACGCCGGTTGCTGTTGCCGTGGCCGCCGCCCCCGCACCGCCCGTGTCAGCCAAGCTGGAAACCGACAAAGCGTCCAAATGGTCCGGCGAAGGTGAGGCAGGAGCCTTCGTCAACACTGGCAACGCGCCGGGCATCGGGCTGGTTGGCGGCTTCAAAATGCTGGTTGAAGGCGAAAACTGGCGCGTAGGCACCAATGCCCGCGCCGACTATCAGGAAACTGCAGGCATCGTCACGCGCGAGCAATACCGGTTTTCCGCCGAGCCGAACTACAAGTTCGATGAACGCGGATATGTGTTTGGCCTTGGGCAATACGAACAGGACCGCTTTCAGGGGTTTGATTCGCGCTACAGTGTGTCCGGCGGCCTTGGTTACAGCCTGATAAAAAGCGATGCTGCACAATTGAGCGTGAAGGCAGGGCCTGCCTGGCGCGTGACCGAACCTGTCGCCGCCGAACGCGAATCCGTGGTCGCCGGGCTGGCTTCGCTCGAAGCGAAAGTGACGCTGACGTCTTCGTTGCAGTATAGCCAGGACGCCAGCATCTATTCGGATGCGACCGGGAGCACTTTTTATACGCTCGCCGCGATTGATTCAAAGCTGATCGGAAAGCTCAAGGCGCGGCTGTCATACATGGTGCAGCACGAAACTGCACCCGAGCTGGGGCGGCTGGGCACGGATACCACGAGCCGATTGACGCTGGTTTACGGCTTCTAAGGAAGCCGAGGGAACCTAAATCAGGAAGCCGTGGTGCCCGGCGCGTGCTTGTTCATCAGGTCATACGACCGTTCGTACCACTTGCTGCCCGGGTAGTTCTTCCCGAGCACGGCGGCCGCCTTTTGCGCTTCCTGCGGCAGGCCGAGCGAGAGGTAGCTTTCAACCAGGCGATAGAGCGATTCGGGCGCGTGGCTGGTGGTCTGAAACTTTTCAGCAACCGTGCGGAAACGCAGGCTGCCAGCGAGCCATTTTCCGGTGCGCTGATACATGCGGCCGATTTCCATTTCCTTGCCCGCAAGGTGATCGTTGATCAGATCGACCTTCAGGCGAGCGTCGGCAGCATAATCGGTATTGGGGTAGCGGCGGACCAACTCGTTCATCGCGGTCAGCGCCTGCTGGGTGATCTTCTGATCACGCGTGACGTCAGAGATCTGTTCGTAATAGCACAACGCGACGAGGTAATACGCGTAAGGCGCGTCCTTGTTGCCGGGGTGAATGGACAGGAAGCGCTGCGCGGACTGCACCGACTTGGCGTAATCACGCGAGGCATAGTAGCTGAACGCTGACATCAACTGGGCACGGCGCGCCCACGGCGAATAAGGATGCTGGCGCTCAACCTCGTCAAACAGCGCTGCGGCCTGCTTAGCATCGCCCTTGTCGAGCCGGTCCTTGGCGGCGGTGTAGAGCGTATCCACATCGCGCGCGACGTAGGCGACGTCCTTCTTCTTGTTACCGCCGCCTGCACAACCGGCAGTCAGCCCGATAGCCACAGTGGCAGCAGCGATAACGGCGAAGCGCGCAGGGCGGCGCGTGGCAGGATGCGTCATGCCGTCCCTATAGCCAGCACGTTCCTGAACGCCAAGTGAAGTTACCGAGTTTTGCGCCAACCAACGCAGATCAGGCTTCGGTGAACGGAGGTTCTACCGCGATAGCATCAGCCAAAGTCAGCCGGTCAAGGATCGCGGCGGTCTCATCACGCAGTTGCAGCATCAGTCCACGCAGGCGGCAATCGGCTTCGGGAAGGCAATTGTTGCAGTGTTCATAAGCGTTGCGGCTGGCGCAGGGCACCAGCGCGATGCTGCCGCGTGTGATGCGGATAATGTCGCCATAACGAATATCAACCGGGGGCAGTGCCAGTTCATACCCTCCGTCACGCCCGCGATGCGACACAACAATGCCTTCGCGCGCCATTTCCGAAAGGATGACGGTGAGGAATTTGCGGGGGATGTTCTGCGCTTCGGCGATAGCGTCAAGCCGAACGGCACCTTGCCCGAAAGTATCGGCAAGATGCTGCAGTGCCCGGATCGTATAACGCGTCTTTTGCGAAAGCATGAGAAATAGATGAACACTGCCGCTGGAATGTCAACGCCAGCGGTAGAATTACCTGTTCAGCTTTGGCGGCAACCGCCCGGTTTCGGAAAAAACCGGGCGGAATGCTCTGTGCTGCCGTTATTTCCCAGTGGCCAGCGCCTCGACGAAATCGAGACGGGCAAGATAGGGGTCTCCGACGTGGGACGCGCCTTTTTCGTCGATCAGCATGACCTTCGTGTCGGTCGCTGTTGCGGCTGGCCAGTTTGCGCCGGGATTGCTTGAGCGGGCGAACGCCACCCAGAGATCATGCGTGCGCTTGGCCACGGCAGCTTCGGGCGCGGCCATCTTCACTTGCGTGCGTGCAGGGACGGTGTCGAACACATAGGGAATCTCGCTGGCGTGCGGTGCGCCACCCATTGCCTTCTGGAAATCAGGATGGGCATAGCCGAAGCGGAACAGGTAGGCGGGCTGCCCACGCAGCGTAAGTGCGCGCGCCACGGCACGTGCGGGTTCAATGAACATTTTATCGGCACTGGTCATCGTGCCAACGACCAAGCCCGTTTCGGTCCCCGCCGGATCATAGAGCTTGCGGGCTTCGGTGGCCTTGTCACCATAAGCAGCAAAGATCTTGTCTTTGTCGGTCACCATCGGAAAGCCATCAGCCGAATTGGCGCCGACCATAACCGGAACCTTGGCGTAAAGGCCCGCAGCAATGCCATCGGTGCTGGCGCCAAAGATCGTGCGGCCATCGACCATCGGGCCGGAGTAGCCGGGCTTGCCCATCGTCATCATCGAAAGATCGGCGGTGACTTTCTCTTCCGGCAGCGCGCGCAGCGCGGCAGCATCAAGGCCCGGCGCAAAGGCTTCGCCTGCCCTGGCAGCGACGGCGATGGTTGGCATCGGCAACGTGCGATCGCGCCCGCCGCCGCTTTCGATGATCACTTTGTGGAACAGGCCGCGCGCCTCGGGAGCCTGCAGCAGCATGTGCATCGACATGCCGCCGGCGCTTTCGCCAAAGACGGTGACATTAGCCGGGTCACCGCCAAAAGCCGCGACATTGGCCTGCACCCACTTCAGCGCAGCGATCTGATCGAGGAAGCCGAAGTTGCCGCCGAAGCCTTCGGCGGCGAGCGCAGGATGGGCAAAGAAGCCATAGCGACCAAGGCGATAGTTCAGGCTGACCAGCACCACGCCATCGCGGGCGAAGTTCTGGCCCGAATAGACGGCGGGTGACGATCCACCGTTGACGAAGCCGCCGCCGTGGACCCAGACCATGACGGGCAGCTTTGCGCCTGCCTTGGCTGAAGCGGGCTTCCAGACGTTGAGGTAGAGGCAGTCCTCGGAAGGCGCGGTCTGGATTGGCGCGGAATCAGGCGGGAACGGGGCCTGCGCACAATCTGCGGCATATTTGCTGGCATCCCGCTCACCAGTCCAAGGGTTGGCCGGTTGTGGTGCTCGCCAGCGGTTTTCACCGACCGGCGGGGCAGCATAGGGAATGCCGAGGAACGCGCTGACGGCCCCTGCGGTAGCGGCACCCTTCACGGCCCCGGCGGCGGTTTGCACGGTCTGCGCCGGAGCGGTAGTCGCCATCAGACCTGCGCCCAACGCCATCGCTGCGATTGCTTTGCGCATCCTCAATCCTTCCATTTTTTGGCTTGGAGACGGACCTTTACCGGTGCCGCCAGAGTCTCAGCATCCTTGCCCAAGGCAAAGCTATAGTCACCGGCAGGCATGGTCCAGCCCCCGTCCTTCCAATCGGCAAGTATGCGAGGATCGATGGTGACCGACACCGTCTTTGCTGCACCCGGCGCAAGATCGACGCGGGCGAAACCGGCAAGGCGCTGCTTGGCTTCGCCGTTGCGGTTGACGAGGTAAAGCTGCGCCACATCTGCGCCTGCACGCTGGCCGGTGTTCTTGACCGTGAAGCTGGCGGTCATGCCCTTGAGTTTCAGGCCGGTGCTTTCAAACGTGGTGTAGGACAGGCCGAAACCGAAAGGAAACAGCGTCTTCTGGCCCTTGCGAGCGAACCAGCGATAGCCGACATCGGAGCCTTCGATGTCATAGTCGGCAACGAGTTTGGCATCAGGTGCTGGTGGATTTCCGGCGAAGTCCGGCTCAAGCGTATCGCTGCCGTCCAGCTTGGGGCGCGGCAGCTGGCTCTCGCGTTGCGGGAAGGTGAGCGGGAGGTGGCCGGAAGGGTTGGTATCGCCAAACAGCACCGAAGCGATGGCCGGGCCACCGCGCGCGCCGGGATACCATGCCTCGATGACACCGGCGACCTTGCTGAGCCACGGCATCTTCACCGGGCCGCCGGTTTCAAGCACGACGATGGTGTTCGGGTTGGCCGCGGCAACGGCGGCGATCAGTTCGTCCTGCCCGTTGGGGAGCGACAGGTCAGGCACGTCGAGACCTTCGGTGGTCCACTGCGTGGCGAACACGATGGCGACTTCCGCCTGCTTGGCCTTTTCCACCGCATCGGCGATGTAGCGACCGTCGCGGTAGCTGACCTTGGCGGCCTTTGCCTGCGCCTGAATGGCATCAAGCGGGCTGGAGCGATGGTACTGTTCCGAGATGAAGCCCGCCCAGACGCCTTTGCCGAACACCGGACGGACGACGGCTGCCCCGCCCTCACCCTGCACCTGGCTGGACCCGGCGCCAGACAGCACGCCGCCATCGGCATAACCGCCGATCACGGCGATGGACTTTGCGGTCTTGGCCAGCGGCAAAGCGCCGTTGTTTTTAAGCAGGACGATGCCCTGTTTGGCGACTTCTTCGGCCACCAAGCTGTTGGCGGCAGCATCGATCGTGCCGCCGGGCTTCACCGGGTGGCGATCAAGGCCCGATGCGTAGATTGCGGTGAGGATGCGGCGGTTCATGTCATCGACCCGCGCCTTCCATGCGGGATCGGCGGCGGCCTTTTCCTTCAGCTTGTCACCGAAGAACACGCCCGGATCGAGCTGTTCGCCCGACTGCTGGTCGAGGCCCTTGATCGCAGCGTCAAGGTTGGGGACGGCGCCCCAGTCTGACATGACGAAGCCTTTGTAGCCCCACGATTGCTTGAGAACCTTGTTCAACAGCCAGTCGCTGGCGCAGGCCTGTTCGCCCCAGACGCGGTTGTAGGCGCACATGACCGAGCCGGGCTGGCCCTGCTCAATGCCGATCTGGAAAGCGAGAAGGTCGCTCTCGCGCGCGGCGCTTTCGGTGATCTTGGCGTCAACGAACTTGCGTCCGGTCTCCTGCCCGTTAAGCGCGAAGTGCTTGATCGTGGAGATGATGTTGTTCGACTGGACGCCGCGGATGGCCGCGCCGACCAGTACGCCCGAGAGCAACGGGTCTTCGGCGAGATATTCGAAAGTGCGGCCATTGCGCGGATCGCGCATCAGGTTGACGCCGCCTGCGAGGAGGACGTTGAAGCCCTTGGCCCGCGCTTCTGAACCAATCATCGCGCCGCCGCGATACATCAGGTCGGGGTTCCATGATGATGCCTGCGACACTCCTGAAGGCAGCGCGGTTGCGCTGTCGCCGCGCAAGCCCATGACGTAGGAGACGCCGAGACTGGCGTCGGTCTCCTTTAGCGCCGGGATGCCGAGTCGCTCGATGCCGGGGATGTAGCCTGCGCCGGGCACCGCATCGGCGGGCAGGTTCGGGATCGGCCCGGCAAGCGGCAGGGGCATGATGCCGTGCGTGAGGACGGTCTTTTCATCCACCGTCATCTGGCGAACAACGGTTGCCGCCTTGGCATCGGCCTTGGCCAGATCGACAGCCGGTGCCATCTGCGACTGGGCGAGCGCAGGACTGGTCGTTGCGAGCAGTGCGAATGTGCTGCTGGCAGTTAAGGCGAGGTGGCGGACAGGGTGCATGCGCAAACTCCGGTAAATCAGGAAATGCCGGAGATTGAGGCAGTATGATAGCCGGCCGCAGGAGCGAACCGTTCAACACTGCCATCCTCTCCGCAACGAGTCATAAATCGCTCGCAGCGTAACGTTGCCGCGCTATGACAAGGCTGTCAAGATTGCGCTGTCAGGAGGAATGTGACACGCTACTTACAAGGCCGACAGTAGAACGCGCGATTGCTGACGTGTCGGCCAATTAGGGATGATGACGTTGCGACAAGATCGGCTAAAAGGCCGCGCACGAAAGGACCGGGTTGAAGGATGAATCTCGTAAGCACTGCTCGCGGCACAGGGCATTCCACGATGGAAGATGTCGCGCGGCTCGCAGGAGTTTCGCTGAAGAGCGTCTCGCGCGTTATCAATGCTGAACCGCACGTTTCAGCCAAGTTGAGGGCCAAGGTCGAATCCGCCATCGCGGAACTCAATTACGTGCCCGATACCGCCGCGCGCTCGCTTGCCGGATCGCGGACGTTCATCATTGGCCTGCTGTTCGATAACCCCAGCCCGAACTACACCATGAACATCCAGAAGGGTGTTTACGAAGCCTGCCGGGCCAATCAGTACCACTTGCGCATCGACAATGTGGATTCGTCCGCGCCGCGGGCGGAGTTCGAAGCGCAACTCCTCGCGCTGGTGCGCAACAGCCGGTGCGACGGTTTCGTGCTGACGCCGCCGCTTACCGACGATCTCGTCATGCTTGAATTCCTCGACCGGTCGGGAATCCGTTACACGCGGATTGCCCCCGCAACCGAGCATGACCGCGCGCCGGGCGTTGGCATTGATGACTATGACGCTTCGGCCACAGTGGCGCAGCATCTCTGGGAGCTTGGCCACCGCAAGTTTGCAATCGTTCGTGGACCAGGCAGCCACCTTGCCGGGGCACGCCGACGCGATGGCTTCCTTGAAGCCCTGCGGCAGTTCGGCCTCGATCAACCGGTGTTGGAAGTGGACGGCGGTTTCAGCTTTGAGGGCGGCATTCATGCCGGAACCGAGATTGTCGCGTCGGGCACGCAGCCAACCGCCATCTTCGCGACGAATGACGATTCAGCCGCCGGGGTCATGGCGGCCTGTTCTCAAGCAGGACTGAAAGTGCCGCAGGACATATCGATCTGCGGGTTCGACGACAGTTGGATCGCGCGATCAGTGTGGCCATACCTGACGACCGTTCGTCAGCCTATCGAGGAAATGGGTCGTGCAGCGGCATTACTGTTGCTGCGGCGAGACGAGCCGGAGAATGGACTTCACCGGCTCGACTATCACCTCATTGTCAGGGATTCGACCGCCCCGCCCCGGACGTCATCGAAAGCGTGACAGGCCCGGCAATACCGGACGGCCGCAATGGCGCGTCGGCACGATAGGTAGGAACAGTGGTGAAGGTGATCTTCGCCGCCCCCGGCTGCGCATCGCCGATCATGCGGTTGACCCACAGGTTCGCCACGCGCACTTCCAAAGTATTGCTACCGCGCTTTGCCGCTTCGGAAATGTCCACCCGATAGGGCTTGTGCCAAGCATGGCCCGCCAGCTTGCCATTGACTGAAACTTCGGCGATTTCGCCCACATCGCCAAGATCAAGCCACAAGGATTCGCCTGCTTTGGGAGCCTTGGGCAGATTGAACTTTGTGGAGTAAGTGGCAAGTCCCGAGAAGTACCGCACACCTGCATCGGCATGCTGATCCAGCGGCGTAAGCTTGTCGAGCATGATGGACGCAGGCGCACCACGACCGGGCTGAAACGCAACTTTCCATGCACCATCCAGCGACGCGACCATGACTGGCGCAGGCTTTGCCAGCGTGACCGCGTCGGCTTTGGCAGGTTTGCGGAAGACGACGAAGACTGCGTCCTCGGGATCGAAGATGAGCGGAACAACCGTCTCCCCGTTTTCGATCCGATAGGCCAAAGGCTCGGACTTGCCGGTCGCAGCGCGCCAGAGTTCCGGCTGCTTGCCGGTTACGCGGAACCGTGCCTCACCCGACAGTTCGGCGTTGCGGCGGTTGTTGAGGAACCACACGTCGCCATCGTCCAGTTTGCGGTGAACGAACAGCACATCGCCGCTGTTTGCTCCGGACATGGTAAAGTCCGGTGCGATCCCCGCTTGCTTCAGGCCATCGTCAATCGCCTGCGTGGCGAGGACTTTGCCCTTGCCGACATCACCCGACCACAGCGCGTCTGATAGCGCAGCAAAGCGGGCAGCGTCATCAGCCGCGCTTGGTGTGGCCACTGGCTTTGCGCCAATCAGCGTTGCACCGCCGCGCACCAGCGCAGCCAATCGCTCCAGCGTGGGCAAGGTCATCTGCTGCGACGTGCCGCCTAGGTAGATCGCACGGTAGCGCGCGCCACCGGTCGAAACCACCTCGCTCCCGTCGTTCGTCAGTGCATCAGCCAGCATTCCGGCATTGACGAAGTCCCATGCGTTCGCCGTGGGCAAGTTTGCGGGAACCTTGTCGGTATATAGCGCGGTTACGGGCGAGTCTTCGCCGATAAACCATGCGACATCGGCGGCATTGCGGCCCTGCTGCAGCATAAGAGACGTGCGCGAGATATAATCGACCCACGGCTTGGCCAGTTCCGCCCAAGCCTCGTGCCGGTTGAAATATTGCCCGAAGATGGCAAGAGACAGCCCGGGTTGTTTGTCGTCCAGAGGCTGATGGACAGAAGTGTGGATGACCGGTCGGTTGATCCCGCTGGCAAATTCCAGATCGATGATCTTCTTGAGATTTGATGGCGCGAAATCCCACGGTGCGTTCACCGAAGTCATCGATTCCGCCGCAACGAAGGGCTTGCCATAGACGTGCGCGACAGAAGCTGCGCCGCGCATATCACCCACCAGCGTGGTGCGAAGCTGGCTCTCGCTGCCATAGGTCCACATGGCGGCCATCGGCACATCGGCGTGAGAGCGCATATCGAGATCGTCACCCAGCATCGGGCGCTTGTCTTCCAGCGCTTCGCCATAAACGGTCAGGCCGCTTTCGTGCGCAACCTGCGCCACCGTGCCGTAGTGCTTGTCCGCGATCAATTCGGCCAGCGTCGTGCGGAAATCGAACAGGAAGCGTTCGCTTTGCGCAGCAGAACCGATCACCGTTCCGGCCAGCACCGGCAGCCACGGACGCAAGGCATAGCCACGCCGTTTCGAGAACTCGGCCTCCATCGCTCCGGTCCAGTTGGCGTTGCCGACTTCGATGGAATCGGTGAGCAGTGCCCTGACGCCGCGCTTTCCGAACAGTTCAGGGCCAACCGTTTCACGGTACATCCCAAGATAGTGTTCGAGATAGCGACGGACGGCATCCGCATCATACTTATCAACTTCAAGGCCAGTCGCCTCGGCTGTTGCGGGATGGTTGGTCTTGCCTGTCAGTGACCAGCCAAACCGCAGGATGCGCCAGTTGGTGTTCTTCGGCGCGGTCCAGTCGAGCGCCCCGTCCGGGCCAACCTTGCTGGTGAGATCGATGACTTGCCGCTGGTCTGCACCCGCTGCTGCGCCTGCCTCACGCGCGATTGCATGGTAATCGATCACGGTCTCGTACCCGGCCTTCTCTTCCACGCGATCTACTCGCGCGTCAGCGAACAGCTGGAAATCGGCGAGACGCACTGAAGTGAGCGGGCCAGGATCGAAGAAGTTGATGGAGATGGCACCCGGCACCGCATTCAACAGATCGAGATTCCCGGCGTCGTCTGCTTTGGCGATGCTAAGACGGAATTCGCTCCCAGTTGTCGCTGGAATTGCGCGGGTTGTGGGCACGGTGGAAATCGGCACATCTGCCACTGCGCGCCACTTGCCCGCCTCACGAACCTCAAGCGACGCACCGATCGGCACGCCCCGGAACGGCAGCTTTATGCCCGGGATAAAAATACGGAGCGAGCGGACGGTCACGTCACGCGGGAAGCGAGCGATGACTGCGCCGGAAAGCTCCTTGTCGAGCGGCAGCGTGGCGACGCTGGCCAGATCAGCGTCGGTCAAGCTTGCTGCATCAAGCATGGTTCCGTCGGCCAGCGCAAAACGCGGCGTTGGCAGGGCATTTTCAGTTACAGGTATAGCCAGCACGGCAACCTGGCCGGAAGCCTTGCCCCGGTCATCCGGCCCGCCCGAGAGGCCAGGCAGGTTTTCCATGAATGGCGCTGTCTGGAATGGTCCAATAATATCAGGCAAAGCTGGCAGTGGCCCGCGCAACCGCTTTCCACCGGCGACAACCACTTCCGACCAGACGAGCTTTTTCATCCCGTCTGCCGGCTTGACCCACGGGCCGCCGGTTTCCGACCAGCCCGGCGATGCGGCAATGGCCAGTTCAAGCCCGAGCCGGTCAGCTTCGCTTGTGGCAAATCGGAAGGCGTCCTTCCATTCGGGCGTCATGTAGACCAGTCGCTTGTCCACCACCTGCGGCGTGGCCAAGTTTGCATCAAAGTTCTGCAGCCCGCCAATGCCGACGCGCTTCATCCACGCCAGATCCTTGGCAATGCCATCCTTTGTCACATTGCCGTTCATCCAGTGCCACCACACGCGCGGACGGGCAGATGATGGGGGATCGCGGAACGCATCTTCGAGAGTGACCGGCGCGGCCGATGCACCAGCTTCCTGCCCCAACACCGGCGGCGCAAGCATCATGGTCGTGGCAAGAAGAGAGGCCGCAAACAGGCCCTTGTTTCTGGTCATGCAACTCGCTCCCGATATGTCTTTTTATGGTTCGTGATAGTTCAAACGATGCCCGCCCCCAGCCCCACAGCCTTGCGTTCCTGCGCCTTGCGGCTGCGGTACTGGCTGAGGCGATAGGCTTCGAGCACATCGATTGCGCCACCCGCCTCGATCCGCGCCTTGGCAATTATCGGTGCAACATCAATGTTGTAGGCACGGCGCAGGGCCTGAAATGCCATCATCGTGTCATTGGCTTCCTGCGCGCCATGCAGTGCCGCGCGGTCCACCAGTTGCGCCTTGGCGAAGCACTGGGTGATCGTCTCCGCGCTTGAAAGCATGGATTCGATGGGATCAGTCACATTGTGCGACTGGTCGATCATGTAGCTGGGGTTGAAACCGTCCTTCGGGTTCAGTTCCGCCTCAACCAGTTCGTTGAATACGAGGAACAACTGGTGCGGGTTGATCGAGCCGCTGTCGAGGTCATCGTCGCCGTACTTGCTGTCGTTGAAGTGGAACCCGCCCAGCTTTCCGAAGCGATGGAGGCGCGCGACGATCTGTTCGATGTTCACATTCGGCGCGTGGTGGCCGAGATCGACAAGGCACTTGGCTTTGGTGCCGAGTTCCTGCGCGGCAAGGATCGAGGAACCCCAGTCGCTGATGACGGTGGAGTAGAAGGCCGGTTCGAACATCTTGTGTTCCAGCAGCATGCGCCAGTCATCGGGCAGCGCAGCGTAGATCTTGGCTGCGGCTTCCAGATAGCGGTCAAGACTGCGGCCAAGATCCTGCTGGCCGGGGAAGTTGGTGCCATCACCCACCCACACTGTCAGGTCGGTCGATCCCAACTGCTGGCCGATCTCGATGCATTCGATATTGTGATCCACCGCCTGCTGGCGGGTCGTGGCATCCTGCGCGGCAAGCGAGCCATTGGCGTAAGTATGGGCTTGCCCCGCCTGATCCTGAAAGGTGTTCGAATTCACCGCATCGAAGCCGAGGCCAAGGCTCGCCGCTTCCTCGCGCAGAGCCTTGAAGTCACTCACCTTGTCCCACGGAAAATGTGGGCTGACGCGCGGGGTGACGCGCGAGAGTTGCTGGATGACCGCGCAGTCTTCCAGCTTCTCGTGAATGTTGGTCGGTTCCCCCGCAATCGGGAACTTGGCAAAGCGCGTGCCGCCCCGGCCTGCCCCCCACGACGGCACCGCCACAGAAAACCCGGCCACGCGGTCTTTGATCGCGTCGATGTCGATACCGGTGCGCGAGAGCTTGCGACCTAACGCGGCATAGTCTTCCTCAAGCGCTTCGATGTGGACAGCGTTGCGGGCTTCGATCAGGTCGTCAGAAATCGGAAGGCTCATTTGCTGTCCTTTCGCGTGAGGAAGCCCTGCATGCGCAGCCACGCGGTGAATTCGTCGATCAGGAGAGTGGTGGTCGTGCCGGGCAGGCCAAGGCCAAAGCCGTGGTTGCCGGTCTGGTAGCCGTGGATTTCGACCGGGCGCTTGGCTTCAAGATAGCCTTGCGCGATCGGGAAACCCTTGTTGGGGAACAGACTGTCGTCCAGCGCGATGGCGTTGAACATCGGGGGCGCAAAGGCCGGAACGGGTTCGGCGTCCTGCGGGCCGTAGATGTAGCCCAGAAACGCAGGGCGCGCAGGTGTATCGGCATCAAGCCCGACGCGGCGCGTGGTCATGGCGCCGGCCGAAAAGCCCATCATGCCGATGCGGGCCGGATCGATTCCGTACTTGTCTGCATTGGCGCGGACCCACGCAACGGCGGCTTTGCCGTCAGCTGGCGCCATCGATTTGCCCAGCAGTTCGCCGGTCATCGGATGGCCGACTTCCTTCATCAACTGCTCGCCCATGTATTTGCCAGCTTCGGCCTCTTCCTTGGGAGTAGGGTTGAGGCGATACTTCAGCACGAATGCGGCAATGCCCCGGTCCGCCAGCGCGCGCGCAACGGCCCAGCCTTCGTGCTCCATTGCCAGCAGCATGAATACACCGCCGGGTGCGACGATGACAGCAGCGCCAGTGGCCTTTGCAGGGTCCGGCAGAACGGGCGTGATCGTTGGACGGGTAACATTGCGCACCGCCAGATTGTTGGGACCAAAGCTCATCCAGTTTTCGGTAGACGCACTTCCCGGTGTCTTTTCGCCGTAAAGGGGGATTGCGCCCGGTTGTGCCGGAGCAGACGCAGGCGAAGACTGCGGCGGGCCACCCTGCGCAAACGCAGGGGTTGATGCGGTCAGCAGAATTGCGAGAATCAAGCCGTTGATTTTCATTATGTTTTCCTCTCCTTGCAATCTCAACGCGTGAAGGCTTGTGCATTCCCCGCATCGACATTGATCATGTTGCCGGTGGACTTTGCCGACATATCGGACCCAAGGAAATAGACTGCCTCGGCAATATCCTCGGGCAGGACATCGCGCTTGAGCATCGAGCGTTGGCGGTAGTGCTCTTCAAGCTCCTTGCCGCTGTCGATGCCGTGGGCACCGGCACGCTCCATGCGCCAATCGCCGTCCCAGATCTTGCTGCCCTTGATCACCGCATCAGGATTTACCACGTTCACGCGGATGCCAAACGGAGCGCCTTCAAGGGCAAGACAGCGTGCCAGATGGTTGGCGGCCGCCTTGGCCGAGGCATAGGCGCTTGCGTTGGTGGCAGCGGCGACGCCGTTCTTCGAGCCGATGAACACGACCGATGCCCCGCCCTGCTCCTTCATCCGCTTCATCAACGGCCATGCGGAACGCGCCGTCAGGAAATAGCCCTGCGCCAGCACATCGTAGTTGCGGTTCCACAGGTCCAGCGTGGTTTCCTCAATCGGCGCGGACGAAGCGATGCCGGCGTTGGCGACAAGTATATCCAGCCCGCCGAACTCACTTGCGGCTACGTCAATCGCCGCCTGAACCTGCGCTTCGTCGGTCACGTCACACACAGCAGCGCGGACCACGTCCTTGCCGAACTGCTTGGCAAACCCGGCGCGCACTTCTTCCAACGCGTCAGCTGCTCGGTCGGCCAGCACGACGCAGGCACCTTCGCGCAGCAGGCGGGCAGCCGATGCCGCGCCGATGCCCCCCGCCCCGCCTGTCACCAGCGCGATCTTGCCAACCAGTGGCTTTGGCGCAGGCATGCGCTGCAGCTTGGCTTCCTCAAGCAGCCAGTATTCGATGTCGAATGCTTCCTGCTCGTCGAGCGCGATGTATTCGCCAATTGCTTCTGCCCCGCGCATCACGTTGATGGCATTGCCATAGAACTCTCCGGCAAGGCGCGCGGTGGTCTTGTCGGTGGCAAATGTGATGCGGCCAACGCCGGGGACCAGCACGACGACCGGGTTGGAATCGCGCATCGCCGGGCTGTTCGCACGCTTGCAGCGTTCGTAGTAGGCGGCATAGAGATCGCGATAATCGCTGATCTTCTGGGCAAGGTAGGCGTCATCCTGCAGCCGCGCAGGATCAAGCGCCAACGGTGCAATCTTGGTACGCAGGAAGTGGTCGGGGCACGATGTGCCCAGTGCGGCAAGGCGTTCGAATTCGGCCGAGCCGGTAAACTCAAGAGCCTCGGCATCGTCCGAGAAGTGGCCGAGCTTGGCCCGCGCGCCAGTCATGTAGCCGCGCAGCCGTGGCATGAGGTCAGCGGCGATGGCGGCGCGATCCGGGTTCGGGGCAATTTTCTGCCCGCCGAATGCAGGTTTGGTGGCCAGCTTTGCGTTGAGGTAGTTCGCCGCGTCCGCAATCAGGTCGACGGTGTGTTCATAGCAGGCCTTGGCACTATCGGCCCAGCAGATGATGCCATGCCCTGCCAGCATCACACCTTCGACCTGCGGGTTCGCCTTAACGTAGTCACGCAGCATCACGCCCAACGTATAGCCGGGGCGCTTCCACGGCAGCCAGCCAATCTTGCCGCCCCAGATCTCCTGCGTTGCCGCCTCTCCGCCCGACGATGCGGCAAGCGCGATGATCGCATCGGGGTGGACGTGATCGACGTGCGCAAAGGGCAGCAACGAATGCAGCGGCGTATCGATGCTCGCCGCGCGAGCGTTCAGGTTGAACGTGCAATGCGGCAGGAAGCCGACCATCTTGTCGTCATCGTCAGGCCCGGCATAGTGCGCCTCAAGGCCCAGCAACTTGGCCTGATAAAGCGTGGCAAAGCCATCAAGCTTCATCGAGCCGATGTCGCCACCCGATCCTTTGACCCACAGCACTTCCTGCTTGCCGCCGGTCAGCGGATCAATCTCTTCAAGCTTGGCCGAAGTGTTTCCACCGCCAAAGTTGGTCACGGTGAGATCTGATCCGAGCAGGTTTGAGCGGTAGAGCAGCAGTTCAGCCGGGCTGAGCGTTGCTGCCACCGAGTCATCCCAACGGCTAGTTGGCACGGCAAAGGGAATGGCGGCAGCCGTAATGGAAGTCTGAGCGTTCATGGCATCCTGCAAACGAATAGCGCCGCTTTGCGCTGCGCAGACTCGTCCTAGCAGCTCGCGCACAAACGATCAATAATGATTGTTATTGATCGTTTTGGGGGTTGAAGCCACGAAAAAGCCCCGCTCTCCCGATGGAAGGCGGGGCATGACAGGATTTCAGTCGCTTGGATCAGCGCGCTGATTGCGCCAGAAATGCAATCAGATCAGCCCGATCCTGCGCATTCGCCATCGGCGGAAAGGCCATGCGATTGCCCGGCACCATCTTTGCCGGTGCGGCAAGGAACTGGTCCAGCGAAGCGGCGTCCCAGACAATCGCCTTATCCTTCAATGCCTGTGAATAATTGAAATTGGGCATTGTGCCCGACGTCCGCCCGACCACACCTTTTAGCGACGGCCCAAGCCGGGTCGCACCAGTGTTCAGATCGTGACAGGCCGCGCAACGCGCATAGACCGACTTGCCACGCGCTGCATCGCCCTCTCCGGCTTGTGCAGATGCGCTGCCGGCCAGAGCGACACCTGCCAAAGCAAGGCTTGCTGCACATGCAAGGGCGATACGCTTCATCGGGTTTGCTCCTGTGATCATGCTGTCACAATGCCTGACAGCGCATGTCCGATCCCTGAACAGGCATGCGCCTGCAGATAATCAATCCTTGGCTGGGGCCGACAGATAAAGCTTCATGAGGATGCGGAACAGCTCGGACTTTTCGCGCGCGGTCAGCACCGAAGTCAGTTCATCCTCGTGCTGTGCGATCAGAACCCTTGCCTTTTCGAGCGTCTCACGCCCCGTATCGGTCAACCGAAGGCCGCCGGCCCGCCGATCAAGCTTCGATGGCTCATTCACGATGAATTCGTTCTTCAGCAATTGCCGCACGAACTGATGAACCGTAGGCCGCTCGATCTGGAAAAACTTTGAAAGGTCGGTCTGCTTCACGCCTGGGTTGGCATTGATCAGCCACATGATCGCCACCTGCTTAGGCGTCACGTTGAGTGCATCGAGGCGTTTCTCGGTGCGCGTTACGAACAGGGTGTTCACCGTGCCAATGTGCAGCCCGAGGACTGAATCCAGACCATCGAGGTCAAGCTCGGGGACGGCAGCCTGCCTGGTAATCTCTGCCGTTGCCAAGGTTGATCCTTCCATTCGAAATGTCACGTGATAACCACAAACTGGCTGCAACTGGCATAACCCACTCGTGGTCGTTCCATTTTTTCATTAGTGAAACATACGAAGTTCTGCAAATCCTGCCGCACTGCAAAAAGAACCGCTTTGCAGCGGCCTGAACGGGAGAGATCAACTTGCCGATGAAGATGCTGGCAACAGGCCTCGCGCTTGCAATTGCCGCCACACCTGCGGTCGCGCAACAAGGCCCAGCAGCGCCTGCGCCAACGCTCACGTTTGCCTTCTCGGTCCGCGCAACGCTTGATCCAGTGGTGGAACAGGGCGAAGTAGATAATGGCCGCCGTCGCTTCATCCCGATCACGGGTGGCACCGTCAGCGGGCCTGCGCTGTCCGGCACTGTCCTGCCCGAAGGCGGTGACTGGCAGGTTATCATGCCCGGCGGCCTGACCAGCATCGAAGCACGCTATTTCATCAAGACCACAGACGGCACCGTGATAGAAGTAACCAACCCCGGCGTGCGCACCGCCAGCCCAGAAGTGATCGAGAAACTCGCCAAGGGTGAACCGGTCGACGCATCATCCTACTATTTCCGCACAACGCCGCGATTTATGGTCAAGGACGGCGCTTATGGCTGGATGCGCCGCAAGGTGTTTGTCGCGCGCGGGATCCGCAAGCCTGACAGCGTGGTGATAGACTTCTACACCGTAGAGTAGCGGATCATGCCTCCACCGGCGCTGTGGTCATGCCCAGCGCCGGGATACCGACCGAGCGTCTGCCGCCATAATCGGTGCGCACCACGATCAGATTGCTCTTCTCAAGATGTTCGAGCAGGCGGCGAATGCGGCCGGATGATCGTGTGCCGTAGATCTCGGCCAAACGTTCATCATCGGGGCATGGCGCACCGTCCACCGCCGCGCGGGCGAGGGTCAGGAACGGCGCGAGCAAATCATCCGCCACGTCCTTGCCGATGCGCAGCAGGTCTTGCCATTCCGGGGCCTTATCATCGGCAATCCCGGCGACAGCCATCGCAAAGCGGCGGCGAAATGCGGTGAGGTCCATACCCGGCAGAATGCGCAACATGCGGCAGCGCACAGTGAAATCCTGATAGAGTTGCGCCGCGGGCTGGAAGGTGCAGTCCGGCTCCAGCGCCATCTCGGCCAGTATGGAAGCAATGCTGGCGGCGGTTTCCTCGGCCTCAAACAAACTGGGTGCCACCGGCGGTTCCACTTGTTCAGAGGCAGGCACATAGCCCTCGATCTGGCCGAGCAGTTCTTCGCTCTCCACCGGCACCAGGTCGGGTTCCGGCGCGCGAGGCAGTGGCTCCATCGCCAGTGGTTCGGAAAGCAGGAGCGATTCCATCTCAGCGCCTCCTGCATTGGGCAAAGGCATCAGCCCCTGCACCACGTTACGCGCGCTGGTCTGCACGTTCGCGATACGCACCCCCACCGGACGCCGCGCAATAGCCGGGCCAAGCCCGAGGAAGTGCCCGCGCTCCAGATCGCGGATCGCCTCGGCCTGCTTGCGCTCCATGCCCAGAAGATCGGCAGCACGCGCCATATCGATATCAAGGAACGTGCGGCCCATCAGGAAGTTCGAGGCTTCTGCCGCCACGTTCTTGGCCAGCTTGGCCAGACGCTGCGTGGCGATCACCCCCGCCAGCCCGCGCTTTCGCCCACGACACATCAGGTTGGTCATGGCCGAAAGGCTCAACCTGCGCACTTCATCGGACACGTCGCCAGCAGCGGCGGGCGCGAACATCTGCGCTTCGTCCACCACCACCAGCGCCGGATACCATTCTTCACGCGGGGCATCGAACAGGGTATTGAGGAATACGGCAGCGCAACGCATCTGCGCTTCGAGTTCCAGCCCGTCGAGCGTAAGGATCACCGAGGCGCGGTGCTTGCGGATGCGCGCGGCCAGCTTGGCGATTTCCGGGCCATCATAGGCCGATCCATCGACCACCACGTGTCCGAACACGTCTGCCAGCGTGACGAAATCGCCTTCAGGATCGATCACGACCTGCTGGACGATGCTGGCGCTTTCCTCCAACAACCTGCGCAACAGGTGCGACTTGCCCGACCCGCTGTTGCCCTGCACAAGCAGGCGGGTGGCAAGCAGTTCCTCGACGTCGATCCTGACAGGGGCGCCGGACCGGTCTGTACCGATGACGATAGTTGCGCTCACGCCGGTGTCTGTGGCGAAGGCTGGCAGAGTCGGCAAGGCCGGGGTAGCGCGATTTCCCCGGCCTTATGGCAATCAGGGCAGAACGATGCCGTCACCGCGCTTGTAGAGCGGGTTGGCGCTGTCATCTGGCCGTCCGGGGTGCTGTTCTTCCACCGCCTTTGCCGACGATGGCAGTTCGAACGGCAGCCTGCCCTTCGATTTCGCCTTGCCGGTGACGAGGTCGAGCAAGACCGCGTCGCTCGCCCCGAACAGGCCGAAAAGCGCGGTGGCCTTGTCCTTGAGCAGCGTCAGTACCGCAGGACGGTCAAGATCGACGGCAACGACCGTTGGCACCTTTGCCGCTGCCGTCATCACAGCCTTGGTCGCCTCGTCATCTGCCCGGAAATCAAGGCGGCCTTCATGCTGACGTGAGCCGAAGAAGTGATGTGGATGCAGCATCTCGCTTGGCGTGGCGACGCGGACGATGGCAACATCGGCCTGTTCCGGGCTATCGACCACCATCAGCCCTGCCGCCTTGGCTGCTTCCGCCGACACGCCTGAAAGCCATACCTTCTTGTCCGCAGGGAGCGGCAGAAGTCCGCCCTTGTTTTCAAGCAGCACCTGCGCCGCACGTTGCGCCGTATCCGCCTCGGCCTGCGTGGCTCGGCTGCCAACCGTGCTTCTGGCGCTGTCCACATCGACATAAGGATTGTCGAACAGTCCAAGATCAAACTTCAACCGCAGCACGCGGCGCGCAGCTTCATCGACGCGGGCGAGAGGCACCTTCCCCGCCTTGACCGCAGCGAGCAGTGGCGCGGGGTTGTCCACGCCGCCGAACTGGTCGATCCCGGCATTGGCCCCCATCGCATAGCGATCTTCTTCGGCCAGATCTTCAACACCCCACGGCATGGCGATGGCAAAACCCTGCGGCTTTTCAGCAGTCGGGGCCTTGCACTGTTCCCGGCACGTGTTGGTGATCGACCAGTCGGAGATCACGATGCCGCCAAACTTCTTCGTGCCCCGCAACAGCCCTTCGATCATCGGCTTGCTGAAACCGGCACCGACTTGCGGCACAGGCTTGCCGTCAATCGTCACACCCTGCGCAATAACGTAAGTGGGCATCACGCCAGCAGACTTCGCCGCCAGAGCGCCATCGAATGCTGCCACGTGCTGGGCAAAGCTTTCGTTGTCGAGCTTGGCGGTCCGGCCATAATAGTTATGCCCGTCAAAGCCCTCCGGCTCCGCGCCATAGCCGACCCAGTGCTTCACCACGGTCGCCACGCCAGACTTGACCAGTCCGCCCGCGCTCCCCTGAAACCCGCGCACGTAGGCCCCGGCCAAGCGCGAGACGGTGGCGGGATCGGCTCCAAATGTGGCTACGCCGCGCGGCCAGCGCGGTTCGGTGAACAGGTCCGCCTGCGGGCTGAGCGCCATCTGGATGCCCACCGCGCGATATTCCGCCGCCACCAGCTTGCCGAACCGCTCCACCAGCGCCTCATCGCCGATGGCGGCCATGCCCAGTGTTTCGGGCCATTGGGAGAAGCCGCCGGTTTCCGAACTTGCCCCTGCTGTCACGGCAAAGTGGTTGCGCGGGTCGGTGGAAATGGTCGCAGGAATACCGAGCCGCGTCGCTTCGGCCAGCGCCTGAATCGCGTTGTTTTCCTGCGCAAACGTGCGCGGATCTGGGCCAAGGCGTGTGATGAAGCTGTTGACGCCGCGCGCCAGCAGTTCCTGCGCCGAAGCTTTGTCATAGGCCTTGCCCGCACCGATTCCGCGCCCGCCTTCGGCCTGCAGCGTGCCGTGCAGCATCAGCGCGACCTTTTCCTCCAGCGTCATGCGCCGCATCAGATCGTCCACCCGCTTGTCCACGGCCCGGCGGGAATCTTCGTAGACGTCGCGCTTGCCATTGTGGTTGAGGTCGCGGAACGGTGCTTTGGCATAAGCGGGGACGGCAGCAGCCATCATGCCGGAAGCTGAAGCAAGCAGCATCGCGCCACGAAGGGCCGAACGAACGGACAGGGACATTGTTTTTCTCTCCCATTGCGACTGACAGCGCAAGACACGCAGAGGCTAATGCGGAGCCTGCGTGATGGCAACCGCGAATACAAATGCGGCGGCCTGATGCAAAAGCGGCAGCAGGGCCAAAGCCTTGCCGCCGCTCCTGCGACCCGAAGAGCTGAGGGGGCAGCTCCGGCGGGGAAACTCAACTCTTGCGGATCAGCCCTGCCGGATGAGAAAGTCGAATGCAGAGAGCGCAGCCTTCGATCCTTCACCCATTGCAATGATGATCTGCTTGTAGGGGACTGTCGTAACGTCGCCTGCGGCGAAAATGCCGGGCACGCTGGTTGCACCGCGGGCATCAACCTCGATCTCGCCGCGCGGGGAAAGCTCGATTGCGCCCTTCAACCATTCAGTGTTGGGCACAAGACCGATCTGCACGAAGATGCCTTCCAGTTCGACCGTGTGCAGCTCCTCAGTCCCGCGATCCTTGTAGACCAGCGCAGTTACCTTCGCGCCATCGCCCAGCACTTCGGTGGTCAGCGCGGACGTTACGATCGTGACGTTGGACATCGAACGCAGCTTGCTTTGCAAAACAGCATCGGCACGCAACTGGCTGTCAAACTCGATCAGCGTGACGTGCGCCACGATGCCCGCAAGGTCGATGGCCGCTTCCACGCCCGAGTTGCCGCCACCGATCACCGCCGTGCGCTTGCCTTTGAACAGCGGGCCATCGCAGTGCGGGCAATAGGCCACGCCCTTGTTGCGATACTCCTCTTCGCCGGGCACGCCCATCTGCCGCCAGCGCGCGCCGGTGGAGAGGATCAGCGACTTCGTCCGAAGGCTTGCGCCGTTCTCCAGCTTGACTTCGTGCAGGCCGTCTTCGCCCGCCGGGACCAGCGCGACCGCCTTCTGCAGGTTCATCACATCGACTTCGTATTCCTTGACGTGATTCTCAAGTTGCGCCGCCAGCTTCGGGCCTTCGGTGTGCTGCACAGAGATAAAGTTCTCAATCCCCATCGTATCAAGCACCTGGCCGCCAAAACGTTCAGCCACCACGCCGGTGCGGATGCCCTTGCGCGCGGCATAGATCGCCGCAGCCGCTCCCGCCGGACCGCCACCCACGATCAGCACGTCAAACGCATCCTTGGCTGCAATCTTCTCAGCCGCCCGCGCCGAAGCATTGGTATCGAGCTTGGCCACGATCTGCGAAAGGTCCATGCGGCCCGAACCGAACGGCTGCCCGTTCAGGAACACTGTGGGCACGGCCATGATCTGGCGGCGCTCAACCTCGTCCTTGAACAGCGCGCCGTCGATAGCGACGTGAGTGATGTTAGGGTTCAGCGCCGCCATGATGTTCAGCGCCTGCACCACATCCGGGCAGTTCTGGCAGGTGAGCGAGAAGAATGTCTCAAAATGCAGCGGGCCATCAAGGCCGCGCACCTGTTCCAGCAGGTCGGCGTCCTCCTTGGGCGGGTGGCCGCCGACATGGAGCAGTGCCAGAACCAGCGAGGTAAACTCATGCCCCATCGGCAACCCTGCAAACACGGCCTGCGCCCGCCCTTCATCGGCGCGGATCGCAAAGCTGGGTGTACGTTCATCCGTACCGTCGAAGCGGGCTGTCACCTTGTCCGATTGCGCAGCGATCTCCTCCAGAAGCCCGCGCATCTCGGCCGACTTGGCGCTGTCATCCAGGGTCGCGACCAGTTCGATCGGACGGCGCAGGTTGCCAAGATAGGCCTTCAACTGGGCGGTTGCGGTGGCATCGAGAACGGGCATGGTAAAAACCTTTCGGGCGAACAAAGCCGCGCGTCACCGTCTGGTCGGCGCACGGGGGATCAGCGGAATGTGTGATCGGGTAAACGTGGAACCGGTGGGCCGCCCGTGATCGGCACGGCCCGTCCGGCGATTATGGCAGGAAGTTCAGCCCCACGCGGCGAACTTCCTGCCAGGGTAGATCAGATCTTGCCGACGAGGTCGAACGAAGGAGCAAGCGTTTCGCCGCCTTCTTCCCACTTGGCAGGGCAAACCTGGCCGGGATTCTCGCGCCAGTACTTGGCAGCCTTGATCTTGCGCAGCAGTTCAGCAGCGTTGCGGCCCACGCCCTCTGGCGTGATTTCGACCAGCTGGATCGTGCCGTCGGGATCGGTCACGAAGGTGCCACGGTCAGCAAGGCCAACGCCTTCGCGCAGGATGCCGAAGTTGTTCGAGATCGTGTGGTTCTGGTCGCCCAGCATGTAGTAGTTGATCTTGCCGACCGCTGGCGAGCTGTCATGCCATGCCTTGTGGCTGAAGTGCGTGTCAGTCGACACCGAGTAGACTTCAACGCCGAGGCCCTGCAGTTCACCATAGATGTTGGCGAGATCTTCGAGTTCCGTCGGGCAAACGAAGGTGAAGTCAGCCGGGTAGAAGAAGAAAACACCCCACTTGCCGATCACGTCAGCATCGCTGACGTCGACGAACGCGCCCTGATGGTAGGCGGTTGCCTGGAAAGGGAGCAGCTTGGTTCCGACAATCGACATAAACTAAAATCCTTCTGTGGTGGGATGGGTGAAGCGGGTTACGAATGCCGAGGTAGTGCATGGCAGGCGAATTTTCCAATGAGCAATTCCGCCCTGTTTGATTGATTGCGTCGATCAATAGCGGGGGTTTCACTCCAAAATCGGCAAATCGCTGATCAACCTGATCTTTTGAGCATACCTATGTGTGCCCATCCGCGATGGCCAGAACGCAAGGGTTTTGGATGCATGGCGACCGGCGGATGCAGTTTTTGCACAAGGCATCGCATTTTCCGCACTTGAAATTTTGCGTCGGCTGAACCAAGTGGCAAAACGAAACGGAACGATTTCGTTCAATTCTTCCTGAATGGACCTGCGATGGCTGCCTCACTCGACACTGCCCCCGACGATTCTCCCCTTCCGCAAAAGAATGAGGGACGCCGGAAGACATTTGGCCGGATCGCGCTGGTCGCGCTTGGCGCAGGCGTGCTGTATGGCGCGTGGGCGCTCTACGATTACCAGACCGTGGGCAAGTATATGCAGGACACCAATGACGCTTACGTGAAAGCCGATGGTGTCACGATCAGTTCAAAGCTGGCAGGCTACGTCCGCAATGTTGCCGCGCAGGAAAACCAGACCGTCGGCAATGGCAGCCTGCTGGTCCAGATCGACCCCACCGATTACGACACGCGCCTTGCCCAAAGCATTGCACAAGTAGACGTTGCGCGCGCAGCGGAAGCAGCGGCGCGCGCCGCGATTGCCGAAGCGCGCTCTGCCACAGGCCAAGCCCGCGCCGCCCTTGATGCATCCCAGCGCGAGCTTGCCTATCTGAATGGCGAAGTTTCCCGCATGCGCCCGCTGGTTGCCACCGGCGCTGAGCCGAAGCAGGCCTTCGACCAACTCATCGCCAACCGCGACAAGGCCGCATCCGATGTTGCGGCCAAACGCGCCGCACTCGCCGCCGCCAATGATCGGATCGCCAGTGCCGAAGCTCAGGCAGGCCAGTCCGCCGCGCAGATCACGTCGGCGCAGACCCAACGCAAAGCGGCCAGCGTGGATATTGACACCACGCGCATCACGGCTCCCATCGGGGGCAAGGTTGGCAATTCCACCGTCCGCGTCGGCCAGTTCGTGCAGCCAGGCCAGCGGCTGATGACGATTGTCCCGACCGAGGCCATCTATGTTGAGGCCAACTTCAAGGAAACCCAGATCGGTCTGATGCGCGCCGGTCAACCGGTTACGGTCCATGTCGATGCCCTGCCCGATGTCGATTTCCACGGCACAGTGGAAAGCATCACCCCCGGCACCGGAGCCAATTTCTCGCTGATCCCGCCGCAGAACGCCACCGGCAACTTCACCAAGATTGTCCAGCGCGTACCAGTGCGCATTCGCATCAACGCCGGGCCTGAATCCCGCAAGGTGCTGGTGCCCGGCCTGTCGCTGACGGTCGAAGTCGATACCCGCGCCGCGAAGTCCTCACTCGATGCCATCCGCAAGGAACAGGAACAGGTCTCGGCCAAGTGAGCACTGCTGCCCCTCTTGATGGCGCGGCCCCGGGCGGAGCGCCACCGGTCGCCGAAAAGGCCGACGTCACGGCGTGGCTAGGTGTCGCCGCAGGGGCCATCGGCTCGCTAATGGCGACGCTCGACATCTCTATCGTCAACGCCTCGCTGCCCACTATTCAGGGGGAAATCGGCGCTTCGTCGAGCGAAGGCACATGGATCGCCACGTCCTATCTCGTGGCCGAAATCATTATCATTCCGCTTACCGGGTGGCTTGAACGCGTGTTCGGCCTGCGCCGCTTCCTGATGATTGCCACGGTCCTGTTCACCGCGTTTTCCGTGATGTGCGGCCTATCAACCTCACTGACCATGATGATCCTTGGCCGGGTGGGGCAAGGCTTCACGGCGGGCGCGATGATCCCGACCGCACTGACCATCATAGCCACGCGCCTACCACCGCAGCAGCAACCCATCGGCACTGCGCTGTTTGGGCTGACCGTGATCATGGGTCCAGTGATGGGGCCGCTAGTTGGCGGCTGGCTGACCGAGAATTTCAGCTGGCATTATGCGTTCTTCGTGAACGTGCCGATCAGCATTGTGCTGATGGTCCTGCTCTATGTCGGCCTTCCCAAAGGCAAGATGCAATTGGGCGAATTGGTCAATGCGGACTGGCTCGGCGTTGTCGGGCTGGTGCTCGGCCTTGGCGGCATCACAATCGTTATGGAAGAAGGTCACCGCGAACAATGGTTTGACTCTGCGATGATCTGGCAATTGAGCGCCGTCACCCTGCTCGGATTCATCATGATCGGCGTCGGCCAGTTCTATGCCAAGCGCCCGGTGATCAAACTGTCGTTGTTGCGCAACCGCGCCTTTGCGGCGGTGTTCGCGCTGGCCTTCGTGCTTGGCGCGGTAATGTTTGGCACGGCCTATGTCATTCCGCAGTTTCTTGCCGCCGTTGCCGATTACAACGCGCTTCAGGCAGGCAAGATCGTGTTCCTGTCCGGCGTCCCTGCGATGATGATGATGCCGTTGTTCCCGATCCTCATTGCCCGCGTCGATCTGCGCCTGATTGTTGGCACTGGGGTCTTCCTCCTTGCCATGTCCTGCTATCTCGATGTCGCGCTGACGGCTCAGTCCAGAGGCGATGACTTCGTGGCCACGCAACTCATGCGCGGCCTTGGCACCGTGTTCTGCATGATGTTCCTCAATCAGGCCGCGATCAGCTCCGTCTCGCGCGATGAAGCGGGCGATGCGGCCGGCCTGTTCAACGCCGCGCGCAACCTTGGCGGCTCTATCGGCCTTGCTGCGCTGGCAACCCTGCAGGACGAGCGCTGGGAGTTTCACCGCTGGACCATCCACAGCGCACTGAGCGCGAACGACCTGCGCGTGCAGGACTGGGTTAGCCAGCAGGCGATGACTTATGGCGGCGGTCCAGATGGACTTGCAGCCGCGATGCGCTCGCTTGATGGCATGGTCATGCGCGATGCCCTGGTAATGGCCTTCAACGATGATTTTCTGGCGCTCACTATCGGCATCGCCGTGGTCGCGCCGCTTGTCCTGCTTCTTCGCCCGCTTCCCAAGGGCTACCACGCAAAGGCTGCACATTGATGCTCCGCTCATCCATTTTCCGCCGCGCAACCGGAGCCGCGCTGCTCGCCAGCCTGCTGGCAGGCTGCGCCACCGTCGGCCCCAACTATGCAGGCGCTCCCCCATCAGCGCCGCAAGCTGAAGCGCGCGGTGCCTTCGCAAGGGCTGATGGCAGCGTCGCCCAAGCCGCCCCTGCGTCACGCTGGTGGGAAGGCCTTGGGGATCCAGTGCTGAACCGGCTCATCGACCAAGCCTTGGTCAATGCGCCCGGCATCGCGGCCGCCAACGCTCGCGTCGCACAATCGCGCGCCTCACTCGCCGCAAGCCGCACGGCGGTGCTGCCCGTTATCAGCACTTCGTTTGCCGCACCCTATATCAACGTTCCCGGCAATCTGGTCGGCGATGGCGGTGGGCGTGACGAGATCAACGCCTATAACCTGGGCTTCGACGCTTCGTGGGAAGTGGACCTGTTCGGCGGCACCCGCCGCAAGATCGAGTCAGCCGCCGCCCGTGCCGAAGCCACAGAGGCAAGCGCCGCCGACGCCCGCGTCACACTCGCTGCCGAAATCGCCCGCGCCTATGTCGGCTTGCGCGCGCGTCAGGCAATGAAGACGCTGCAACAGCGCCAGTTCGATATCGACAGCGAACTCGTCACTCTTGCCCGCCAGCGCTTTGCCGGCGGGACCATTGCCCGCCAACCGGTCAACGCCGCCGAAGCGCAGGCTTTCGCCAGCGAGGCCGATCTTGCGCGAAGCGATGCCGAGATCGCCGTGCTGATGGACCAGATTGCCCTGCTGAACGGTCAAGAGCCGGGCGCGCTCGACAGCTTGCTGATGGCGCCGGCTGCCGTGCCGCTGCCCCCGGCGCAAATCAGCGTCGGTGATCCGGCCCTGCTCCTGCGCAATCGCCCGGACATCCGTATGGCAGAGCGCCAGCTTGCCGCTGCCAACGCCGATATAGGCGCGCGCATTGCCGACAAGTTCCCCAAGATTTCGTTCCTCGGCCTGCTCGGCCTGGGCGGGCCGAACATCGGCGATGTGTTTGATCCGGCCAACATCGTCGGCATTGCCTTGCCGCAGATCAAGTGGAGCCTGTTTGACGGAGGCCGCGCAGAACGCCAGGTCGAAGTGGCACGCGGGGCCTATGCCGAAGCCGAGGCGAATTATCGCAGTGCCGTGTTGGCGGCGCTGCAGGATGCCGAAGGCTCCCTCGCGCGTTTCGGCGGACAGCGCGTTGCATTCGCCAAGGCGCTTGACGCCGAAGCCCGCGCGCGCCGCAATGTCGATTTGCAGCAACAGCGCTTGGTTGCCGGCAGCATCGCGCGGCCAGATCGGCTCGATGCGGAACGTCAGGCTTTGCAGATTGCGATGAGCGCAGCATCAGCGCGGGCAGAGCTGACCACCGGATTCATCGCGGTTGAAAAGGCTCTCGGCCTCGGATGGCAAAGCGCGGATGCCGAAAAATGAGACGGTTTCGCCCATTTTATAGTATATTGACTCTGCCGGTGGCTGAGGCACTCTGGTCCCATAACAACTCGTCTGAACGAGGGAATGGGAAAGATGCGCTGGATTACAGATGCGGGGCTACGCTTCTGGCAGGCTTACCGCGAAGGTTTGGAAATGTCGTGCCCGGTTCACAACCGGTTGGCCGACGCACTTGCAGAACGCCTGTGCGAACGAGACCGCAACCATGACGCTGCCGCACGAGCAGGCAGCTCAACCGCTGGGCACATGCGCGCAACACTGCACTGAGACTGCATCGTCGGCCGCGCGTGCGGCAGATGATGGTTCGGCAATGGCCGGAACATCAGCAACAGGTGCCTCCGGGGCGACCACGATCAGCCGACGTGGTCGCCCTTCGCTTGAAGAAGCCCAGCGACTGCCCGCCCGCATTCTCGAAGCCGGTTGGGAAGTTCTGCGCGAACATGGCTTTGAAGCCTTCACGTTTGATCGCGTCGCCCGCCATGCCCATATCGGCAAGGCCACGATCTACACGCGTTTTCCCAGCAAGCGCGAGTTCTTCGAAGCGTTGCTGGCGCTCAAGACCACCGAACGCAGCCTGAAGATCATGTCGATCGGCCTGGGCCTCCCTGCCGAAGAAGTGTTCTGCCTGCGCGCCGCCACCATCATGGAAGTGCTCCAATCACCCGATGGCCTGATGATGGAGCGGCTGGTTGATTGGTGTGATCAGGAGTTTGGCGACAATCAGCACCGCTATCGTCATACGATGTATGCCGAAGCGATCGAAAACGTCGGAGGCGAACTTGCTGAATTGTCGACACAGCAGGGCATTCCTCTGCCCAACCCTGAACAGGCGGCACGGTTCTGGATCGAAGGCGTGCTTGGCCACGTGCGCATGGCTGGGGCTGCCCCAGCCCCGGGACGCGAAGAAAATGAGCGCTGGGCGCGGGCTTTTTCCCAGTTTTTCTTCGCGGGGCTGCGCAATTCGGGTACCCTCAACCGGCCTGCCGCGTCGCCCGGAAGCTGAAATCCACACCCACGGCGTCCTTCAACTGGTCAGTGGCGGACCACTCCGCCTCACCCACGCCGAACGATAACCGCTGCAACGTGGCGCTGCCGTTGGCCGTAGCCTTGTCGCCGTCGATCTTGAGGCTGAACCGCAACGTCATCGGCTTGCGCTGGCCATGCAGCGTCAAAGTGCCGTTGGCCACATAGCGTCCCGCACCCGTCTCACGGATCGACGTTGAGACGTATTGCGCCGATGGATTGCTGCCCACGCCAAAGAAGCTGTCGCTGCGCAGCATATCATCGCGCTGGCTGTCGCCACTTTCGACCGAGGCAAGATCGATTGTCGCGCGGATCGATGATCCGGCCAGATCCTCAGGGTCGAAGACGATCTTGGCGTCCCACCGCACGAACGATCCCTTGATCGCCTCGCCACTATATTCCGCCGAGAAGCCTAGCCGCCCGCCCTTTTCCAGCTTCCACGGCGCAGCCTTGGCCATCGCCGCAGCTTCCGAAGCCCCCTGTGATGGCTCCACCGCAACCTCGCTCGCGCTTGCGGCAGGTAGCGGGTCATCAATGACTTCAGCGGATGAGGCCTGCGCAGATGGTGCGGCGGCAGGTGCCGCAAACACCAGTCCCCTACCCCCACTAAGTGCCAGAAACCCTGCAACAATCGCCACCGCAGCTGCAATTCCGATAGCAGTGCGGCTGGCGATGACCGCAGGCAGCATCCGCCCGATCACGTCTTCACGCTTGAAGTGGTGGTACAGTGCCCCCACCACGTGCAGCAGCACCAGCCCCAGCGTCATCGGCCCCAGCAGCCCGTGCATAACCTCAGCCGGTTCGTGCAGCGCCTGCCCCACCGGAAGATCGGGCCACGGCACCACGCCGAACAGCATCGTCTGCAACTTCACCTTGGCAGTCGATACGATCACCCACCCGGTGATCGGCCCGCCAAGCATGATCGCATAGAGCAGCACGTGAACCGCGCTTGCCAAAAACATCTGCGGCTTGCCATCGGGCACGGGTGCTGGGCGCGCCTTCACCAGACGCACGCCGAGCCGCACTAGGCTCAACAACAGGATCAGTATGCCGACCGATTTGTGGAACTGATATCCGGCGAACTGCGCAAAGCCCTTGGGCAGATGCTCCAGCCCTCCACCAAGCCCGACCTGAAACAGCAGCAGCAGCGCAAGTATCCAGTGCAGCGCAATCGCAGCGGCAGAATAGCGGGTTGGCGAAATGGCGGTCATCGGCAGCCTTCTCATTCAATACGGGGCAAACCTGCCCTGCAGCGATGAGTGGCATACCCGCATCGACCAACGCAAGACAACGTCTCTTCACTTGTCACAGGTGATTGCTACATCTGCACCAGTTCATCCAACGGGAGACCACCACCATGTCCAGCAGCCCTTGGGCGCACCACCGCAGCGCCTCCATTGCCGACGACATCGATTTCGAGATCAAGGGACAGGAACTCCAGTTCCTCGAAATCGAACTCGATCCCGGCGAAAGCGCCGTTGCCGAAGCGGGTGCGCTGGTGTGGAAGGATGCCGCTGTCGGCATGACCACCGTGTTCGGCGATGGCAGCGGGGCAGATCAGCAGGGAGGCTTCATGGGCAAGCTGCTCGGCGCGGGCAAGCGGCTCGTGACTGGGGAAAGCCTGTTCACCACCGTCTTCACCCACAATGGCCACGGCAAAGCCCGCGTCGCCTTCGCCTCGCCCACCCCCGGCGCGATCCTCCCGATGAAGCTTTCGGACGTTGGCGGCAGGCTGATCTGCCAGAAGGACAGCTTCCTTGCCGCCGCGCGCGGCGTCTCCATCGGAGTCGCATTCCAGCGCAAGGTGATGACCGGGCTGTTCGGCGGCGAAGGCTTCATCATGCAGAAGCTTGAAGGCGATGGCTGGGTATTCGTGCAGATGGGCGGCACCATCGTCGAACGTGAACTCGCACCTGGCGAAGAACTCCACGTCGATACCGGCTGCCTTGCCGCTTACACCCCTTCGGTCGATTTTGACCTCGTGACCGCTGGCGGCGTAAAGTCGGTCCTGTTCGGCGGCGAAGGCCTGTTCTTTGCGCGCCTGCGCGGCCCCGGCAAGGTCTGGATCCAGTCCCTGCCGTTCTCGCGCCTCGCCGGACGCATGCTTGCCGCAGCCGGATCACGCGGCGGCCAGAACCGCGGCGAAGGCTCGGCGCTGGGCGCTCTGGGGGATTTTATCGGCGGTAATCACTGATTGGCAACGAGGCCGGTGGCGCAAACCACCGGCCTCACGCCGTCAGAAGTTCTTGCGCAGGGTAAGCCCCCACGTGCGCGGATCGCCCGGAAGCCCGGCAATCAGCCCGGTATTGCCCGGCCCTACGAACAACTGCTCGAAGTAGTTGTCGTCAAAGGCATTGCGCACCCAACCGTATATATCGAACCCATCGTCCGTGCGGAAACCAGCGCGGAAGTTCGACAGCGAGTAGCCATCGACATTGGTATAGATCGAAGGGCTGGGATTGGACGAGAAGTCCGACCGGTAATTGCCGTCATAGCCGAAGTATATCTGTCCATCCTGCTTCAGCACGCTCACCGGAGCATTGGCCTCGAACCCGAACGAGAACGACCACTTTGACACGCCCGGCAACCTCTGCCCGGAAATGTCACAGTTGGCCGGACTCAGCGCACCCGGCGTTCCCGCCGCACCGGGCACTTGCGCGCCAGTTGCTACCGTTCCACCCGAAAGCTCTGGCGGGCAAGGCGCATCGACGAACTTGCGATAGGTCGCATCGGTGTAGGCGGCGTTGGTGTAAGCATTGAATCGCTCGCTTGGCCGGATCGAGAAATCGGCTTCAAAGCCCTGCGAACGCACCGCCCCGGCATTGGCCAGATAGCCGCGCAACACGCCGAACTGGCCGTTGTTCACATTGGCCTGATAGTCCTTGATGTCGGTGCGGAAGGCGGAAAAATTCAGGATCGCGCCGATGTCCCGGAATTCGGTCTTGATCCCCACTTCGTAGTGGTTGACCGCTTCCGGCTTTACCGTCGCTGTGCCCAGCAGCGGGTTGTTCTGCGTATCGGTCGGCACACCGTTCTGGTTGATCCCGCCCGATTTGAATGACTTGGCATAAGTCGCGTAAGCCAGCACGCCGTCAGCCACCTTGTAGCTCGCGGTAAAATCGTAGCTGAAGTTCCAGTCGCTGAATTTCGGCGCAATCTCCTGCGGTGTGAAGATGCCCAATTGCGCAGTCTTGGCCGCACTGGTCGTCCCGTCCAGCAGGATCTCGGTCCCAGCCCCGTTGAACACCCGGCGCTGATAAAAGCCGTCCTTCTTGTCGTAGTTTACGCGAAGGCCGGGCTGCAGCGTCAGTTCGGGCGTCACTTTCCAACTCGCCTGCCCATAGACCGCAACGCTGGTGTTCTTGAGGTACTGCGTGTTGCGCGCAGTCAACCCGTCCAGCACGTTGGAATTGTAGAGCGCATTGTTTGGCGCCAGATTCCACTTGGTTGATGCCGACCCGTGCGATTCCGTGCCTTGCGTGTCGATCCGCTGGTAAAAGCCGAACGCCCCCACCACAAAGTCCACCGTGTCGCCGCTGTAGTTGTAACGCAATTCCTGTGTGTACTGGTCCTGCTGCGAAGGGTTCTGTGATCGCGTGACGATCGGCAGACCGGTGAAATCGCGGTCGTTCTGCGGCTCCCAATCCCAAAAGCGCCACGCCGTAACAGACGTCAGCGAGCCCGGTCCCACATCCCACTTCACCTTGATCGATCCGCCGCCGATCTTGTTGCCTGCCTGCAGCGCTGCATCAAGATCGGTCACGCGGTCAAAGGGATTGGTGCCGGCAGGCACATAGCCCTGCGCCGCTGCCAGGGCCGCAAATTGCCGATTCAGCGCACGCTGCGTCAAACCGGTGCCAACATAGACCGAACCGCAGCACACGGCGTCCTGTTCGCTGTAATCGCCTGCCAGCGTGATACTGAAAGCCTCGGTTGGCTGGAACAGCAATTGCCCGCGCAGGCCAAGGTTGTCCTGGCTCTGGATCCACGGCCGTGATGTCTCGTTGTAGATCGTGCCGCGCCGGTTGGTGGAAGACACCGCAAACCGCGCCGCCAGCGTATCCGTGATCGGGCCAGACACCGCAGCCTTGGCCTGAACATAGTTCAGATTACCCACGCTCGCCTCCGCCCGCGCTTCAAAGTCGAAGGTCGGCTGATTGGTGGTAATGTTGATCGCGCCTGCGGTGGTGTTCTTGCCGTAAAGCGTGCCCTGCGGCCCACGCAGCACTTCGATCTGCTTCACATCAAGGAAGTCGAACGTCGCCGAGGCCACGCGCGAATTGTAGACGTCGTCGATGTAGATACCGACGCCCTGCTCGATCCCGTCGTTGGTCAGTCCGAACGGCACGCCCAGCCCGCGAATGTTCACCGCCGTGTTGCGCGGGTTGGACGAGTAGAACTGCAACGTCGGCGTCAGTTGCTGCAGTCGCCCAACATTGAAGCTTCCGGTACTGTCGATCTGGTCGCCACCGACGACAGAGATCGCCAACGGCACGTCCTGCGCAGTCTCTTGGCGACGGCGCGCGGTGACGACGATCGCGCCACTGTCATTCGCACCTGTGCCGACGGAAGATTCCTGCGGCGGTTCGCCGTCTTGGCTAGTGGCCGGAGCCGGATCGGCTTCTTCAGCAAATGCGCTGGACGAAACACTGAACGAAGCAAGGGCAAAGGGCGCAGCCCCAGCCAGAAGCAGGACACGGAAATTCATCGCAAGAACCTCATGGTTTCAAACAGCGATGCTTCCGGTGGTCCGGTCAGCGGTGCGGCAGTTTATTGTTTTTGTTGAAGGGTAGTCTGGACGTCTCGATCAGTTCGGCTTGAGCCGTCGCTTCTCGGTAACGTCAATCTGCACAACCCGACCCTCATGGACCGTCAGTTGTATCGCGCCATAACGCAGCCCAGTCAGGGCCTCGCGCACGCTGGCAAGGCTCTCGTCGAGATGATCGGCGGCATCACCGGGCAGTTGTCGCCCGGAAGGTGCTGGTTCAGTCATCAGTTTGTTCATCCTGTATCCTCGCAAGCCGAAGCTGTCTGCAAACATTGCCGGATCGGTTCGCCCCAGCCCACGATGGTGACCACGATGGCGAATCATCGCCTGCCCGACCTATATAGTCAATCAAAACAGTAGACATTAAACTTCGACTATGCCGGTGCAAAGGCCAGCTTGTCAGCCAGTCAGTGGGAACCTTTCGCTATGAAGGCAGGCGCGAGTGCATGCGCACACTCGGCCTGCCCGTGCGCCTGATTATCTCAACTATTTTAATAGACAATCAATCTGCGACCAAGCGAGCGCTTTCACAGACAAGCCGCGTCACGCTTTACCTCACGCTGCTGAAATCAATTGTTCGGGCGGTTTGCGCCAATCCACAGCCGCGCGTGCAGCGGCAAGCTTCCAAGCTTGCGCCGTCTTCGTTCAGGACGAGGCGACCAGCCTGAGATGTGGGCGCTGCACCATACCGGACCGCTCTTCACCCTCCGGATCAAGGCACGCACGCAGGCAATCTACCGCCATCGCAAGATGCAATGCGGCCATAGCCTCTCCATGATAATCCAGATCGTCCAGCGCGCCGGACAACGCTTCAAAAACTTCCACGAGTGGTCTTGCCGCTGCTTGCATGCCGACGCCCCATCCTGATTATTGGCGATACGCCCGGCAGGCAAAACCAAACAGGTTTCCTACCCCGCGCGCCGCATCTCTGGCGGCGGTGGTAGCCGAATGACGCGTTTGCGAAAGGAAAGAATGCACCGCTTAAGAGCAAACCGAAGCCTGCATCCATGACGCCGACCCGGTCGCATTGGCATAATTACTTACGTCACTGACAGTTAGCCGGGCCGCGGGCCATCAACGGCAATGGCCACCCCTGCCAGCATCCGACCTGCAACTGGTTCGAAAATGGTGAATGCGCGGGAATCAGCCAGACTCGGGCCTCTGCAAGTTGCCACGGATCGTTCCTGCGCGCTCCGAATCATGGGCCAAACACTGGCGAAGAATCGCTGGCCAGCACCGCTGGATCGTCCAATCCGTTTCAGTTGAAACGGCAACGAAGGTTTACCGAGATTAATCTTCCGAAGCGGAACTTATCCAGCGTCGGCCATCGGATTCTGTCGGCGCGTTGCTTCAGCGCGCCTGATAAAAGTTGCGAAAGGCGGCCGGCGCACCACACTTGCGAATGGCCGTGTCCGCGTGACGCTTCCGCTCGGCCACCAGTGAGGCCGAGGTCAGCGCAAATTTGCGTTCGTGTGCCACCTCCTGTGCGGTGAACGGCTGCGTGCCTGGGATCACGCTGTCCCCACCAAGGCCGAACACCATGAAGTTCAGCATGTCGGCCAGTTGCTGGTTATCGGAAATGCGGCTCTTGGCGATGTTTGGCAGGCGCAAGAGATAGGCGCGCGTATCGGCGGTACACATCATGTAGCCCACCCGCCCGCGCAGTTCGGGCAGCTTGGCCGGAGCCGAGATACCCTGCACCCCGTGGCACCCGGCGCAGTGCTCCACATAATCGCTCTGCGCCAGTTCAGGATCGCTCAGCGCAGCAAGGCCCCGTGCCACGGTCTGCGCACGCGGATCATCCCGCGCCACCAGTTGCGGCGCCAGAACAAGGCCCACCGCCGCCAGAGCCAGTAACCGCAATGGCCAGCCCTCAGGCGGCGCCAATCATCATCGCGGTGGAGCAGTGGTATTCCATGCTGCTCGTGCCGAAGCACCAGATGATGTTGTTGTTCAACTGCGGCAGATATAGCTGCGTTTCGCGATCAATATTGTCGCAACCGCACTGGCCGCAGGTCGGCTTGCCGCAGCAATCGCGATAGGCGATCATATAGGCCTTGCCGTCATCCGGGTTGATGCACGATCCCACCCACGAAACCGGCGAAGGTTCAGACCCTGCCGGGCAGGTATGCATGCCCCCACCGCAACACGTGCAAAGCGACCCGTCGATGGCACAGTAGCGCCAGTAATCGCACTTCGTATCGTCCTTGGTCTGCGCAGAGCGCGCAAACGCGGTCTTGGCCTCGGGCGAACGGTCCGGCTTTGCGGCTTCAGCCCGGCTCACGGGCAGCAGCGGAAACACCGGCGCCGCCACCAGCGCCGCACCCAGCCTGGAAAGGATGCCGCGCCGCGACGTGCCCCCGGCCAGTCGCCGCAGCAACTTCTCGCCAGTTGCATCGGGATTGAACTTGATCATCTGAAGCCCCCTTCGTTCGTCCCGCTCACGCTGCGACCGCCTTCTTCAACCCCGAAATGTAGTCCTGCACCGTGGCAATGCCCAATTCGTGCGCCACCACCAGACTCTCCAGATGCTCGCGGCTGTTCACCAAGCCCTTGGACAGGATCAGCCCTTCCGCATCCAGCAGCACCGCATAGGGCAGCTTGCCCACCTCGAACGCCTGCCCCACTTCCGGCCCATTGATGAAGCGATAGTCTTCCAGCCCTTGCGCCGCGATCAGCCCCTGCTGCGCCACTACCGTATCGTCACCCACAAAGGTCAGCTCCACGCGCTCATCCTTGGCAAAGGACCGCGCCGCAGGGATCAGGCCCTTGCACAACGGGCATGTGGCCGAAACGAACATCAGCAACCGCAGCGGCACGCCGTTGGCTGGGCCGCCCACGACCACGTCCTTGCCGTCCAGCGTGTGGGCCGGAACCGCAGGGGCTTTTCCGCCAACAGCCGGGCCACCGCTCGTCTGCAGCGCCCCTGCCGGGGCCACACGCATGTGCAGCACGCCCACCTGCCGCGCCAGCGCCAGCAGCGCCACCACCAGGGCGATGATCACCACCCACGAAAGCACCTGACCCACGATCAGCGCGGTCATCATCGCGAATTCCTTTCAACGGCCAGCGGCCCTGCCGCCAGCGCGGCCAGTGCATTCACCAGCAAAGTCAGAAGATAGAGCGCCAGCCCGCCAGCCAAGGCGAAAGCCCACTCCGCAGACCCGAAGCTGGGCACCGCAAACGCTGCAGGCACCAGCAAACCGGCCAGCACCAGATTGCGCACCACCAATGTGCGGCTCAACGGCTGGCGCAATTCAGAACGCCCGCAACCGCAATCGATATGCGCCCGCCCCCGCCCGATATTCACCGCCATCGCCGCCGCAAAGGCCAGCAGTAACGCGGCAGCAGGCACCGCCGCCAAGGCCACGCCGCCCAGCAGCGCCGCGCCGATCAGCACCTCGGCCAGCGGCAACACCACCGCCACCGGCCCGACCAGCGCCTCTGGCAGCAACCGATAGTTCGCCACCACACCGGGAAACACCTGCCGGTTGCGCAGCTTGGCCACACCAGCAGTCAGAAACACCAGCCCGTTGCCCACGGCAGCCACGCCGCCGCAGATCGCCAGAGCCGTGTCGAAAGCCTCGCTCACTTCGGTTCGACCACCGAAATCAGCCCGCCACCCGCGTTCTCGATCTCATGCTTCACTTCGCCGGTTTTTGAATCGATGATCGTGGCATTGTTTTCCATGCCGTTGACCATGATCATCGCGGCATCGTCCTGCGTGATCTCGATATTGCGCGGATGGCCCTTCACCGGATAGCGTTTGACGACCTTCTTCGCCGCCAGATCAACGCCCCAGATCTCCTCGGCACCTTCCTTGTGGCTCCAGTATTCGCCCTTGTGCATCAGCACCCACAACGTGCCAGTGGGCCGGTGCAGCGCAGTCGGCTGCATCCCGCCGGGATACCACGCGATGTCCAGCGGCTTCACGTCCGCCGCCCGCATTCCGCCCGCTTCCTGAATCGAGAACGGCGCGCTCACCACCGGAGCCGCGCCCATCGCCACCGTTCGCACCAGCCCGGTATAGCTCAGCAGGACTGCCATCTTCTTTTTGCGATCGAAAACCACGTTGGAATAGATCGGGTCCGCCGCTGCATCGAAGAATTCGGCAGACCGCGTAATCTCCTGCGTCGCCCCCTTCACCGCCACCGTCGCCAGAGTGCCATCGGCGCAGAGCGCGGAAAAACCGACGCCATCGTTGGGGATCAGGCTGGCACAGCCGGGCAGTTCAATCGCGCGCACGAACTTGCGCTTGGCCATGTCGATGATGTTGACCGACGATGCCGGATCGAAGTTGTAATCATAGGCAGTCTTGCCATCGTCGCTCAGCAGGAAATTGGTGTTGAACCCGCCCACGATAAGGCGTCCCGGTGTCGGGATTTCGGTCACCAGTTTCAGCGTCTTGCTGTCATAGACCGAGATGAAGTCCATCCGCGTCCCACGGTTGACCTTGGTCCACATCGTTTCGGCCACGTAGTAGAACTTGCCCGCAGGATCGATGGCAAGGTCAGAATCGCGGCTGGTCGATACCATGCCCAGCATCTTGCCGGTGCCCGCGTCAAAGATGCTCGATCCGGCAGAACCCCATCCGCCGCGCACAAAGAACCAGCCCTGCTTGGGCGGCTCCATCGTGCTGACAGTGGCTTCTTCCGCCTCGGCGACGACGTTTTCCGCCAGAACCGGAGCGCCCAACACGCCTATAATCGCCGCGCCGATAGCAACTCGTGCCAGCCTGCCCATACGCTTCATCGCGGCCCCCTAAAAACCTCGCAGAGCCAAGGCTTGACGAATGTCCAGATTCGGTCAAGCGCCTTGTTGCAGTTGCGAAAGAAAGGTGCCCGTCGGCAGCCTACCGCCGCGCATCCAGCCCGGCAATCTGCGCCGAAGTCACCGTCTTGGCAACCTGCACAAGCCCATGCGCAGCAATCGCGGTAAAGGCCGGCATCCGCTCCGCCCAAGGCTTTTCATACCCCAGAAACGGCGTTGCCCCCTCCATCGATGCGCTGATGAACAGGGCCACGTCGCGCACTTCCTGGTGGCTCAGCGAAGGGTTTAACTGCGCCACATAATCAGCAATGAAATCATGCACCCGCTGGTAAAACACGCGCACCCGGTCGGCCACGAACTCGTTGTGATTGGCCAGCGCCCACAGTTCGGGGAACAGCCGCGTGGTGCGCTTGCCTGCAATGTCATCCAGACACATCACCACAATCAGCCGCAGCCGCTCCTCGGCATCCAGCCCCGGCTGGCGTACCGTGCGCTCCAGCAATTTGTCGTAGCTACCGATAATGTCGTCGAGCAGCGTCTGGATCAGCAGTTCCTTTTTGGGGAAATGATAGCTGACATTGCCCACTTTCATCCCGCATTCGGCGGCAATGCGGCGAATGGTGAACGCGCCCGATCCTTCATCGATCAGCACGCGCAATGCCGCCTTGATGATCGCATCCACCGTCTCGGTCCCGCGCGCATAGGTTCCCGGGCGCGGAGAAGACGGCAATTCCGTGTCAGTAGGGTCGGGGCGAGCGGCCATAAGCCCCGCGCATAACACCAAGCTCGCGCCTGCGCCAATGGCAATGATTTGCCCACCCCATCGCCCGTTATGCCATACCGGAACAAGGCGCTTGACCAAAACTGCCCGCCTGTCCAGATTCATCGCGTGATCCGCGCGGTCCATCTGCGCGCGTGCTGGGCAACAGCAGCATATCCCAAGGAATCAATGTGATGAGCCTCTCTCTCACCGTCAACGGCCGCAAACGCACAGTCGATGCGGAGGCGGACAAGCCCCTGCTGTGGGTTCTGCGCGAAGATCTTGATATGCCCGGAACAAAGTTCGGCTGCGGCGCGGGCCTGTGCGGTGCCTGTACCGTCCACCTTGATGGAGAGGCCGTGCGTTCGTGCCAGACGCCGATTGCAGACGCCGCCGGAAAGCAGGTCACCACCATCGAGGGCGTGGCGATGAATGAACTGGGCAAACGCGTCGCCGATGCGTGGACCGCGCTGGATGTGCCGCAGTGCGGCTATTGTCAGGCCGGGCAGATCATGTCCGCCACCGCCCTGCTCAAGCAGAACCCCAAACCCACGCCCGACGATATTGACGGATGGATGAGCGGCAATATCTGCCGCTGCGCCACCTATATGCGCATCCGCGCCGCCATCCGCAAAGCAGCGGGCCTTCCCGCCGAAATGGCCGACGCTTCGGCCATTCCCGCTGGGGAGCAACTGGCATGAGCGAAGCAATGGCCCTCTCCCGCCGCTCGTTCCTCGTCGCCTCGATGGCAGGCAGCGCGGCGCTCACCCTCAACGCCTCGGTCGTCCTCGCCGCCGCCAGCGCCAACGCGCCCGCCGATGTGCTCAACGCCTTCGTCCGCATCAATGCCGACAACACCGTCACCATCGGCGCGAAAAACCCCGAAATCGGTCAGGGCATCAAGGTCATGCTGCCCATGCTGATTGCCGAGGAAATGGACCTCGCATGGGAGCAGGTCCGCATCGAACAGACCGATGCCGATGAAAAGCTTTACGGCGTGCAGACCGCTGGCGGCAGCACAGCCACCCCGCGCAACTGGATCCCTATGCGGCAGGTCGGCGCAGCAGCACGCGAAATGCTGGTCATGGCCGCTGCCAAAAAGTGGAACGTCGATCCCGCCACCCTTTCCACCGCAAAAGGCGCGGTAATCCAGACTTCTTCCGGCAAGACAGCCACCTATGCCTCACTGGCAAAGGACGCCGCCACCCAGACACCGCCCGATCTGGCCAAGGTCACGCTGAAAGACCCCGCAGCCTTCAACATCATCGGCACGTCCAAACCCGGCGTCGATGTGCCCAAGATCGTCAAGGGTGAGCCGCTCTACGGCATAGACACCCGCGTGCCCGGCATGGTCCACGGCGCCGTGATGAAGTGCCCGGCCCACGGCGGAACCGTCGCATCGTTCGATGATGCAGCGGTCAAGGCCATTCCCGGCGTGCTGGGCGTCGTTGCCGTCAACAGCGGCTTCGTTCCCGAAGGCAAAACCGATACGCTGGTCATCATCGCGGACAGTTGGTGGAAAGCCAGCAAAGCGCGTAAAAAGCTCGCCGTGAAGTGGGAAGATGCCGCCGTCACCGGCTTCTCCACCGCCAAGTATGAAGCTGACGCGGCCAAGCTTTTCGCCGCCCCCGCGCAGACCAGCGCGTTCAAGGCGGGCGATCCTGATGCCGCGCTGGCAAAGGCGGCAAAGGTCGTCACGGCAGACTACGAATACCCGTTCCTCGCCCATGCCTCGCTCGAACCGCAGAACTGCACGGCCCTTTTCAAGGACGGGAAGCTTGAGCTTTGGGCACCAAGCCAGTCCCCCGCCAACGGTCGCGCCGAAACGGCCAAGTTCTGCGGCCTCACCCCCGAGGATCTGACCATCCACCTCACCCGCATCGGCGGCGGCTTCGGACGCAGATTGCTCAACGATTACATGGTGATCGCAGGCCAGGTGGCAAAGGCGATGGCAGGCAAACCGGTCAAAGTGCTGTTCGACCGCACCGACGATTTCCGCCACGATTTCTACCGCCCCGCAGGCTGGCACCGCCTCACCGCAGGGCTTGGCGCAGACGGTGCGCTGGTCGCGTTCAAGGATCATTTCGCCACTTTCGGCGCGGACGGAAAGCCGGTGCGCGCCGCCCAGATGAACCCGGCGGAATATCCGGCGCAAGTCGTGCCCAATGTCGATCTTGGCGTCAGCTACATGGCCACCAACCTCGCCACCGGCTGGCTGCGCGCCCCATCGTCAAACGCGATGGCCTTCGTGTTCCAATCCTTCCTTGATGAAGTGGCCGAAGCCGCCGGGTTGGACCTGCCAGAATTCATGCGCCGCACGCTTGGCGAACCGCGCGAATTGCCGGGTGAGCGCGCCAAGTTCCACACCGGACGCGCGCGCGGCGTGATCGACGCCGTGTGCAAAACGGCAGGCTGGAAAGGCCGCGAAAAGGGGCGCGGTTTCGGCTTCTACTTCTGCCACCTGGGCTATTTCGCCGAAGTGGTCGACGTCTCAATGGCCGATGGCGCGTTGAAAGTGGACAAGGTCTGGGTCGCCGGAGACATCGGCGCGCATGTCATCAACCCGCTCAACGCAATGAACCAAGCCCACGGCTGCGTGATCGAAGGGCTGGGCCAAGCCATGATCGGCCAGAAGATCGTGCAGGAAGCGGGCGCAATCACTGCTGAAAACTTTGGCGATTTCGCGCTCATGCGGATCGACGCCGCCCCGCGCGAGATTGCGGTAGAATTCGTGAAGACCGATTTCCCGCCCACCGGCCTTGGCGAACCCGCCCTGCCCCCGGTCATTCCGGCGCTGGCAAACGCAATCTACACCCTCACCGGAAAACGCCATCGCCGTCTGCCATTGGAGGTGGTATAGCGCCCGCCTGATGGTCGCTGCCTCCCCGCTTGATATCCTCCGCTTCCTCGCCGCACGGGCGGATGAGGGCATGGATTGTGTGCTTGTAACGCTCGTCGGAATCGAGGGCGGATCATCGCGGGCGCTCGGCGCACAGATGGCTGTTGCAGCAGACGGGCGGCGCGTCGGCTCATTCTCCGGCGGCTGCATCGAAGACGCTGCGGCCACCGAAGCGCTTGAAACGCTTGAAGAAGGTTGGGGCCACGTCGTGCGCTACGGCATCGGCTCACCCTATATCGACATTCGCCTGCCCTGCGGCGGCGGGATCGATCTGCTGTTCACCCCGCGCCCCGCGCCCGAAGCGATTGCAGCAACGCTCAGCCTGCTGGATCAGCGCGAACCGGCGGCGCTGCGCATCGATTGCGATGGCGCGGCAGTTGCCGATCCGCTGATGCAAAAGGCTTGGGACGGGCGGGACGTGACGCTCAGTTATCAGCCGCCGCTGCGGGTCATTGCGCTTGGGCAAGGAGAAGACCTGACCGCTTTTTGCCATCTTGCCAAAGCTTTCGGAACGCAAGTTACAGCACTTTCTCCGGATGCCGGAACGCAGCAACTGCTTGCCCAATCCGGCATCAACAGCCTGCATCTGCCCACCCGGACCACCCTGCCCCCGCTAAAGGGCGATGCGTGGACGGCCATCGTGTTCCTGTTCCACGGCCGCGATTGGGAGGAATTCCTTCTGCCCCAAGCCCTTGCCCTGCCAGCCTACTATCACGGCGCCATCGGCAGCCGCCGCACCCACGCCGCTCGCCTTGCAAACCTGCGCGCAGCGGGGCTTGGCGAACAGGTGATAGGGCGGATGCGCGGGCACATCGGCCTCATCCCTGCCACGCGCGATCCGGCCACTCTGGCCTTGTCGATCCTTGGTGAAATTGTATCGGAATACAATAGCTTGGCTAATTGGACGTACTGGACCGGCGAACCTCTCAGCGCTGCCACCTTACGGTGAGTGGCCTGCGAATAGCCACCATCCTGCTCGCCGCCGGAAAGGCGACCCGCTTTGGCGGCGGAAAGCTCGGAACCGCGCTGGCTGGAAAGCCCCTCGCCCGCCATGTAGCCGATAGCCTCAGCGCCCTCCCGTTTGACCGGAAAATCGCGCTGTGTTCAACGCAAACACCTGATCTACCCGGCTTTTCCCGCATCATGCTCGATCCGCCCGGGGCGCCGCTATCGCAGTCGATAGCATCGGGCGTTGCCGCACTAACGGATGAAGACGCGGTTCTTTTCGCCCTCGCCGACATGCCCCTTGTTCCGACAGACCATTTCGCACGGCTGATCGCGCAGTTCGATGGCAGCATGATTGCCACGCAGGTTGACGGTCGCAACATGGTCCCGGCGATTTTCGGCAGGCAGCATTTCGAAGCGCTCAAGACGCTTGTTGGAGACAAGGGCGCGGGCGCTCTGCTGAACGATGCGCCCTCGGTTGAACTGTCGCCCGACCTTGCGCTCGATATTGACACTTTGGAAGACCTGCAGAGCGCGTTGGAGCACATCAGAGGCCGCTAAGTGCTGCTAGGTGCTTCTAGGTGCACTTCAGGTTATCGTCCTCACGGCAAAGGCCGCCGCCGCCGCGCGCGTCTCAACGCCAAGCTTTTCAAACACTTGCTCCAGATGTTTGTTCACCGTGCGCGGACTGATACCCAAAATCTCGCTGATCACGCGGTTCGGCTTGCCGTAGCTGATCCACAGCAGGACTTCGGACTCACGCAGGGTCAATCCATAACGCTCCCGCAGCAGTTCAACCTCCGCGCCCTCACGGATGAGATTGAGACGCACCAGCACTTCCTCGCCCCGCATCAGCCCGACGAGGACGAGTTCGATAGTCTGCCCGCCCGCGTCGAAGCGCAACGACGTGCCGGGGTTCTCACCCGGGGCAAGCAGGCGGGAAAGAGGAGGCGCGAATTCCACAGGCAACGCGTCGGCGCTGCCCAACGATTCCAGCAACCGCTCCACTTGCGGCGTCGCCCACAGCAGATCACCCGTAAGCGTCACCGCAAAAAGGTGCCGCCCGGTGGCATCGAGCGCACTGCGTCCGGCCTGCGAAACGCGCGCTGCTGTCAGATGCACCCGCATCCGCGCCAGCAGTTCCTCAATCGCGATGGGTTTGCGCACATAGTCCACCCCGCCCGCCTCAAGCGCGCGGACGGCGTGTTCAGTCTCGGTCAGACCGGTCATGAAAATCACAGGAATATCAGCGAGACGCGGCTGCCTCTTGATCGCCCGGGTGGTGTCAAATCCGTCCAGCCCCGGCATGATTGCATCAATCAGGATCAGGTCGGGCGCGGCATGTTCGAGCAGTTCGAGCGCGTCGTTGCCGTTTGTGGCAATCAGCACCGTCATGCCTGCACGCTCTATCGTATCGATCAGGAAATGCAGCGATTCCGGGTTGTCATCGACCACGAGCACGGTGTCTCGCCCAGCCACTATGCCATTAGCTGACATGGACCACGCCTCGGCGGAGGGCTTCTCGTAAGCTTTTGAAATCGAAGCATTCGAGACAATTGCGAAGGTGGGCGACGAAGCGGGCTGCATCAGGGACGGCATCCTCAAGTTCTGACAGGCGGCTTTGGATCGCCCGAACATTGCCGATGCGCGCAAGACCTTCAATCTCGGGCACAAACGGCAGGGCGGCGGCGGGAAGATGAAGTTCGATACCAGATGCCGATTGCGCCTCACGCAAAGGCGATCCATCAGCCACTGTCCATGTCAGGTCCAGTTGCCACGAAACGGCATCAAGCAGGCTATCGAGTTCGATCGGCTTGGTCAGGAACATATCGTGCGGATCGTGGCCATCGCCGCCCCGACGGAACTGGTGGGCATCGGCCGAAACCATGATGATGCGAATGCTATCACCATGTGCGGCCCGCAAGGCTGCGGCGGTTTCCCATCCGGTCTTGCCGGGCATGGATATATCCATAAGCGCAATGTCGGGCCGCGAGGCCGCCGCAAGCGCAATCGCCGTATCGCCATCACGCGCGCTGGTGACGAGAAAGCCCAGAGGTTTCAGCAAGTTCTCGATCACGGCAGCCTGCGCGGCGTCATCATCGGCAATCAGCACGTGGCGGCGCGCACCTTCATAGCCGGTGATGACATCGGCGCGGTGGCTTTGCACCGGCTGCGTGACAGGGCGTGAGAGCATCAGCCGCAAGGCAAAGCGCGTGCCTTCGCCGGGGTTGCTTTCGACGTTCAGTTCACCACCCATGACGTGAACCAGCGTGGACGTGATGGCGAGGCCCAGCCCGATGCCCGGCTGCCCCGCCGCCGATTTGCTGCTGCCGCGTTCGAACGCGCCAAAGATGCGGCCCATATCCTCGGGCGCGATGCCGATGCCGGTGTCGATCACTTCGAACATGGCGATTTCACCACGCCAGCCAATGCGGAAAGTGACCGAACCGGAAGGGGTAAATTTGATGGCGTTTGAAAGCAGGTTGATCAACACCTGCCGCAAGCGCTTCTGGTCCCCCCGCACGAATTCAGGCAGCGGCTGCGGCACTTCCAGCACGAACTTGATGCCCTTTGCCCCGGCCTGCGGGCGGAACATATTGGCGATCTGTTCCACGAAGGCAGGCAGGCGGATCGTATCGCGCGACAGGCGCAGCACGCCTGCCTCGACCTGCGCAATATCGAGCAGGCCATCGACGAGGTTGGAGAGGTGCTCGCTGGATCGGCAGATGACCTTGCCCGCATCCTCGGGCTTCAGGTCACTCCCGCGTTCAAGCAGCTGCGCATAGCCATAAATCGAATTGAGTGGTGAGCGGATTTCATGGCTGACCGATACGAGATAGCGGCTTTTGGCGGCATTGGCGGCTTCGGCCACTTCGCGCGCCTTTTGCAGGGCTGCGTCGGTTTCTTCGTGCGCAGCAATTTCCTGTTCAAGTTCAGCAAGGTGACGGCGGGTTTCATCCTGCGCAGCGCGGCGGCTTTGGTGGGCCAGCACGATGATCCAGCTGCCAAGGCCGGACATGAAGAAGAACACGATGAACACCGCCAGCAGGATCGCCCAGACATGCGAGGACAACGCCGGGTGCGTGCGGGAATATTCGCGCCCGATCAGGCCGATGACCAGCGCATTGGCCAGTGTGAACACCCCGATCACACCGATGAAATGGCCGGTGGCGGTGTGGACATAACGGGCGAGCCGCTGCGGCAAGACCCATTCGGCCAGATTGGTGAACTGCTGCGTGGCGCGGCTGCCCTGCTTGCACATATCGTGACAGCGCGTTTCCAGCGTGCAGCACAGCGAGCAGATCGGCCCGGCATAGAGCGGGCAATGGGCAGTGTCGGGGGCCTGATAGGTGCATTCGCAGATCACGCAGATCTTGTCAGCCGTGCCGTCAAAATCGCGCCTGCGGGCAATGTAGAAACGACCGCGCGTGATCGCCGCAATCGCAGGGGCCGCCACGAAAGCCACGCCAAGGCCGATCAGCGGGGCGAGAGCCTGCCCGGCCTCGCCAAACAGGTGCAATTGGCACAGGCCCGAAGCCGTGATCGACAGCACCATCGCGCCGATGCCGACGGGGTTGATATCGTAGAGATAAGCGCGCTGGAATTCGATCCCCGGCGGGCTGAGGCCGAGCGGCTTGGACACGATCAGGTCTGCGGCCAGCGCGCCAATCCAGCCTGCGGCAAGGCTGGAATAGAACAGCAGCACCGTCTCCATCGACCGGGTGATGCCGAACAGCAGCAGGATCGTGGCCAGACCGACATTGAACAGCAGCCAGACGACGCGGCCCGAATGGCTTTGCGTCAGGCGCGAGAAGAAGTTCGACCATGCGACCGACCCGGCATAGGCATTGGTCACGTTGGCCTTCATCTGGCACACCACGATCAGCAGCGCCGTGGCCCACAAAGCAGCGCGGGGGCCGCCGAACACCGGTTCAAACGCATGGCGGAACATGCCGGTGGGCGATTCCGAAAGTGCAGGCGATACGCCCGATGACACTGCCCATGCCGCCAGCACCGAGCCGAGCAGCATCTTCAGCCCGCCGATCAGCGTCCACCCCGGCCCGCCGATCAACACCACAGTCCACCAGCGCCGCGCGCCGATCTGTTCCCGCGCGGGCAGAAAGCGCAGATATTCCACTTGCTCCCCAATCTGCGGCAGCAGGCACAGCAGCAACGACAGCGCGAGGCCAAAAGCGATCAGCGGCGGGCGGGCGGCATAGATGCCGGTGAATTCGCCCCACTGCGCCAGCACATCGCCGCCCTGCCACAGCAGATAGGCGACCGGCAGCAGCTGCAACCCGATCCACAGGGGCTGCGTCCACACCTGAAAGCGCGAGATTGCGCCCATGCCGTATTGCGCAATCGGGATCACCACCAGCGCGCTGACCAGATAGCCGAGCTGGGTGGGCAGCCCCGTCAGCGCGCGCAGGGCGACGGCCATGATGCTCGCCTCTGCGGCAAAGAGCAGGAAGGTGAAGGCGGCATAGATCAGCGAGGTGATGGTAGAGCCGAGATAGCCGAAACCCGCGCCGCGCGTAAGCAGATCGATGTCCACCCCGCGCCGCGCCGCATGGACCGCGATGGGCAGGCCGGTGACGAACATCAGCAGGCACGCGGTGAAGATCGCCGCGACACTTATGCTCATGCCGTGGAGCAGCGTGATCGACGCACCGAGCGCTTCGCAGGCGAGGAAGCCGGCGCTACCGATGGCAGTCTGCAGGACCGTGGCAGGTGACCACTGCCGCGCCGCATCGGGCGTGAAGCGCAGTGCCGGATCATCGTGCGTCTGGCTGGCGACCCACTGGTTGTACGAGCGTCGTTCGGGAACGACAGTTGCAGAACGCGCCATTTTCAGGCCCGGCCATGCCGCAAGGATGGGCGAGCGCTCGCAATGGCATCGGCATGGTTCATGGCGCTGATAGTGCAGCGCCCCGCCACGCTAGAGGATGGGCCGTTTTACGTATGCCCCACAGGGCCATCCGGGGCGGTTTCGCCCGAAACTACGTCAAATGGCGAATGTGCCACTTTTTGCAACCGCCTACCCTTGCACCACTCTGGATGGAAACGCCGGTGCCGATTTTGGGGAGAAGCCAATCGGAGCCAACCGGCCGGGTCGAAACGGCTCCAGCAACAAACGAGGGCCGTAGGCGGGGATGACTGAAACCATGAGACAAGAAACAACAACATGAGGGTTTCAATGAAATTTTCCCTGAAGCGTGCGGCGCTGCTATCTGCCACCGCCATCGCAAGCATCACCGCCCTTCCCGCGCTGGCGCAGGAAGCACCGCAAGCCGATGCGGCTGATGAGCCAGGCACAGAGATCATCGTAACGGCCACGCGCCGCGCAGTCTCGTTGCAGGATGTTCCTATCAACATTACCGCCATTTCGGGCAGTGATCTGACGGAGAAGCGCATCGACGATGTGCGCGGGCTTGCGGCCTTCACGCCGGGACTGACCATCTTGGACACTGGGCCGCGTTCGACCGGCACCATCGTGATGCGCGGCTTGTCGGCAGCCGATGTCGGCACCACGGGCAGCAACACTGACAACGCCGTTGCCATCTACCTTGGCGAAGTGCCGCTCTATCAGGATTTCAAGCTGCTCGATATTGCGCGCGTTGAAACCCTGCTGGGTCCGCAAGGCACACTTTACGGTGTTGGAACGTTGGCGGGTGCCATCCGCTACATCCCCAATCGGCCAGATCCTTCGAAGTGGGAAGCAAGCTTCCACGGCCGCGTTTATGACGTGGCTGAGGCAGAGGATCCGGGCTTCCAGGTTGATGCCACGTTCAACATCCCGATCATTACCGACAAGATCGCCCTGCGTTCAACAATCGGTTATTACAACGATCCCGGCTTCATCGACTACGTTGCCCTTCTGCGCGAACCGGGCGTGTCGCTGCCGCAACCTGGCGGCCCCACAACGTCGCGCACCGCGCCTTTGGGATCGCCCGACCAGATCGACGCCAACCTCTACACCTACAAGGACGCCAACTACGAGCGCACCTTCACCACCCGCAATTCGCTTGGCCTGTTCCCGACCGAAACCATCGGTATCTACCTGAATTACGCCTATCAGAATACGTCGACGAATGGCCGTCAGATCAATGGTGCAGGCGCATTCGGCACGGGTAAATATGAGGCCGTCCAGCGCTATCTTGAACCATCCAAGCGTCAGGTTCATCTTGTCAGCGGTGAAGTGCAGATCGAACTTGGTGACATCGCACAGATCGTTTCTGCAACCGCATGGTCGCACCAGAAAATCCGCAGTTCAGCAGATGTGACCGATCTTCTGCTCGACCTCGACTACGGTTACGAATTGTTCCCGCAGTTTTCCGGCTTCACCCGCTCGGCAACCGACATCAAGCAGTTCAACCAGGAAGTCCGCCTGGTCTCTACACATGGCGGGCCGTTCAGCTGGGTGGTCGGCGGATTTTACAACGAGCGGAAATCGAACGGCACCTATCGGGAAGTCACCCCGGGCCTGCCCGAATTCTACTTCGGACCTGTGGCCTATTCGCCCGCCTATCCAGAGCCGATCGAATACGCGAGTTTCAACGACAGCAAGATCACCGAAAAGGCCGTCTTTGGCGAAGCGACTTTCGAGATAACGCCGCAGTGGCAGGTTACTGCGGGCGGTCGTTACTTCGACTACACCGCAACGACGAATGGCGGCATCTCATTGCCACTGCTTGAGCCTGTGCCGGTTCTCCGGTTTGACACAGGTGGCGGAGACTCCGGGCAGGACGGTGTCGTCTGGAAGTTCAACACGTCGTTCAAGATCACGCCAGACCTCATGCTCTATGGAACATACAGCGAAGGTTACCGTATTGGCGGGCCGAACAGTGTCCCGGCTTGCCCACCCAACCTCGACGATGTGCAGAATGCCTGCGCGCTGCCCAATGAGCAGTTCTTCGGCCCTGACCAGACCGAGAACAAGGAAATCGGCATTCGCGCCACGCTGTTCGGCGGTAAACTGCAAACGACGATTGCGGGCTATCACATCAAGTGGGACGGCATCCAGCTGGCCTCGCAGACCCAGTTTGGTGTGGCAGGCATCACCGCCAATGGCGGATCGGCGGTATCCAAGGGCATTGAAGCAACGTTCAATGCGCGGCCGGTGGACGGGTTATCTCTGACAGGTAGCTATTCGTACAACGATGCGAAATTGACTCAGGATGTCATTGGCCTTCTGACCATCCGCAACCAGAATTTGCGGGCACGGCCGAAGAACATTCGTGTGGATGTGCTGTCCGGCGATCGCCTGCCCGGCACGGCGCGCCATACCGGCAGCCTTGGCATGACATATGATGCACCGGTTGGCGAAGATGCCGTTTTGTCGACCAACATCACTGCCACCTATCAGGGTGAAGTGCTGTCACGCGTGGGCGCGCGGGCCGGGGGCGAAGTGATCCCTGACTACGTGCTGGCACGCGGATCGATTGGTTACCGCCGCGACAAGTATGAAGTCCGCCTGTATGTTGACAACATTTTCAACAAGTTCGCGGTTTCCTCGGTCGGTGAAGATCTTTCTCGCCGCATCATCAATGATGGCATTGTGTCGCGCTACTACACCAATTCCGTCATTGCCCCGCGCAAGATCGGGATCGAATATTTCCTGAAGTTCTGATGCCTTTGCCCCCGGTCTGCACTGCGCTGGCCGGGGGTTGATGCTGCGAACACGTTCCTGCGAAGGACTGGGCCGCTGCTCCGTTGGAACAGCGGCCCTTTTTTGCGCGGCAAATGGGTTTTGCTTCAGTCCAGCGGAATCCCGTTGGCGGTGAAAAACTCCATCACTGCGCCAAGCTGCGTTTCATAGGCGCGCCAACGGCCGACGGCGCGCGCGTTGATGGGTTCGCGCACCTGCTGCGCGCTGGGTGTGGAAACAGCGGCGGTGTTGTTCTGGAAATCGAGGCAGGCTGCGTCCCATTCCAACCCGCAATGGGCGAGCATCTTGCGCGTGTTGGCTTCCTGATCCGCGACCAGCCATTCATAGGTAACCTCGTGGATGCGGCCCGGAAAGCGTTGCCGCCAGAAGGCCATCAGTCGCTGGAACAGCAGCACATAGCGCGCCGTGTCCATCAGGTCATACGACCATCGGTAATATGGTGATTCGATGGCGAAGAGATGCTTGTAGTTGGACCACACGCTGTCCATCGCGCCCCTACGAAGGCATAGCACCTTGGCATTCGGAAACGCCTGAAGAATCCAGCCTATGTACAGGAAATTGAGCGGAAACTTGTCCGTGAAGTGCTGGCTTTGCGCGCCTGCGTTCTGCCGCGCCCTGCCGAGGTACAGTTCACCCAGAACTTGCGCCGATGCGCCCGAAAGCGCGCCGATGGTTTCAGGGTCCAGCACCATGCGCGAGCCGGTCTGCGCCAGTTGCTTTGCCGCCAAAGGCATCGCCTGCAGTTCTCCGGCAGAGGTGACCGCGTGGTGCGAGGACACGATCCGATCCACCAGCGTGGTGCCCGTGCGCGGCAGGCCGACGATGAACAGCGGTGCGTCTTTGATGGTGCTGTCGGCCTGAAGGGGCAGCGGCCCCGCGAAAGCGCGCCGCACGGCATCGAACACGGCTTCATCATCGGCAAACTGGTATCCAAGGCGCGCGCGATGGATGGCGTTGCCCTGCGTCAGGTGGACAAACGCACGGTCGTGTTCGCGCAGATCCTCCAGCGCTGCTGCCGCTGCATAATGCAGTCGCACCTGCTCCAGCGGGTCGGCGGCCTTTGGCAGCGATGCCTCGATCCGGGCAACGACATCGGGCGTGGCCTTGCGTTTCAATCCGGCAAGGCCAAGGTGTGCGCGGCCATGCACCGGATCGCGCGCGATAATCGCTTCGTACTGGGTCGCCGCATCGTTGACCCGCCCGAAGAAGCCCAGCGTGCTGGCAAGGTTGAAGCGGTATTCCACCACATCGGGCTGCGCCGCCACGGCATGTTCAAACAGCGGCAGCGCCTCCTCATGCGCGCCGAGCCGGGCAAAGACGCAGCCGATAGTATCGAGCACCAGCGGATCGGAAGACCCCACCGCAACCGCAGCGCGAGCCGCCGCCAGCGCCTCGCCCTCGCGCCGGGCCAGCAACAGGATGCGCGCTTGCTGGGCAAGGTATTCGGTGTTTCCGGGGACGGCACGTACCACCGCGCCAATGGCCTTCAGCGCATCTGTCACGCGCCCCGCCTCGGCCAAGGCAACCGCAGCAACGAAGCCCGCATCGGCATCCGCCGGGTTGCGGGTGAGCGCCTCTCCGGCAGCGGCCAGCGCACGGGCCGGATCGCCCGTCACAAGCAGATCTCGCAACGATGATGCGACCGGCTTCCCCATCAGGCTGGCATGATCGCGTCGATTGCTGTCCCGGTCACGCTGCAACTCCTCATCGTCGGCTCCCCATGTAACCGGCAGCGTAGCGGTCCGACCCGTGTTCATTGCTACGCCAATTTACGCATCAGCACTGCGCGCGTGCGGAACGCTGCCGCTTCGCCCGCGTTGTGCCAACCGGATAAGGTATAACGCGATAGGCTGATCACCAGAGAAATCCATGACGGCAAAGCCCGTTAGCGATATGGCTTCGGTCGGCCCGACGAACAGACCGTAACACCTAGCCAAAAAGTGAGCCGTATGGACCAAGTCTTCACCCACATCGCCAACCGAGTGTCGCTTTGGGCCGGCCAGGCCGGGACGTTCGTTTTCGCGCTGTCGATCATCATTGTCTGGGGCGTGACCGGACCGTTGTTCCAGTGGAGCGACACCTGGCAACTGGTGATCAACACCGGCACAACCATCGTGACTTTCCTGATGGTTTTCCTGATCCAGAACAGCCAAAATCGTGATGCCGCCGCCATGCAGGCAAAGCTTGATGAATTGCTGCGCGCGGTGGACAAGGCGCGGACCGGCTTTGTCGGGATCGAGCATCTGACCGAGGACCAGATCGAGAAGCTGCGCGATGCGCTGGAGCGCGAGGTTGGTGCGACCACCGGGCGTGAGGATACCACCGAAGATACCGTCGAACATCTGTTGGACCGGACATGAGCGAATTTCGCAGCGAAACCGATAGTCTGGGGGCAGTTCATGTTCCCGCCACTGCCTATTGGGGTGCGCAGACGCAGCGCAGTATCGAAAACTTTCCGTTCGGCGCAATGGAGCGCATGCCCATCGGCATCGTGCGCGCGCTGGCCGTGGTGAAGCAGGCGGCGGCGCGCGTGAACCGCCGTCATGGCCTTTCTTCACAGATTGCCGATGCGATTGAGGCGGCGGCGGCAGAAGTTGTGGCGGGCAAGCTGGACGACCAGTTCCCGCTGGTGATCTGGCAGACCGGCAGCGGCACGCAGTCCAACATGAACGTCAACGAGGTGATCGCAGGCCGCGCAAACGAAATGCTGACGGGCCAGCGCGGCGGCAAGAGCCCGGTGCATCCCAACGATCACGTGAACATGGGGCAGTCCTCAAACGACACCTTCCCGACTGCGCTGCATGTTGCTGCGGTGAGCGCCCTGCACCGCGACCTTTATCCAGCGTTAGGCCGGCTGCGCGGGAGCCTTTCCGGCGCGGCTCTTGCGTGGAAGGATCTGGTGAAGATCGGGCGCACCCATTTGCAGGACGCCACGCCGTTGACGCTGGGGCAGGAGTTCTCCGGCTATGCCCAGCAACTGGCCAATATCGATGCATTTCTGAAGAGCACAGAGATGCACCTACACGCACTTGCGCAGGGCGGAACCGCCGTTGGCACGGGTTTGAAAGCGCCTGAAGGGTTTGCCGAGGACATTGCGGCGCAGATTGCTGATCTTACCGGCCTGCCCTTCATCACCGCACCCAACAAGTTCGAAGCCCTCGCCTCAAACGATCCGCTCGTGCAGCTTTCAGGCACGCTTTCGACGCTGGCCGTGGCGCTCACCAAGATCGCCAACGACATCCGCCTGCTCGGCTCCGGCCCGCGCTCAGGCCTTGGCGAGCTGGAGCTTCCCGCCAACGAGCCGGGCAGTTCGATCATGCCGGGCAAGGTCAACCCGACGCAGGCGGAGATGCTGACGATGGTGGCCGCGCAAGTGATCGGCAATCATCAGGCGGTGACTGTGGGCGGGATGCAGGGGCATCTGGAGCTCAATGTTTTCAAGCCGATGATCGGTGCGGCGGTGCTGCGTTCGATCCACCTGCTTTCGGTCGGGATGCTCAGCTTTGCGACGCGCTGCGTGGAAGGTATCGAGCCGAACCGGCGGCGTATCGGGGAATTGGTGGAGCGTTCGCTGATGCTCGTCACCGCGCTTGCGCCCGAGATCGGGTACGACAACGCCGCGAAGATCGCCAAGCACGCGCATGAGCATGACTTGAGCCTGCGCGAAGCCGCACTGGCGCTTGGGTTGGTGGACGAATTGACGTTTGATCGGCTTATCCGACCGCAGGACATGATCTGAAACGGTTGTAAGTGTTAGTGCGGACTTAACCTCGTTTCTTGGGTTGGTGCTAAGCGGGGCGTGACCATATGGTGGCATGACGATCCGCGCCGCCACCCTGTTTGCCTTCGCCAGCCTTGTGCTGGCGGCTCCGGTGGCCGTGCCTGCAAAGGCCCCGGTAGCCGCCAAGCAGGTGCGCTTCGGCCCGTTCGTGGTGGTTTCAGCTGACAAGGCGCGGCTGGTGGGGGTTACCGATGGCGGCTCTCCTGCGGCGTTTCTTGCGATGGTTGAGGCCTATCCCGCGATCCGTGCGCTGGAACTGGTCGATTGCCCGGGCACGCGTGACGACATTGCCAATCTGCGGCTGGGCCGGATGATCCGCCAGCATGGCATCGCCACGATTGCGCCAGCGGGGGCGTCGGTGCGATCCGGCGCGGTGGACATTTTCCTTGCCGGTTCAACACGCAAGGCAGCAGCGGACGCACGTTTTGCTGTGCATTCGTGGCTTTCAGCTGACGGGCGCGACGCGAGCGCGGCGCGGGCCGACGACCCGGCCCGCACTGCCTATGAACGCTATTACCGCGACATGGGGTTGAGCGAGGCCGATGCGCGTGCGTTCTATGCGCTGACGGTTTCGGTGCCGAACAACCGGACGTTGCAACTGGCTCCGCGCGATCTGGCGCGTTTTGCCACGGTAGCCCCGGCGACTTAGCTCCGCTTCGAAGCTCCGCAGGCTTGCGCCAGCGCGAGAATGCTGGAGGGGCCTTCGTTGCCGCCGAACTCCACCGTGGTGGTCTGTCCGGCGACGACGATCTGATCGAACTTCATCATCGCCTGCAGTTCCTTCGCCGAAAGCGGGTGGCCCTTGCCATCTTTCCCCGGCTCCACCGGGAAGCGGGCGAGCATCTGGCCCTTGGCGTAGACTTCGGCGGTGTTGGCCTGGCCATTGACCGATTTCATGAAGGCCGTGGCGCTCTGGGCGACCGCATCCTTGACACTGGCGTGGACCGAGCCGTTGCGGAACATGGCGTGAAGCTGCCCGGCGCGGCAGGTGACTTCGAAATTGAAGCTGGCCAGTTCATTGCCGGGGAAGCCGGAAACCGAGGTAAATGCCTGATAGCTGCCGCGCGCCGGATCGGGCGTGAGCAGGCCGGGCGCAAACACCCAGCGTGATTGCAGTGGCGGCTTGGGACGACTGGTGCTTTCCACCACCATACGGCTTGCACGGATGGGCGATGCGCTGCCGCAAACCAGTGAATTGGTGGCAGTGAGCGAACCGTTGCCGGTGAACCAGAAGACCTTTTCGCCAACCTTTATCGTGACCGAGCGGGCATTGCGGATCAGGGCGTATTGTTCAGCCGAGAGGTAGCCCGCAACATAATCCGCCACGCCGGTCTGACTGAGTTGGCCTTTGCCTTCGAGCGACACGCCGAATTCAGCCCAGGTAGACTGGGATTCGACCGAGATGTTGATGACCTTGGGCCGCGTGGTGGTCAGCGCCCTTAGCAAGCCCGAGCCGTCCTCATTGCGATAGGCACCGAAGATCAGGCGCCGTCCGCGCATGTCATTGGGATCGCACTGCACGCCGAGCATCGCACCCGACTGCTGCTTTCCGGCGGAAACGAGCGCGGTGCTGCCCGCCTCTGCCAGACGCCAATCTGCCTGCGACGACACTACACCTTCGGCCAAGGCCTGTCCGGGCATGGCGGCCAGAGCGGCGACGAGCATGATGGATGCGGAGCGCGACATTGTTTTAGACCCCCAACTCAAATTCAATTGAGCCTGTGTTAACCACATCAGGCAAGCATTTGCTTACCAAGGGAGTACGCACAATTCCTTAACGCGCCAGTTCGGCCTCCATCATCTTGCGCATTTCGAACTTCTGCGCCTTGCCGGTCACGGTCATGGCAAAAGCCTCGACCACGCGGATGTGGCGCGGAACCTTGTAGTGCGCGATGCGGCCCGTGCAGTGGGCCAGAACGTCTTCGCTGCCGAGCGTGTGCCCTGCCCGTGCGATCAACCAGGCGCAGACTTCCTCGCCATACTTGTCGTCCGCCACGCCGAAGACCTGCGCATCCTGCACAGCCGGATGGGTGAGCAGGAATTCCTCGATCTCGCGCGGGTAGATGTTCTCGCCACCACGGATGATCATGTCCTTGATGCGGCCCGTGATGCGGATGTAGCCATTGGCATCCATCGTGGCCAGATCGCCGGAATGCATCCAACCGTCGCCGTCGATGGCTTCGACGGTTTTGGCCGGATCGTCCCAGTAGCCGAGCATGACGGCATAGCCGCGTGAGCAATATTCGCCCTGTTCGCCAATGGGCAGCGTTTCGCCGTTCGGGCCGACGATCTTGGCTTCGGCGTGGGGGTGGACGCGGCCCACGGTGCCGACACGTTCTGCGATGGGATCGTCAGTGGCGGTCTGGGTGGTGAGCGGGCTGGTTTCGGTCATGCCGTAACCGATGGTCACTTCCGTCATGTTCAGGCGATCCATGACCTGCTGCATCGTGGAGACCGGGCACGGCGATCCGGCCATGATGCCGGTGCGCAGGGTGCTGACATCATACCCGCCGAGGTCGGGTTGGGCGAGGATCGTGATGAACATGGTCGGCACGCCATAGAGAGCGGTGCAGCGTTCGGCCTGCACGGCTTCGAGCGCCAGTTTGGGATCATAGGCTTCACCGGGGTAGACCATCGCTGCGCCGCTGGTCAGCGATGCGAGGTTGCCCAGCACCATGCCGAAGCAGTGGTAGAGCGGGACCGGAATGCAGATGCGGTCCTTGTGTGTAAACTTCACCGTGCGGGCGGTGAAATGCCCGTTGTTCAGGATGTTGCGGTGGGTCAGCGTGGCCCCTTTGGGGAAGCCGGTGGTGCCGCTGGTGAACTGGATGTTGATAGGGTCGTTGCGGTCGAGCGTGGCTTCCACGGCGGTGAGGCGTGCGGGATCGGGCTGCCTGCGCAGGGCTTCCCAAGGCTCGAAGCCTTCATGCGCGCCATCGCCAAGCACCACAATGCTGCGCAGCATCGACAGTTTCTCAGGCCCCAATTCGCGCAGCATCGCCACGTAATCGCTCGACTTGAAACGGGCGGCGGTGACGAGGAATGTGCAGCCAACCTTGTTCAGCGCATACTCCACCTCGCTGGTGCGATAGGCCGGGTTGATGGTGACCAGTACCGCGCCGATCCGCGCAGTGGCGAATTGCAGCACGGTCCATTCGGCACAGTTGGGTGCCCAGATGCCGACGCGGTCACCCTTGGCCACGCCGCGCGCCAGCAGGCCTGTGGCGATGCAGTCCACCTCTGCGTCAAGTTGGCCCCACGTCCAGCGGATGCCCTGATGGCGTGAGACGAGTGCAAGCTCCCCGCCCCATGCCTGCGCCGCATCGCGCAGGGCCTGTCCGATGGTCTTTTCCAGCAGCGGTTCGTCCACCGCGCCCTTCGCGTATGAAAGCTGCGTCATCGCTGCGTGATCAGCCCTTCTTGCGTCATTATTCTCTCCCAGCTCTTCAAGGAGCCTTGTGGTTCACGTATCAGAATTTCACGCCCACGCTAACGCCATACATGCGCGGATTGCCGATGTGGTTGTAGTCAAACCCGAACCCGGCCAGGAGATCGACGCGTGAGGTGAAGAAGAACTTGTCCGTCAGGTTCTTGCCCCAGACCGAAGCATTGAACCGGCCATCGGCGCTTTCCCAATCGATATGGCCGCCGACGATGGCATAGGCCGATTGCTCCAGCCGGGGCACGTTCAGCACTTCGAAGAACTGGCTGGACTGGTAGGCGATGTCCGGGTGGAGCGAGAGCTTGCCCATGTCACTATCGAACAGCGTCAGATCGACCGTGGTATTGAACGTCAGGCTTGGCGCATTGGATAGGCGGTTGCCCGATACGTTTACCCCGCTGACCGTGCCGCGCTGAATCTTGGTGGAGAGCAGGCCCAGCCCGGAATGGATCGTGAGTTTATCACTGGCGCGGATCGTCAGTTCAGCTTCACCGCCAAAGATGCGCGATTTGGGGATGTTGAGCAGAGTCTGTGCGGCGCTCGTCGGATCGACGTTGATGAACTGCTGGTTCTTGTAATCATAGTAGAAGCCCGAGACGTTCAGCGTGATCTTGCGATCCATGAATTGCGTCTTGACGCCAGCTTCGTAGCTGGTGACCTCTTCGGGCCTCGCAATGGAAAGTTCCGACGGATCGAAGAAGGCCTGCGCATTGAAGCTGGGTGCGCGGTAGCCGCGGCTGACGCTGGCGTAGAGCAGGTTGCCATCGGCCAACTTGTAATCAAGGCCGATCTTGCCTGAGAGGTTGTCCTGCGAATAGCGCAGCGCCGAAAGCGGGATCAGGTTGGCGATCAGCGAACCATCTACGCCGAGCGCATCGGAGGAAAAGTCGGTCTGGCGGCCCGTGTCGTGCGTAAAGCGCAGGCCGCCACGCAGGGTAAGCGCGTCGGTCAGGTCGTACTTGAGGTCCGAATAGAGCGCGTAGCTGTTCTTGACCTGATCGAACTGGTTGCGGAACAGGCAGCCGAGCGGCAGGCCGACCGCGCAATCGTTGGCAGTGATGCCGGGGAGGCCATCGGAATCGATGTCCTTGCCGATTTCGAACGTGGTCTGGTTGTAGACCTTTTCGCGGTGGTAGAACGCACCGAGGATGAAATCGAACGGGCCGCCGGTATCGCTGGTGAGGCGCAAGTCCTGCGAGAACTGGGTGGCGCGGTCACGGTAGGGGATTTCGAGCAGCTCGCCCGCCGTGCCGTCGGTGTCTTCGTAGAAAGAAAGGTTGCCCTTGTCCCATGCCGTGATGCTGGTGACAGTGAGCGCATCTGACACATCGAAGGAGCCGGTCAGCGCGACCGAATAGGTCCGCGCGCGGCGCTTTTCATCGATGTTCGAGGCGATTTCGCGTTCGCCAAGGCCGGGGCGGTTGGTCGCTTCGGGTTGAGCATAGATGCCGTAGTTGTAGGGGTTCTGGAAACTGGTCGAGGCGCGCAGGACGAAGCGCACGGTCTCGCTGGCTTCCACGTTGAGAGTGGCCCGGATGGCGTATTCGTCGGTCGAGGCGAGATCGGGCTTGCCGGGGACGACATTCTTGAACCAGCCATCGGCCTTGGCATATGTGCCTGCAATGCGCAGGGCAGCCTTCTCGCCCAAAGGCACGTTGACTGCGCCGTTCAGGTCGATGCGGTTGTAGTTGCCGTAGCCTGCGTTGGCATAACCGCTGGTCTCACCCAGCTTGGCCGGGGCGGCGATGATGTTTACTGCGCCGCCGGTGGTGTTCTTGCCATAGAGCGTGCCTTGCGGGCCGCGCAGCACTTCCACACGCTCAAGATCGTACATGGCAACGCCGAGGAAGGCGAAGTTGCCCTTGTAGACTTCGTCGTAGTAGGTCGCCACCGGGCTGGACTGGTTGAGGCTGTAGTCCGACATCGAAACGCCGCGCAGGGCAAAGATCGGCGTGTTGTCACCCACAATCGAGGTCAACTGCAGGTTGGCGACCTTGGTGACGAGGCTGTCGACGCTGTTCACGCGCGCCTTTGCCAAAGTATCGCCGCCGATGGCCGATACGGAGATTGGCACCGATTGCAGGCTTTCCGCGCGCTTGGTGGCGGTGACGACGATTTCGCCATCGGCAAAGGCGTTTTCGGCCTGCGCTTCCTGCGCGAAAGTCGGTGCAGTGACGGTGATGGATGCAGCGGCTACCCCAGCCAGCGCGATTCCACGGTAAAGACGTTCCCTCATCATTGCCTCCCAATCAGGGTGTTTGCGTTTCTGTTCTTTCCTGCGTGAACCCTGACACCAGTCGCGCTCTCATATCGGCGCGTTCCAGTCGCAGGGGGTGACGGCGCAATTGCCCGATCTCTTCCGGGGTGTAGGGCCGGAAGTCAGACGGCACGTGCGCCGCATCAAATGTGTAGAGCGTCCAGTTGACGAGGTTTGCCAACCGCACGTTATCAAGATCGACGGTCGAGACGCCGGGCACGCGGGCTAGAAATTCGCGCCCGCCTGGCACGCTGAGGAACTGTGCGACCACGTGCTTCATTGGCGGGTTTGAGCGGTCGTCTCCGCCGCCATCGGGACGGTGGCAGCCCTGGCATTTCAGCATGTAGTCGATGCGTGCCTGCTTTGGATTGGGCACGCCGCGCATGGTGGTTTCGCTGGCTCCCGCAGCCACGCTCGCCGCCAGAACGGCAGCGACAACAGCGGCAAGAGGCAGCATCCGGTTCACTACTCCGATGCCACGCCGATAATCACGGCGGTGGAGCAATTGTAGATGCTGCTCTCCGTGCCGAGGCACCAGTTGTAGTCGTTGTTCGACTGCGGGCGCACTTGTGGGCGGTCACCCTCGTTGCGGTTGCACAGGCATTGGCCGCACGACGAGACGCCGCAGCAATCGTTGTAGCTGATGACATAGGCGCGCTTGTCTGCGGGGTTGGTGCAAGTGCCCACCCATGTGATCGGCGACATTTCGGTGCCGGGCGGGCACGTGCTGACAGAGCCACCGCAGCAGGAGCAGAGAAACCCATCGATGGCGCAATAACGCCAGTAGTCACAGCTCGCCTGATCGCCGGGGTCTTGGGGATTGCCAGAGGACATCGGGGCGTGGCCGCCTCCACCGCCGTGCGGCGATCCACTGGCGGCGCGGGCAACCGGGAGTACCGGAAACACTGCTGCGCCGGTGATTGTCGCGCCAAGCCATGCCAGCGTGCTGCGCCGCGATGTGCCGCGCGCCACACGGCGAGTCAGGCGTTCGGTCCACTTGTCGAAAGCGCTCATGGCTCAGGCTCCCTGTCTGCGGGCGAGGAAATCCTGGATCGAGGCGACGCCGCGCTCCTTGGCCTCAAACAGGCTTTCGAGATGTTCGCGGCTGTTGATCAGGCCCAGCGAGGCGACGCGGCCCGCCTCATCCAGCAGCACGGCATAGGGCAGCTTGGAGACACCAAAAGCGCGGCCCAAGGCTTCAGACAAAACCAGCGGCACGCCTTCCAGACCGTGCGTCTGGCGCAGGCGGCGGTATTCACTTTCCGACCCATCGCCCGCCAGAACTACATCCAGCCAGTCCGCCTCGGCACTGGTGGCAGAGCGAAGCACCGGCAGCAGCGATTTGCACACCGGGCAATCGGGCGAGGCGAAGAACAGCAACTGGCTGCGGCCATCGCGCTTGCCCGCGATTTGCAGTGGCGCGCCGTCGATGGTGGTCATGGCCATCGGGCTGGCGACTTCGCCCACCTCCACCTTCTGGTGCAGGGTCAATGCGCCTGCAGGAGCAATACGTTCGTGCAGGATGCCGACCTGTCGGGCGAGCGCGGCTATCAGCAGCGCTTGCACAATCACGGCGGTCCACAAAAGAATCTGCGAAGTCAGCATCACGATTTCCTCCAGCGAGGATGGGGAATGGCGAGGAGTTCAGACGCGCCAAGGTAAAGCGCCACAAGCGCAGCGGCGGCGAAGGGGGCGTCGAGCGCAAAAGTTGGATCGGCGGGAAGCACGGCGACGGACGTCGCCAGGAGTGCCAGCACCGCCGGGCGCGCGATCAGGGGCCAGTTCACCGGCTTTTCCCGCGCAACCAGATCACACCCGCAATCGAGCGTTTGCCCGCGTTGACGCAGCAAGGCCAAGGCATAGCCCAGCCACACGCCCGCCGCGATCAGCGCGCCGGTTGGGCGCAGCGCAGGGATGAGGAGCGCTGCGGCGGCGGCAAGTTCAAGGCTTCCGGCAACGATCAGCACCAGTTGCCCTTGACGATAAAGCCCTGACAGCCGCGCCGCTGCCACGCCCATGCGGTTACGCGCCAGCGCCTTGTGCGCGGCAGAGCCTGCCAGCAGCAACGCGATGAATAGGGTGAGCGCGGTCATCTCAAGGTGCCGTGATCAGGATAGGATTGTCGCCGCCTGCCTTGCCCAGCGAGCGCACGAACGCGCCTGTGGCGGCATCGTGGACATCAATCTCTCCATCCGCGCGGGCCACGATCAGTTGCGGCTTGGCTTCCTTGGTCAGGCCTATGGCCGTGGCGACGCCGCGCAGCGCAATGCGCGCGATGCGCACCTTCTTTGCCGGGTCCGCCACCCACACTTCAGTGCCGCCATCCTTGTGGCTGCCTTCGCGGCCGTTCGGACTCATCAGCACATAGAGCTTACCGGCACTGTCAGTGGCGATCACCTGCCAGCCACCGGGCCGCCATTCGGGCGCTGCGCCGCCGGCTGTGCCAAGGTCGAACGCGCCGGGCAGCGCTTTGCCGACATCGCCCGAAAAGTCGAAGCCCTGAATGCGCCCGTGATAGCTGACAAACCATGCGGTCTGGCCCTGCCATGCGGGCGTGCCGAACATGGGCTGATTGTCGATATCGTGGATGTTTTCGACGACTTTCGACGACACTGCCTGCCCGTCCGGTCCAAGCTTGACGCTCAGAAGCGATCCATCCGCGCAGAAGCTGGAAAAGCCGCGAGCGCCGGTGGGGTAGAGTTGCGCGCAGCCGGGCAGATCAATCTCGGCAATCACCTTGCGCGCATCGAGATCAAGCACGCTGACCGATTGCGCCGGGGTAAAGTTTGCGACCAGCGCCCACCTTTCTGCATTGGTGAACTGGAACACTTGCGGGTAAGTGACTGATTGCTGGCGCTTTCCGCCAGGCAACACGATTTCACCTTTGGGCAGGAGCGTGGCCATGTCCCAGATGCTAACTACGTCCGTTCGTTCACCTTGCGTGAGCCGGGAGTAGAATGTTTCGGAGGTGAGAACTTCACCCCGCGAAGGAGAGGCGAGCATGTTGGCGAACTGCGCCGCGCGGATCATCCCCCGCACCGGACGCTCAACCGATCCGGTATCGACGAGCATGACGCGCCCGTCGAGGATCGAACTGAAATGGAAATCGTGGACCAGCACCCAGCCTGCGGGCCACTGCGCGGGCAGCTTTTCAACCGCCGGAATGACTTCATCAGGCAGGGCAGCCGGAAACGGTGCTTTGGCTGCAGGGGCCGCCAGCACGGCTGCGCTTGACGAAGACAGGGCCAAGACCAACGCGAACCATCTCATGCGAGCACTCCCTGACAGGCCGGTTTCTGAGCACCGGCTGCGTCCTGATAGTCTCAAACAAGCAACAAACCTGTCAAGTGACCTAAATTTGTCGTATGACAGGTTTTCATGGCGCTACGACAGCAAGCTTCAGCAAGAGGTTTTTTGACGATGACTCAAAGGGATAACACCCCGAAAACGGTCACCGATATGATCATGCCGGAGCGCGAAGGTGGCTACCTGAAGGGCCATGAGACACGCGAGCTGATCCTGCGTACCGCACTCTCAATCCTGATTGAGGAAGGGTATCGCGCGATGTCTATGCGCCGAGTCGCCGCCGCATGCGGGATGAAGTTCGGCAACCTCACCTACCACTATCGCAGCCGCGAAGACCTGGTGCGCGAACTGACCGATGCGGTGATCCGCGCTTATGAAGCCGAATTTGTGGCGATCATGCACATGCCCGGCGTCCCGCCAGAGGAGCGCCTGCGCCGCATCTGCATGCTCGTTCTGGATGACATCCGCTCAAAGAAGACCACGCGGTTCTTCCCGGAATTGTGGAGCCTTTCGAACCACGATCCGTTCGTGCTGGAACGTGTGCAGGAACTCTATGTGCGCGCGCGCGCGCCGCTGAACGGGATCATCGACGAAATGCGCCCGGACCTTGGCGCGCAGGAACGGGAGATCGTCGCGCTGTTCATTTCAGCGTCGATGGAGGGGATGACGGTATTTGCCGGACACGAAAAACCGTTCGAGCCGCGCATGCCGGAGATTGAGCGCATTGCGGTCCACTCATTCTGCACGCTGGTAAAAACGATCACCGCCGACCAGATCAGCGGCCTTGCGCCGCCCGCACAGGATAGCCGCGCATCTGCTTGATCCGCCGCAGCGAAAAGCTTGTCCGCATCGATGAAACGCCCGGCAAGCGCGCAAGGCACTCACGGTGAATGCTGTCGTACTGGTCAAGATCACGCGCCGCCACGCGCAGCAGGTAATCAGCTGAACCTGACATCAGGTGGCATTCGAGAATGTCGGAAAAATCCCCAACCGCCTGCTCGAACCGGTCCATCACCTCGCGGCTCTGGCCAGTCAGTGTGATTTCGACGAACACTTCAACCGTCAGCCCCAGCAGCCGAGGCTCAAGCCGCGCGCCATAGCCTGCGATCACGCCTGCGTGCTCCAGCGCCTTGATCCTGCGGTGACAGGCCGAAGATGACAGGACGACCTTGTCCGCCAGATCGGCAATCGAAAGCGCCGAGTCGGACTGTAGCGCTTCAAGCAGGGCGATGTCGGCACGATCCATGCAATAATTTCCCGGAAATAGTTCATTTCATGCAAGATATTGCCGCGAGTATGGCGCGCAATGGGCCAAATAGGCAAGAAATACCGGATATTTCGCGGTAGTTTCCCGTTGGAAGGCCAGTGGCCCAAGCCAGAGGGAAATCGTCATGCGCGTAGGCACCGTCAGGGAAATCAAGAACCACGAATACCGCGTCGGCCTAACCCCCGAAAGCGCGCGCGAACTGGCTGCCCACGGCCACGAAGTCTGGGTTGAGACGGGCGCTGGCAACGGCATCGGCGCTAGCGACGCGGACTATGAAGCCGCCGGTGCTGCGATCAAGGCGGATGCGAAGACAGTGTTCGATGGCTGCGAAATGATCGTCAAGGTCAAGGAACCGCAGGCCGTGGAACGCGCCATGCTGCGCCGTGGCCAGATCCTCTACACTTACCTCCACCTCGCGCCCGACCCCGAACAGACCGCCGATCTCGTCAAATCCGGCGTCACGGCCATCGCCTATGAAACGGTGACCGGCGCTGGCAATGCCCTGCCGTTGCTGAAGCCGATGAGCCAGGTTGCTGGGCGCATGGCGATCCAGGCTGGTGCCACCGCGCTGGAAAAGGCCAATGGCGGGCGCGGCGTGCTGCTGGGCGGCGTACCGGGCGTGTTGCCGGGCAAGGTTGTGGTCATTGGCGGCGGTGTGGTAGGCGTGAATGCGGCGCAGATGGCGGTTGGCATGGGTGCCGACGTGACCATTCTCGACCGCGATCCCGATGTCCTCGAACGCCTCGACAACCACTTCGAAGGACGCGCCCGGACGCTGTTTTCAGGCAAGGCTGCGCTGGCTGCGCTGGTGGCCGAGGCCGATCTGGTGATCGGCGCAGTGCTGATCCCCGGCGCGGCTGCACCCAAGCTCGTCACGCGCGGCATGCTGTCAACCATGAAGCCCGGCGCAGTGCTGGTAGACGTTGCCATCGATCAGGGCGGGTGCTTTGAAACCAGCCACGCGACGACCCACGCCGAGCCGACCTATATCGTGGATGGCGTAGTCCACTATTGCGTGGCCAACATGCCCGGCGCAGTTGCGCGCACCAGCACCTATGCGTTGAACAACGTCACCCTCCCCCACGCCTTGCGCATCGCCAACATGGGTTGGAAGGCCGCGCTGAAGGCCGATACGCACCTTGCCGCCGGGCTGAACGTCCATGAAGGCAAGGTGACTTACGAAGCTGTCGCCCGCGAACTGGGCTATGACTACACGCCAGTGGCCGACGTTATCGCCTGACCTGTGTGGGGTGGGGGCAACGCGCCCTCACCCGCGATGCAGCAGCTTCCACAGCACCGACCGGTCGCGCAGGATCTCCCGCGCGGCATTGTGCCCCGGCGCGCCGGTTACCCCGCCGCCGGGATGCGTGCCCGATCCGCACATGTATAGCCCCCGGATCGGCGCGCGATAATCGCCATGCCCCAGCACCGGCCGGGCCGACCACAATTGGTCAAGGCTCATTCGCCCGTGGAAGATATCGCCACCAACGAGGCCGAACTTTCGCTCCAGATCGAGCGGCGAATGGATTTGCCGTGCAATAATGCTGGCCTTGAAGTTCGGCGCATGGGCGGTGACGGTATCGACGATCAGGTCCGCCGCTTCATCGCGACAATCGTCCCACGAACGACCACCGGACAGTTCGGGCGCGAACTGTTGGCAAAACAGGCTGGCCACGTGGCAGCCCGGCGGCGCAAGGCTATCATCCAGCGTTGATGGGATCAGCATTTCCACGATTGGCTTGCGTGACCAACCGTGCGCTTTGGCATCGTCATAGGCGCGGTCCATGTAGTCCAGCCCCGGCGCGATCACGATGCCAGCGGTGTGATGTTCAGCCATTTCCTTGCCCGGCAAAACGCTGAAATCCGGCAGTTCCGACAGCGCCACGTTCATGCGGAAAGTGCCGGAGCCGGTCTTGAACCCTGCTATGCGTCGCCGGAAATCCACGTCCAGATCGCATTCGTCCACCATCTGCCGGAACAGCAGCGCAGGCCCGACATTGGCAGCGATGATGGGGGCGTATAGCTCCTCGCCGCTTTCAAGACGCACTCCCGCCGCCTTGCCGTTGTCCACCAGCACCCGTGCCACTGGCGCTTCCAGACTGATCTCCACACCGGCAGCCACGCAAGCCTTGGCCATCGCCTGCGTGATTGCGCCCATGCCGCCGATAGCGTGGCCCCAAGCGCCCGGCTTGCCGTTCACCTCTCCGAACACGTGGTGCAGCAGCACATAGGCAGACCCCGGTGTGGAAACGCCCGCAAAATTCCCCACCACTGCGTCAAACGCAAAAGCCGATTTCACACGATCATCAGTGAACCAGCCGTCCAGAAACTCGCGCGCGGATCGCGTGAATATCTCCAGCAGATCGCGCTGTGTGGCCGCATCAAGTTTTGCCAGCGGCCAGCCCTGTCGCGCCGCCGCCTGCAACGCGGCCAGCCCGCCACCCACGTTCGGTGGCGTCTGCAAGGCCATATCCCGCAGCACACCCGCCAACCGCCCCAGCGCTGCATCATAGCGCGGATAGGCCTCGGCATCCGCCGCAGAAAACCGCGCAAACTCCGCCTGAGTGCGCCCTTCCCCACCGCCAATCTTCAGATAACTGTCTGCAAAGGGGAGAAAATTCGAAAGCTTACGTTCAACCACGCGATAGCCATGATCGTGCAACCGCATGTCAGCGATGACCTTCGGCTGCAGCAGGCTGACGGTGTAGCTGGCGGTGGAATTGCGGAAGCCCGGATGGAATTCCTCGGTCACCGCCGCCCCACCGACCACATGCCGCCGTTCCAGAACCCGAACGCGCATTCCGGCGCGGGCAAGGTAGAACGCGCAGGTCAGGCCATTGTGGCCACCACCGATGATCAGGGCGTCGTAACGACTGGACAATGCTCGGGCCTCAAGCGCGGGTCTGAGGCTGGCACTCTAACGAAGGCCAAGCCCAAGACCATCACCTTTCGCATGAAAAAGCCCCGGCCGCTTTTGCAACCGGGGCCTTTCAAAGCCAATCAGAACAAACGATCAGCGCTTGATCTTGCTCGTATCGAACGTGCCCAGGCCCGGCTTGAAGCTCTTCTCGTCAAGGAACTGGCGCGTGGCTTCCTTGCGCGCTTCCACGCCGCCGAAGTTGTGCAACGCTTCCTGCGTGCGGATCAGGTAATCTTCGGCGTTGTCATAGGTCATCTCGGCAACGCGGCGCACAGCCCACTTGGTGGCGCGCAGCGCATGGCCGTCCTTCTTGCAAAGCGCCTCGGCGATTTCCAGAACGCGGGCCTTCAGCTTGTCGGCAGGCACGGCTTCGGTGACAAGGCCCTGCTGCTCGGCCTGCTTGCCGGTCAGGTTCTCGCCCATCATCGCGTGATAGACAGCCTTGCGCAGCGGCATCAGGTCAGCGGCGACCTTTGAAGCGCCACCGCCCGGAAGGATGCCCCAGTTGATTTCGGACAGGCCGAACTGCGCGTCTTCCGAAGCAATCGCGATATCGCAGGAGAACAGCGGGCCATAACCGCCACCAAAGCACCAGCCGTTGATCATGGCGATGGTCGGCTTTTCGTACCAGCGCAGACGGTCCCACCACGAATAGGCTTCGCGCTGAGCCTTACGGATCGCACCGAGGCCTTCAGCCTCGGTCTCGCGGAAGTACTCTTTGAGGTCCATGCCGGCCGACCACGCATCGCCCTCACCCGAGAGCACCAGAACCTTCACGTCATCGCGGAATTCGAGATCGGTGATGACCTTGCCCATCTGGCGGTTCAGCTTGGGGCTCATGCAATTGCGCTTTTCAGGGCGGTTGAACTTCACCCACGCGATGCCGTTTTCGACGGTAAAGGCGACGGTATCTTCTTCCGCGCGCTCGATCTTCTGTTCGGTCATAGTCTTAGCCTTTCAGGTATTCAAATGGGGAAATGGCCGGGCTGCGTTTCCATCGTGATCCAGCGCAGTTCGGTAAAGCTGTCGATCCCGGCCTTGCCACCAAAGCGGCCATAGCCAGAGGCACCGACGCCGCCGAAAGGCATCTGCGCTTCGTCATGCACGGTCGGGCCGTTCACATGGCAGATCCCGGACTTGATCTGGCGGGCAACGCGCAGCCCGCGTGCCGTGTCACGGGTGAACACTGCGGCAGACAGGCCATATTCGGTGTCATTTGCCAGTTCGATGGCATGGGCTTCATCGCGTGCGTGAATAACGCCGACAACCGGGCCGAAGCTTTCATCGCGGAAAAGCTTCATGTCCTGCGTCACGCCATCAACGACATGCGCGGGCATCAGGACGTTCTGCGTGGTCTCCCCACCGGTGAGCAGTTCTGCCCCCTTGGCAAGGGCATCGGCAATCAGGCTCTGGCAGTGCGCCACGGTCTTGGCATCAACCACCGCGCCCAGCGGCGTCCTGCCCTCGCGCGGGTCGCCCACCGCCATGCTGGAAACCTTGGCCTTGAACTTCGCCGCAAACTCATCGGCCACGGCATCGACCACGATGATCCGCTCGGTGCTCATGCAAATCTGGCCCTGATTCATGAACGCGCCGAATGCGGCAGCCTTCACCGCCTCATCCAGATCGGCGTCATCCAGCACGATCAGCGGAGCCTTGCCGCCCAGTTCAAGCAGGCAGGGCTTCAGATGCTGGGCGGCGCGGGTGGCGATGATCCGGCCAACCGCCGTGGATCCGGTGAAGTTGATGCGCTTGACTTCCGGTGCGTCGATCAGCGCGCCAACGACAGCTGCCGCATCGGCAGGCGCATTGGTCACCACGTTGACCACGCCATCGGGGAAACCGGCCTCGGCAAACGCCTCGATGATCAGGGCGTGAGTGCGTGGGCACTGTTCGCTGGCCTTCAGGATCACTGCATTTCCGCAGGCGAGCGGCACCGCGATGGCACGAACGCCAAGGATGATCGGCGCATTCCACGGCGCGATACCCAGCATCACGCCCACAGGTTCGCGCAGCGCCATAGCAACGCAGCCCGGCTTGTCAGATGGAATCACTTCGCCCGCGATCTGGGTGGTCAGCGCAGCGGCTTCACGTACCATGCTGGCGGCAAGGCCAAGGTTGAACAGCGCCCAACCCTTGGTCGCGCCAATCTCGCCCATCATCGCTTCGACGAATGCATCGGCGCGCGATTCGAGCGCCGTTGCCGCTTTCATCAGCACGGCGCGGCGGGCGTTCGGTCCCATTGCTGCCCAAGTCGGGTAAGCACTTGCAGCTTTGGCAGTAATCGCAGGAATATCAGAGGCCTGCATCGCCTGCGCAGTCGACGCGACGGCACCCGTCAGCGGATTGATGCGTTCGAAATCCATGAATGCTCTCCCAATCTGTTATGCTTTATAGCAATCAAGCCGAAGCGGTGCAACAGGGGATTCACGAGAAGGCACGCTGACAAAATGTGCAGGTGCAGCATTTTTCAGCCGAATATGTCCAAGTTGGGCCAAACTACGGGCATGTCACTATTCATTGATAACGCTGACAATTTCTCCATTGGCCCGGATTGACTGGCGAAATTCGATATATGATTGCAAAAACTGCAACTTTATCTTCGGAATTCGCACTTGCGGCAAATGCGCGTCAGGCCCATCCAGATGAGGCCTTTCAGGCATCCTCTCCCAAACTTTCCAGGGCCGCCCGGCAACGGTGCGGCCCCTTTTTTGCCTGAATGTATTGTTGGCCCTTCAGCCTGCGTGCGGCAGGATGACGCTGCGTCCGATCACATCGCGCTGCTCCATCGCGCAATAGGCCTGCGCCCAGTCTGCCAGCGGGTAGCGCGCATGAACATGCGGGCGGATCTGCCCTTCATTGGCAAGCCGCAGCACATTGCTGACATTATCTGCGCCACGATCCGGAAAGCGGCGGCCATATTCACCGGCGCGCACGCCGACGACGGAGAAGCCCTTTATCAGCGGAATGTTCGCGCCGATCTGCGGTATCCGTCCGGCCGCAAAGCCGACGACCAGCAAGCGTCCATTAAAGGCAATGCAGCGGGTCGATTCGTCAAACACATCGCCGCCCACCGGATCGAAGACGAGATCGGCCCCGCGCTTTCCGGTAATCTCCAGAACCTGCTCGCGAAAGCCGGTGCTGCCATCGATCACCCGCGCCTGCGCATGGAGCCTGCCAATTGCTTCACGCTTCGCAGCGGTTGAGGCCACGGCAATGACATTGAGACCAAGCGCCACGCCAAGATCGACAGCGGCAAGGCCCACACCACCTGCCGCCCCGTGGACCAGCAACCATTCGCCCGGCATGGCCTGCCCTCGACACACCAGCGCGACCCACGCAGTGAGATAGGCCGCCCGTAGCGAGGCACCCTCAGCCATGTCGAAGCCTTCAGGAAGCGGCAGGACTGATGCTTCGGCAAACACGCCGTATTGCGCCACCGCGCCTGTCAAACCGCCCACAATCACCCGGTCACCTTCGCGCCAACGACTGCATCCGGGCGCATCCACCACGATCCCCGCCCCTTCCATCCCGGGCACGAACGGCAAAGGCGGCTTGGCCTGATACTGCCCGCGCGTCATCAGCAGATCAGGAAAGCCCAACGCCGCTGCTTCAATCTGCACCAGCACCTCGCCATGCATCGGCACGGGCATGGCCAGTTGCGCTAGCGCCATGCAGGCAAGACCATCGACACGATCGGCAGCACTATCGTCGGCACGATCATTGGAAAGGGCCTGCACTTGCAGCGCAGTCATGGTCTTCATGGCATAGCTTCCATCGCGCTCGCTTCCTGAACACTTTGGCGCAGCGCGACAGCGTCGCCAAGCACCCCTTTGTGACGGATCACAGCGTGGCTGGTCGATACCGACCTCATCGCGTTGCACTGCAGCAAGAATAGGTCTCGCTGCGATGATTGCGTGTCCAATTGCGATCATTGACCCTAAACCGCTGACTTCCGTCATTTTTTGGACAGGCGTCCAGAATCTCCGTAATACGAACGGTGCGGTTCGTATGCATCACCGCCCGGGCACTGTAGATGCTTGTTGCAAAGCACAAGTAAACGCCGCTTATTTACTTGGCTTTATTGTATAAAATGGCTTGTGAAGGCGGCCTGTCGCGCCTATTTTGCAGGTGGATTAGGAACGATCGGGAACACCCGCCAATCCTCATGACCCCAAGCACCGGGAGCCGGAACACTGGCCCCAAAACAAAAAAAGAATGACCTTCGCAGGAGAATGCCCATGAACAAGTTGCTCGCCGCCGCTGCGGCGGCTGGCCTGCTGTCTGCGCCGCAGATCGCATCGGCTGCCAATGCCCCGCAGACCGTCAACATTTCGGTTTCCGCTGATGGCCTCGACCTTAGTCGTGCGGATGACATGCGCAAACTGCGCAACCGTATCGCCGACGCTGCTGCCGAAGCCTGTGACCCGGCTGACCGCATGATCGTCACACCGATGCCCGACTACAAGTGCCGCCGTAGTGCCGTCACCAACGCCGAACCGATGGTGCAGGAACTTGCGCAAGCAGCTCGCCACGCCACGATGGCCCGCCGTCGCTAAGCTTGCCGCGCAACGCCGGATGCGGAGCGGTTTCCCCCTCCGGTCCGGCGTTGTTGTTTCAGTTGCCCAGAACCTTGATCGCCACAGCGGCGGCGGCGGCGCGCGTTTCCACGCCCAGCTTCTCGTAAATGCGCTCAAGGTGTTTCTGCACCGTGCGCGGGCTGATCGCCAGCACCTCTGAAATCATGCCGTTCGATTTGCCGTAGCTGATCCACAGCAGCACCTCGGCCTCGCGGTCGGTCAGTGACAGGCGCTGCTGCAAGCGGCTGACATCTGCGCGCGGGTTCAGCTCATTCAGCCGGATCAGCACCTCGCTGTCGCGATAATGCGCGATGATCACCAGTTCGAGCGCATTCTCACCCTGCTCCTCGATCCGCGCCGAGGCGCCAATCTCGTTGCGACCCAGCAGCCGCGCCACGGGCATGCGCATGGCATCGGGCATCGCTCCGCGCTCGCGATTCCAGTCCGGACAGATGCGCATGATCGCCTGTTCGGCCAGCGGCGTGCACCACAGCAACTGCCCTCGCGTATCGGTTGCCATCATCAGGCGTCCGGTCGCATCAAGCCCCGCTGCCCCAGCCTGCATCGCGCGGGCATTGCCGATGTGGACGCGCACCCGCGCCAGCAGTTCGTGGACGTTCACCGGCTTGCGCAGATAGTCCACGCCGCCAACCTCGAACCCCTCGATCACGTGTTCGCTCTCGGTCAGGCCTGTCATGAAAACTACAGGCACGTGGGCAAGTACGGGACGAGCCTTGATCCGCGATGTCGTTTCAAACCCGTCGATCCCGGGCATCACTGCGTCCATCAGGATCAGGTCGGGCGTGATGTGCTGCAACAGATCGAGCGCGGCATCGCCCGAGATCGCCACCAGCACCGTGATCCCAGCGCCCTCCAGCGTATCGGTCAGGAAGCGCAGCGAATCCGGCTCGTCATCGACGACGAGGACCGTATCGCGCCGGGCGTCACTCATCGTCAAAGCTCCTCAAGCGTCTTTGCCATCGCGGCCAGATCGAACCGATCAAGGCAGGCATACAATTTTGCCACAAGCGGCGCGGCGGCAGGGTCAGCCTGCTCAAGCGCGCGAATCTCACCCTCCAATGCGCGCACGTGACCGATCCTTACAAGCGATTTCAACCGCTCAGCATGTTCGCGCGCCGCCTCGGAGATCGCCACGGCGTCTGGCGCAGGGCCACCGCCGACATCCAGTTGCGGCGGATAAGTCCATTCCAAGCCAAGCTGGCGACCCACCGTGTCAAGCAAACCACCCAGTTCCACCGGCTTCAGCAGGAACGCGTCGTGGTCAGCCGCCTGCCCTGACAGGCCGTGCCTTTCATCGGCATTGGCCGACAGCATCAGGATTTTGAGCGCTGCCCCGTGCACTGCCCGCAGATGCGCGGCAACCTCCCACCCGGTCATGCCCGGCATGCTGACATCCAGCACGGCGGCATCAAAGCGGCCCATCGCTGCTGCATCTCCGGCCAGCGCCAGCGCTGTGGGTCCGTCGCTCGCCAGCGCCACCTCAAAGCCGACTTCGCTCAGCGCGGTGCGCAGTACGGCCAGATGATCGCGGTCATCGTCCACCAGCAGGATGGATCGCACCGGTCCGGCATAGCCTGTAGGCCGCAGACGCTCGGACGTGCGATCGACAAAGCCGGACACTTGCGGTGCCATGATCACAATGCGGAACGTGCTGCCCTTCCCGGGCGCACTCTCAAGCTGCAAATCCCCGCCAAGCATCCGGGCAATGGCGCTGGTGATGGCAAGACCCAGACCCGCTCCTGCCTGAATCCCGGCACCCTCCTGCGGATCGGCGACACTGGCCCGCACGTAGGGGGCAAAAATCGCGATGCGCCGGTCTTCGGCAATACCGGGGCCGGTGTCGCGCACTTCAAACGTGGCCATTTCGCTGGCCCACTTGAACGTCAGCGTCACTTCGCCTGCGTCGGTGAATTTCACTGCGTTCGAAACAAGATTGATCAGCGCCTGCCGCACGCGCCGTTCGTCCATCCGCACGAATTCCGGCAGTCGTTCGGGCAGTTCACAGGTGAATGTCAGGCCCTTTTGTATAGCGAGCGGGGCGAACATTTCCGCCACCTGCTGCACCAACGCGCCAGCCCGCACCACGCCACTGTCCACACGCACAACGCCCTGCTCAACCGAGGCGAGATCAAGCAAGCCTTCGACGAGATTGGTCAGATGTTCGGCACTGCGGCGGATCACGCGCGCGGCGTGTTGCGGATCAACGTCTGCGCCGCGCTCTACCAGTTGCGCATAGCCATAGATGGCATTGAGTGGTGAGCGAATTTCGTGGCTGACATTCGCGAGGAACCGGCTTTTCGCGGCGTTTGCAGCTTCGGCGGCTTGCAGATCGCTTGCCATCTGCGCCATCTGCGCACGGTCGGCCACAGCGCCGGCCGCATTTGGGCTGGCTTCACCCGGCGGAGCCTCGACAGCAAACGGCAGCGCCAGCAGCACGACAACCGCCAACCCGCCCAGCGCCAACCAACCCGCCAGCGATGCTTCGCGCATCATCGACGTATCAATCAGCAACAGCCCGACGGTGGCAAACGACGCCGCAGCAAGCGCACGGGCGCGTAGAAGCCTACGTCCAAACGCAGCCGTAAAAAAGGACTTCAGTTGTCCGCTTCCGCCCTCACGGAACATGCACATTGCAATCGACCCCGCGCGCGCAGATTGTTCTGTCCAATATTTTGGCGGCGCGCAGTGATTGTGCACTGCAACTGACACAAACTCAACCCCCGGCGGGCGTTACCGGGGGACATACCCAAGCTCTGAAACGGGTTGTGACCTGTCGGGTCAAATCACCTGGTCGCGCTGCAAACGCTGCAACAGGCGCACTGCCACCGAATGGCGGATGGCCTTGCCCTCACGCAGCTTTACCCATGTGTTGAGTCCGATGCCGAAGTGGTTCTGGATCACTTCGGGCTTCTGGCTGTTGAGCATCGATGCCATCTTGTGGACCACGGTAGGCTCTACTTGGATGAGACGTTGAGTAGTCATATGCCCTCACGGTGATGCTGGACCGCCCTTTCGACCACGTTGATTCTCGGGCGATCTCGTTGGTTGCTGACGACACCATATTTTTTGCACCGCAATATCGCCCATACGTCATTTGCCGCATGGCATTACTGGACAGACGTCCGATTTATGCCCTGACCGCCAAAGGCGCTCGCGGAACCGCGCGCAAACGGCAGGTTCTCCTGCATTTTGGCGCTGTCCGGCCTTGGCTTGCTGCCTTGCCAATGCAATCTTCGGACTGCGGCGGTTCAGCGGGATCCTTCGCCACAGGCACGCCGCCATTTTCGGGAGTTGGGACATGGCAACAATCGCAAACACCCATGCCATCGTGCGTTATAATGGCGTGGCACGGGCGCTCCATGCGGCCATCGCCGCGCTGATGGTGTTCAATCTTGTTTCAGGCATCGGTGGCGAAGCGATTGAGAAATGGTGGAATCCCTATCCCCTGCACAAGGGCACCGGCATGGTCATCCTTGTGCTTTCGCTGGCACGCGTCGGCTGGCGCTTTACGTCGGCCATGCCATCATGGCCCGACACAATGGGCAGCCTGCAACGGCTGACGGCAAAGGCCACCCACGCCGCACTCTATGTGCTGATGCTGGTGTTGCCGGTCACAGGCTGGATCATGTCATCGGCCAACAGCAAATATCCGATCAGTGTTTGGGGTCTGTTCGAATGGCCGAAGCTTGGCGTGACCAAGGGTTCCGCGCTCGCCGAAGCTGCGCATGAAGGCCACGAAATACTCGGCTTCCTGATGGCAGGGCTGGTCATGCTGCACATCGCTGCGGCGCTGCACCATCATTTCATCATTAAGGACAATATCTTGCGCCGGATGTTCTGAGAGGCTGATCACAAACGCAGACGTATTCTTGCACACTTCGCCACAGCATGTGCCTACAAGCATGGCGTGAGGACAGCAGGGTGGGGCATGCAATCCGTAACGGAACCTGATTTGCAGGGCACGTGCTTGCCCGGCAGATTGCGGCTTGCCCGCGCCGCGCAGCCTGTCATACCCAATGCCGGGGAGTACGATGGTTTGCCACATAGCCTAGGGCCAGTCGCTGATGCGCAAGGCCGCGAAAAAAGCAGGCGTGATGGCGTGAAGGGCCGGTGCAACGCGCATCGACGCAGGGCGGGCCGCACCCGCTTTTGCGCCGGGCCAATCAGGGTGAATTGCGTACCATGACCCTCCAATCGAATTCCAAGGCGGCTGAAATCGACGCCCAGATCATCGATGTCCTGCGCAAGCGCGTGGGCAAAGACGAACGCGCGGCCAAGCCGCATGACTGGTACACCGCCACCGTGCTTACCCTGCGCGATGCAATCATCGACCGGTGGATGGAATCGACGCGCGAGACGTATGACAAGGGCGCAAAGCGGGTCTATTACCTCAGCCTGGAATTCCTGATCGGTCGCCTGTTGCGCGATGCCCTGTCCAACATGGGCCTGACGCGCGACATGGAAAAGGCGCTGCGCGAACACGGCTTCGATCTTTCTGCACTGGAAGACCTTGAACCCGATGCCGCGCTTGGCAACGGCGGCCTTGGTCGCCTTGCAGCTTGCTTCATGGAAAGCCTCGCCAGCCTTGGCATCCCTGCTTACGGCTATGGCATCCGCTATGTGAACGGCATGTTCCGCCAGCGCATCGATGATGGTTGGCAGGTGGAACTGCCCGAAACCTGGCTTTCGCACGGCAACCCCTGGGAGTTCGACCGCCGCGAAAGCGCCTATGTCATCGGCTTCGGCGGCGAAGTGGTGGAAACCGGCGATGGCGTGGAATGGCGCCCTGCCGAACGGGTCGAGGCCAGCGCGGTTGACACTCCCGTGGTCGGCTGGCGCGGCAAGCGCGTGAACACGCTCCGCTTGTGGACCGCGCACGCCTTCGACCCGCTCAGCCTTGCCGCCTTCAACGCCGGCGATCACATCGGCGCGATGACCGAACAGGTCCGCGCCGAAAGCCTCGTGCGCGTGCTTTACCCTGCAGACTCTACGCCCGCAGGGCAGGAATTGCGGCTGCGGCAGGAGTATTTCTTCACCTCGGCCTCGATCCAGGACATCGTGCGCCGCCACATGCAGCATCACGGCGATATCCGCACCCTGCCCGACAAGGCCGCGATCCAGCTTAACGATACGCACCCCGCCGTGGCCGTTGCGGAAATCATGCGCCTGATGGTCGATGCGCACGGCCTTGAATTCAGCGAGGCTTGGGAACTCACCAAAGCCACCGTCGGCTATACCAACCATACGCTCCTGCCCGAAGCGTTGGAATCATGGCCGCTACCGCTGTTCGAACGTCTGCTGCCGCGTCACATGCAGATCGTCTACGCCATCAACAGCCGCGTGCTGCGTGAAGCGCGCAAGGCTGGGCTGGACGATGCCGCCATCTCAGCGATCAGCCTGATCGACGAAGGTGGAGAGCGCCGCGTGCGCATGGCCAACCTCGCCTTCACCGGCGCGCACAGCGTCAATGGCGTGGCCGCGCTGCACACCGATCTGATGAAGACCACCGTCTTTTCCGATCTTCACAAGCTCTACCCCACCCGTATCAACAACAAGACCAACGGCGTCACCCCGCGCCGCTGGCTGCAGCAGTGCAACCCCGGCCTCACGTCAGTGCTGAAAGACGCGATCGGCGATGCCTTCCTCGATGATGCTGCAAAGCTGGCCGATCTCAACGCGCTGGCCGATGACGCCCAGCTTGGCGAACGCATCGCCGAAGTCAAACGCTCGAACAAGATCGCTTTATCCAAGCATATCAAGGAACTGATGGGCATTCGGCTTGATCCCGACGCCCTGTTCGACGTGCAGATCAAACGCATTCACGAATACAAGCGCCAGTTGCTCAACCTGATCGAAACCGTCGCGCTTTATGACCAGATCCGCAGCCACCCCGAACGTGATTGGGTGCCGCGCGTGAAGATCTTCGGCGGCAAGGCAGCGTCGAGCTATCACAACGCCAAGCTCATCATCAAACTGTCGAACGACATCGCGCGCCGCGTCAATTCCGATCCCTCGGTCGGCGGGCTGCTCAAGGTCGTGTTCGTGCCCAACTACAACGTCAGCTTTGCCGAAAAGATCATCCCGGCGGCCGACTTGTCCGAACAGATCTCCACCGCCGGCATGGAAGCTTCCGGCACCGGCAACATGAAGTTCGCCCTTAACGGCGCGCTCACCATCGGCACGCTCGATGGCGCGAATATCGAGATCAAGGACCACGTGGGCGATGCCAATATCGAAATCTTCGGCCTCACCGCCGATGAGGTCGAGGAAAAGCGCGCCAATGGCTATGTGCCACGTGAAGTGATCGAAAACTCGCGCGAGTTGCAGCAGGCCCTCGAAGCCATCGCCACCGGCGTATTCTCGCCCGATGATCCGGACCGTTACAAGGGCCTGATGGGCGGCATCTACGATCACGACTGGTTCATGGTCGCAGCCGACTTTGACAGCTACCACGCCGCGCAGCGCAAGATCGACCGCCGCTGGGAACAGCAGCCAGGCTGGCGCGCTTCTGCAATACGCAACATAGCCAACGTAGGCTGGTTCTCGTCCGATCGCACGATCGGCGAATATGCCCGCGATATCTGGGGGGTCTGAAAGCCGCAATGAAGCCACCGGCGAGCGCCATCGAAGCCCTGCTGAACGGGACGCACGCCGATCCATTCTCGGTCCTTGGCATCCACGAAGGGCCGGACGGCGCATTCGCCCGCGCCGTCCTGCCCGGCGCGGAAGAGGCGGTGGCATGGTCGCTTTCGGGCAAGCAGCTGGGCAAGCTCACGCGGGTTGACGGGCGCGGCCTGTTCGAAGGCAAGCTCACCGGCCCACGCCAGCCCGTGCGCTATGGCTGCAAGGCGGGCACCCACGAATGGCTGGTCACCGATGCCTTTTCCTTCGGCCCCGTCCTCGGCCCGCTCGATGACTTGCTGATTGCTGAGGGCACGCACCTGCGCCTGTTCGACAAGATGGGCGCGCACCTGATTGAGCATGAGGGCGCGGCGGGCGTCCACTTTGCAGTCTGGGCACCCAACGCCAGCCTCGTCAGCGTCGTGGGTGATTTCAACGATTGGGACCACCGCCGCCACCCGATGCGCCGCCGCGCAGACATCGGCGTGTGGGAAGTGTTCATCCCCGACATCGGCGAACACCGCGCATACAAATACCGCATCACCGCCGCCGATGACACCGTCCTCCCGCTCAAGGCCGATCCATACGCACAGGCCGCCGAATTCCGCCCCAGCACTGCATCCATCACCGCGCACCCGGTCAAGATGGACTGGGGCGATGAAGGCCATCGCGCCCACTGGGCCAGCGTGGACGCACGCCGCCAGCCCATGTCGATCTACGAAGTCCACCCCGGATCGTGGCAAAAGCCCAGTGACGAAGGCTTCTACACGTGGGACGAACTGGCCGACCGGCTGATCCCCTATGTGGCGGAAATGGGCTTCACCCACATCGAATTCCTGCCGGTCTCCGAACACCCCTATGACCCGTCATGGGGCTATCAGACCACCGGCCTCTATGCCCCATCCGCCCGCTTCGGCCCGCCCGAAGGCTTCGCCCGCTTCGTCGATGGTGCCCACCGCGCCGGCGTTTCCGTCCTGATCGATTGGGTGCCAGCCCACTTCCCCACCGACGAACACGGCCTCGTCAATTTCGACGGCACCGCGCTCTATGAACACGCCGATCCGCGCCTTGGCTTCCACCCCGATTGGAACACGCTGATCTACAATTTCGGCCGCCGCGAAGTGGTCAGCTTCCTCGTCAACAATGCGCTGTTCTGGGCCGAACGCTACCATGTCGATGGCCTGCGCGTCGATGCCGTCGCCTCGATGCTCTACCGCGATTATTCGCGCAAAGCAGGCGAATGGATCCCCAACGACGAAGGCGGGCGCGAGAACTGGGAAGCCGTCGAATTCCTGAAAGCCATGAACCGCGCGGTCTACCAGACCCACGCCGGATTCCTGACGATTGCCGAGGAGTCCACCTCATGGCCCGGCGTCAGCAAGCCCGCCTTTGACGAAGCCCCGCGCGAACACTTGGGCTTCGGCTTCAAGTGGAACATGGGCTTCATGCACGATACGCTGCAATACATGGCGCGTGACCCAATCCACCGCCAGTATCACCACAACGAAATCACCTTCGGCCTGACTTACGCCTTCAGCGAAAACTTCGTCCTGCCCATCAGCCATGACGAAGTCGTCCACGGCAAAGGCAGCATGCTGAACAAGATGAGCGGCGACGATTGGCAGAAGTTCGCCAACTTGCGCGCCTACTACGGCATGATGTGGGGCTATCCCGGCAAGAAGCTGCTGTTCATGGGCCAAGAGTTCGCCCAGCGCCGCGAATGGAGCGAGGCACGCAGCCTCGACTGGGACTTGCTGCAGGCCCCCGCCCACGAAGGCGTCCGCCGCTGGGTCCGCGATCTCAACCGCGTCTACACCACCCGCCCCGCCCTGCACGCCCGCGATTGCGAGGGCGAAGGCTTCGAATGGCTGGTGGTCGATGATGCCCAGGCCTCGGTCTTCGCATGGCTGCGCAAAGCCCCCGGCGCAAAGCCTGTGGCCGTCATCTGCAACATGACGCCTGCCGTCCACGATCACTATCGCCTGCCCCTGCCCCACGATGGCGCCTGGCGCGAAGTGCTGAACAGCGATGCGCAGGACTATGGCGGCAGCGGCATCGGCAATCTGGGCGGGGTGCAGGCGCAGCACGGCGCAGCCTTTGTCGTGCTGCCGCCGCTTGCCACGCTGATACTGGAATTCGAAGGATAAGAACGGAGGGATACGGGGATGCGCGAGACTTACTCACAGCCACTGGCGCGCGATGCGATGGCTTATGTCCTTGCAGGCGGACGCGGCAGCCGGTTGAAGGAATTGACGGACAACCGCGCAAAACCAGCGGTCTATTTCGGCGGCAAATCCCGCATCATCGATTTCGCGCTGTCGAACGCCATCAATTCGGGCATCCGCCGCATCGGCGTGGCCACGCAGTACAAGGCGCATTCGCTGATCCGCCACATGCAGCGTGCGTGGAACTTCATGCGCCCCGAACGCAACGAAAGCTTCGACATCCTCCCCGCCTCGCAGCGCGTATCTGAAGATCACTGGTACGAAGGCACCGCCGACGCCGTCTTCCAGAACATCGACATCATCGCGTCCTATGCCCCCAAATACATGGTCATTCTGGCGGGCGATCACATCTACAAGATGGATTACGAGCTGATGCTGCGCCAGCACGTGGCCAGCGGCGCAGACGTCACCATCGGCTGCCTCGTCGTCCCCCGCATGGAGGCCACCGGCTTCGGCGTGATGGCCGTGGACACCGCCGACACCATCACCGACTTCATCGAAAAACCCGCCGATCCTCCCGGCATCCCCGGCAACGAGGAAATGGCGCTGGCATCGATGGGTATTTACGTGTTCGACACCAAGTTCCTGTTCCAGATGCTGCAGGAAGACGCTGACGATCCCAATTCCAGCCGCGATTTCGGCAACGACATCATTCCCAAGATCGTCAAAAACGGCAAGGCCGTCGCCCACCGCTTCACTGCCTCGTGCATCCGTGCGGCTGAGGAAATCGAGGAATACTGGCGCGATGTCGGCACGCTCGACGCTTACTTCGAAGCGAACCTCGATCTCACCGACATCGTGCCCAAGCTCGATATGTACGATCGCGAATGGCCGATCTGGACCGACCAGATCATCGCTGCGCCCGCCAAATTCGTGCATGACGAAGATGGCCGCCGCGGCATGGCCATCTCCTCGCTGATCTCGCAGGACTGCATCGTTTCCGGCGCCATCGCCAAACGCAGCCTGCTGTTCACCGGCGTGAAGATGGGGTCGTTCTCGGCCTGCGAAGAAGCGGTGATCCTGCCCTATTGCAACATCGGTCGCAGCGCCCGCCTCAGCCGCGTCATCATCGATTCCGGCGTCCGCATCCCCGAAGGCCTCGTGGTCGGAGAAGACCCCGAACTCGACGCCCGCCGCTTCCGCCGCTCGGAAAGCGGCGTCTGCCTCATCACCAAACGGATGATCGACCAGCTGGTATGAAAATGGGCATAACAGCGCACGCCTTCGTCCCGCCTCCCGCAGGCGGGAGGGGCTACTCGTTCTTCTCCCCTCCCGCAGGCGGGAGGGGTTGGGGGTGGGCCTCCCACAGAGCAACCGGCGCATGAAAGTCCTCTCCATCGCGTCCGAGGCCGTCCCGCTGGTAAAAACCGGCGGCCTGGCCGACGTAGCAGG
>Ga0209066_10000169_pt1 | contig 99360 bp, 94 predicted proteins | sample All_14_2_FD_187198 | JGI IMG/M metagenome (GOLD analysis project Ga0209066, IMG submission 187198) | Freshwater microbial communities in response to fracking from Pennsylvania, USA - Allegheny Zone_MetaG_DW_15 (SPAdes) (version 2) ...
GCGCCCCCTTCACCGCCCAGGCCGTGCTCGGGAATGGGGGCGACGGCCAGGGCGGTGAAGGGGGCGCGATCAAGGGCGCGCATCATGGCGAACAGATGGGCGGCGGCCTCTTCCAGGTCACCGGTGGGCGACAGGTTCAAGGTGCAGTCCATGGCGCCGAAGCCCAACAAGGCCTCGCCCGCATGGGCATGTTCAGCGTTCAGGCGCACGGTCAGGGCCGGGGCGTAATGGCTTTCCAGCATGCCGGGGCTTTTGGGGGCACTGGCATCGGCCTGGGCGGATTGCGTTTTTTGTCCCAGCACCGCCTCGATCTGATCGGCGGTGATGCCGCCGGGGCGCAGCACGGTGGGGATCGGCGTCGACAGGTCGAGGACGGTGGATTCCACCCCCACCCGGCAGGGACCGCCGTCGATGATCAAGCCGGCCCGTTCCCCCAGGCTTTCCGCCACATGGGCGGCGGTGGTGGGGCTGACCGCGCCCGAGCGGTTGGCGCTGGGGGCGGCGATGGGGCGCCCGGCGGCGCGGATGATGGCGCGGGCGACGTCGTGGTCGGGCATACGGATGGCGATGGTGTCGAGCCCGGCGCTGGCCAGCAGCGAGATGGGCGAATGGGCGGCGCGCGGCAGTACCAGGGTCAGCGGGCCGGGCCAGAAGCGTTTCATCAGCGCGCGGGCGCGGTCGTCCACCTGGACCAGGGTTTCGATGAGGTCGAAATCGGCCACATGGGCGATCAGCGGGTTGAAGCTGGGCCGGCCCTTGGCGGCGAAGATGGCGGCGACCGCATGGTCGTTGGTGGCGTCACCGCCGAGGCCATAGACGGTTTCGGTGGCGAAGGCGACCAATTGGCCGGCGCGCAGGCGGGCGCCAGCTTCGGCCACGGACAACGGCGTGGCCGGTTCGATGCGGGCATGGGTCAGGTTTTGGCTCATGCCCGCACCATAGAACAAACCGGGCGGTGGCGGAAAGGGTCAGAACTTGAAGGAAAAGCCGATGGCCAGTTCATCCTGGTCCATACGCAATTTGGTGGTCTGGTTGGCGTTCATCGCCGGGTTGGCGCCGCTGATGGAATGGGAAAACGCATGGGCATAGGATCCGGTCAGCGACCATTGCTCGTCGATATGCCAGGTGCCGCCGAAGCCGACATGGGTGGTCGGCGTCGCCGGAGCCAGGATGTTGAACATGGTTTCCTGACCGTTGGTGAATTCGTTGGCGTGGCTGATGCCGGTGCGCAGGACCAGGGCCGGATCGGCCTGCCATTGCACGCCGATGCGGTAGATATCCATGTTGTTCCAACCGAAGCCGCCGCCGTCATTGCTGCCCAGATTGAGGGCGCTGGAGCTGCGGACATGGGAATTGCTGAGCGCGGCGACGTCTTCGTAGAAGATGCGCTGATGCTCGATCATCACCGCCCAATCGCGGTGCGGTTTGATGGCGATGCCTTCGTTGATGAAGGAGGGGATGTCAAAATCACCCTGTTCGGCGAACAGGCCGGAATATTTGTCGAATTTGCTCATCCACATGCGCGACTGATAGGCGGCGCCCAGGGACAGCCACGGCAGCGGATCCCAGGTGGCGCCCAGCTTGAAGCCGCCGCCATAGGACCAGTCATAGCCGTTGCCGGTCAGATGGGCGGCATCGGTGGACATCGGGCCGAACATTTCCAGGCCATAGGCCTTGAAGCGCTGTACGGCCAGGACCGGGGCAATGCCCAGGCTGACATTGTTGTCGAACTTATGGGCCAGATTGAAGGAAAAGAACGCCTGGGCCAGATCGACGCCCAGCGGCGTGGTGCCGCTGCCGAAGCCGGGGGCGAAGACGTTGGTGTCGTATTCGGTGTTCATGCCGCCATTGCCGAACATCAGCAAGCCGACCGAGGTGCGGTCATCAACCATGTAATTGGCACCGCCGCAAACGATCTCGAAAAACTCGTTCTTGCTGTCGTAGCTGCCGTTCTTCAGGCCGCCGGTCCCTTCGTTGGTGATGTCGCGATGGGGCATGAACGAGGTGAAGCACAAGCCGGCGACATTGCCCACCGCAGTACCGAGAGCAGGGTTCTGGGCCGAGGCCAGCGGTCCTTCGCCCATGGCGACGCCGGCCCCGGCCATGGCCTTGGACGGAGCGCCATAGCCGTTGGAAAAATAGCCGTTGGTGGCGAAAGCCGGACTGGCATTCCCCGCCAGCAGGACCAGGATCAAGGGTGCGATCAAGGATCGCCCGGTCAGGACCGGGGCGGTGGTGCAAGGCATGATGGTTCCTCCCGTTTGCGCGCGGCCTGCTGGCGGGCCACGTTGATCAGAACACCCTGATGTACAAACGAGAGTGGAGGGCAGTACAATAATACTGCAAATTGACAAATATCATCTAAATCGTATTTGTCGCGCCGCAATAAAGACTGTGGTTATTTCTTTGGGGCAGGTGGTATTAACCCGTCCGGGTTGGTCAAGTCTTGGCGCGGGCGAGGAAATCGGGATTAAGGAATTTCGGCTTGCCGTATCCCAGCGCCACATTGTCCCAGGTCACCACCTCGCCGCCGGCGGCCAGCAGCACCGCATGGGCGGCTGCCGTGTCCCATTCGCAGGTGGGGCCGAAGCGGGGGTAATAATCCCCCGACCCTTCGGCGATGCGGCAGAATTTCAACGACGAGCCAGCGTTTTCCACCACCGCGCCGGGCAGGCCGTCGAGGAAGGACTGCAAGCGGTCGGCGGCGCGGTGCGAGCGCGAATCCAGCACGACGGCGCCATGGGTCGGCGCGGGACGACAGGCGATGGTGCGGCGACCTTGGGCATCCTGGCGCCAGGCCTGACCATCGGCGCCTGCCCACAAGATGTCGAGCGCCGGGGCATAGACCACGCCCAGGACCGGCACGCCGCCTGCGATCAGGCCGATATTGACGGTGAATTCGCCATTCTTCTTGACGAACTCCTTGGTCCCGTCCAGCGGATCGACCAGCCAGAAGGTGTCGTCCACCTGGGGGATGCGACCGGCGGCGGCCTCTTCCTCGGCGACGATGGGGGTGTCGGGTGTCAGTACCCGCAGCACCGGCAGGATCACCGCTTCGGCCAATGAATCGGCGGCGGTGACCGGATCATTCTCGCCCTTGAAGTGGACGGCGAAGTCCTGGGCGTAGATGTCCATGATCACGCGACCGGCGTCACGGGCGGCGGTTTCCAGGCAGGGGAGCAGGGGCAGATAGGTCATGGCCAGACCATAGCTGTCTGACACAGGCGCGGCCAAGTGGAGAATACAGCGTCACCGTTTGATTTCCACCGCCTGGAAGCGGCTGGCCTTGAAGCTTGGCGACCAATGGGCTGGCTGCATTCCTGCCTTGGCCTTGAGATGAGCCAGGAATTGCCCCTTGTCGGGCAGTTGTTCCCAGACGCTGGGCAGGAACAGGGCGCGCTTGCCCTGATCCTCGATGATCAGGCCGTCGATGCGCGGGCGCAGTTGTGCCAGCAGGTCGGCCTGATCGCTGAAACGCATGGGGGCGGGTGGCGTCAGCACCGATACCGACATCTCCACCAAAGGCCATTCCTGGACCGAGAGCGGGGCGAAGCGCGGGTCGTGGAAGGCGGCCTTTGCCGCGTTGTCGGCGACGTCCTCGGCCAGCGGGCGCCAGGCGGTGGGCGAGCCGATGCAGCCGCGCAAGGCGCCATTGATCTTCAAGGTGACGAAGCTGGCGCCGGGCCGGGCCAACAGGGCCGGCATGTCGGGGCCGGCATGGGCATCCACCGGATGATCGGGGGCGAAGCGGCCATTGATGGCGGCGCGGGCGATTTCCAGCAGCAGTGGGCCGATGGCGGCGATGTCCTCGGCCCCCGCTTCATACAAGGCCCAGGCGCCATAGCCGACCACCCGATCCTTGGGGCCGGCGGTGTCGCCGGAATTGCGCCGGTCGATGGTCTTGATGGTCATGCCGCGCGCCTTGGCCGTCCGCAACAAGCCGCCGACGGGAATGCGACCGCAGGCCTGATCGCGGCCCAGGGCGCCTTCGTCCAGTGCCTCGATGGCGGCGGCGGTACGGCTGTCCATGTCCTGGCAGGCGGCATAATCCAGGTAATGGGACAGGTCGGTGGAAATGACGATCAGGGTTTCCGGCCCGCCCCATAGGGCGTCAAGCAGAGCTGCCACCTGCTCGGGCGCGACATCGCCCACCACCACCGGCACCAGGGCGAAGTCGCCCAGCATCCGTTGCAGGAAGGGCAAGTGCACTTCCAGGGAATGCTCCTGGGCGTGGGCGGCCTCCAGTTCCCCGGTCAGGGGCACTTTCTTCGCCCGTTCGACGCCGTCGCGGTCCAGCCTTACCGCGCCCAAGGGCGAGGCCCAGGCATCGGCGGTGCTGACCGCCATGCCGCGAAAGCCGACCCGGTGCGACGGCCCCAGCAACACCACCCGGCTGATGGTGCCGCGTGCGGTTTTCAGCAGATCATAGGCGCTGGCCGCCACCGCGCCGGAATAGACATAGCCGGCATGGGGGGCAATGATCGCCTTGGGCACACCCAATTCCGGGTGCGGGCGGGCCTGGGCCCAGCAGGCATCAAGCTGGCGCATCAGTTCCGCCGGTTCGGCCGGATAAAACATGCCGGCGACGGCGCTCGGGCGTATGATGGTCATGACGGCCCCCATGCTCTGGTCTGGGGGATATGATAGCACGAGAACGGCCATGAACGCAGAGCTGCAAGGGGCGCATTTTCCCGCTCGCCATTGGCACCTTGTCGAAGACGGACGCATTCAGTGCGACGTCTGTCCGCGCTATTGCAAGCTCAATGACGGCCAGCGCGGCCTGTGCTTCGTCCGCGCCCGTGACGGCGATCGCATGGTGCTGACCACCTATGGAAGGTCGTCGGGTTTTTGCGTCGACCCCATCGAGAAAAAGCCGCTCAATCACTTTTTACCGGGCACTCCGGTTCTGTCCTTCGGCACGGCGGGGTGCAACCTGACCTGCAAGTTCTGCCAGAACTGGGACATCTCGAAAGCGCGCGAGATCGACCGTCTGAACGATGCCGCCAGCCCATTGGAAATCGCCGCCATGGCGGAAAAGCTGAACTGTCGCTCGGTCGCCTATACCTACAACGATCCGGTGGTGTTCATGGAATACGCCATCGACACCGCCATCGAGTGCAAGAAGCGCGGCATCAGGAATGTGGCGGTGACGGCGGGCTACATGGCGCCCGAGGCCCGGCGCGAATTCTATGCCCACATGGATGCCGCCAATGTGGATTTGAAGGCGTTCACCGAGGATTTCTATCACCAGCTTTGCGGCGGCCATCTGGCCGATGTGCTCGACACCCTGGTCTATCTCAAACACCAAACCGATGTGTGGTTCGAGATCACCACCTTGCTGATTCCGGGCAAAAACGACGGCGACGCCGAGTTGACCGCGTTGTCGGCCTGGGTGATGAACAATCTCGGTCCCGACGTGCCGCTGCATTTCACCGCCTTTCATCCCGACTGGAAGATGCGCGATATCGGCAACACCCCGGCGGCGAGTCTGACCCGGGCGCGGGCCATCGCCCAGGCCGCCGGGCTGCATTTCGTCTATACCGGCAATGTCCATGACGAAGCCGGTGGCACCACCTTCTGCCCTCATTGCGGCGCGGTCCTGATCGGGCGCGACTGGCATCAGCTGACTCGCTGGGGACTGGACGAACACGGAGGCTGCCGCGCCTGCGGTGCAGCTTTGCCCGGAATGTTCGAGGCTCGGCCCGGCACCTGGGGGCGCAAGCGTTTGCCCGTGCGCCTGCACCGGTGATGTGCTAAACCGGCTGCGGTTTTCCTTAGTCTGCGCACGGTTTTCATGATCAAGCGTCTTTTGCCCTGGCTGCTCAAGGGCGGCATTTCCTTCGGTCTGATCGCCTGGGTGCTGTCCAAGGTCGATCTGGCCAGCGCCTGGGATAAGGCCCTGTCCATGGATGGCGCCATGGTGCTGTTGGCCCTGGTGCTGATGTTGGCGCAGATCGCCCTGGGGGCCTTGCGCTGGGGTCTGGTGCTGCGGGCCTTGGACGCGGTGTTCCGCTGGACCTCGACGGCGACGGTCTATTACATCGGCGTGTTCTTTTCCATCGTCCTGCCCGGCGCGGTCGGCGGCGATGCCGTGCGCATGTGGTTTTCCCGCCGGGCCGGGCTGAGCTTGGCCACCGCCGTCAATTCGGTGGCGCTGGAGCGGGCCATGACCGTATTCGCCCTGGTGCTGCTGGTCTGCCTGACCCAGCCCATCCTGATCGCCCGCATCCCCGACATGCCGGGCACCTGGGTGTTCCCCGTGTTGCTGGCGGTGTGCGTCATCGGCATCCTGGTGCTGGCGTCGCTGGACAAGCTGCCGGCAAGCTTGCATCGCTGGAAGCTTGTGCGCGGTCTGGTGCAACTGGCCGGGGACACCCGCAAGCTGTTCTTTCATCCGGCCTGGAGCCTGGGCACCCTGGTGGTCGCCCTGATCGGCCACATCAATCTGTCGCTGGCCGTCTACGTGCTGGCCCTCGGCCTGGATTTGGACGTGCACGTCCTCGATACCCTGGTGCTGGTGCCGCCGGTGATCCTGATCATGACCCTGCCCATTTCCATCGCCGGCTGGGGCGTACGTGAAACCGCCATGGTCACCGCTTTCGGTTTTGTCGGTATCGCCGCCGACAGTGCCATCGTGCTGTCCATCATCTTCGGCATCGTCACCATGGTGACGGCGCTGCCCGGCGGTCTGGTCTTCCTGCTGGCCGGCGGCAAAAAGATGGAACAAGAGGAACTGGCCGAGGAAAAGGCCGCCGGCGATCAGGTCGTGGGCGTGCATACGCCGCCTTCGCCCTTGCCGTAGACGGCAGGGGCGCTACATTGGGGGGAAAGGCTTTTCCCACAAAGGACTTCCCCGGATGAAAATCAGCTTCGCCAAGCCCCATCTGCCGACCGAAGGCGCCGTCATCGTCGGCGTGCTGGACAACAAGGTGTTCACCCCCACCGCGACCGCGCTCGACGATCTGGCCGGCGGCGGTCTCAAGCGGGCAGTGGATGCCAGCAAGTTCACCGGTAAGAAGGATCAGACCCTGACCGTGCTGGCTCCCGCCGGCTGTAAGGTCAACCGCGTGGTGCTGGTCGGCCTGGGCAAGGCCGATGCTATTGATGCGCTGGCGGCGCAATCCTTTGGCGGCACTGGTCTGGCCCAGGTATTGACCTCGGGCGATGCGTCGGTGGCCATCGCCGTCGATGCTGTGCCGGGACTGAAGATTTCCGAGGCCGATTTCGCCGCCAACGTCGCTTTCGGCGCCCGTTTGCGCTCGTACCGCTTCGACAAGTACTTCACCAAGGAAAAGAAGGAAGACAAGCCGTCGGTGAAGAAGCTGGCGATTCTTACCGCCGCACCCACGGCCAAGAATGCCTTCGCCCCCCTGGATGCCATCGCCGACGGCGTGTTCCTGACCCGCGACGTGGTGTCGGAACCGGCCAACGTCATCTACCCCGAATCGCTGGCGGCGGAGTGCAAGAAGCTCGCCGACCTGGGCGTCGAGGTGGAAATCCTGGGCGAAAAGCAGATGAAGAAGCTGGGCATGGGCTCGCTTCTGGGCGTCGGTCAGGGGTCTGACCGCGAAAGCCAGTTGGTGATCATGCGTTGGACCGGGGCCAAGGACAAGAATGCCGCCCCCATCGCCTTCATCGGCAAGGGCGTTTGCTTCGACACCGGCGGCATCTCCATCAAACCGGCGGCGGGCATGGAGGACATGAAGTGGGATATGGGCGGCGCCGGTGCCGTCATCGGCGCCATGATGGCTTTGGCCGGGCGCAAGGCGCCGGCAAACGTGGTCGGTGTCGTCGGTCTGGTGGAAAACATGCCGTCGGGCAATGCCCAGCGTCCGGGCGACGTGGTCACCTCCATGTCGGGCCAGACCATCGAGGTGATCAACACCGACGCCGAGGGGCGGCTAGTCCTGGCCGACGCCCTTTGGTACACCAAGGAAACCTACAAGCCCAAGGCGATGGTCGATCTGGCCACCTTGACCGGGGCCATCATCATCTCGCTGGGCGGTGAATATGCCGGCCTGTTCGCCAACAACGACAAGCTGGCCGAGCGTCTGACCCAGGCCGGCAAGGCGGTGGGCGAGCCCCTGTGGCGCCTGCCCATGGGCGATGCCTACGACAAGCAACTGAAGTCGGACATCGCCGATATGAAGAACGTCGGCGGGCGCGAGGGCGGCTCGATCACCGCCGCCCAGTTCCTCAAGCGCTTCGTCGGCGACGTGGCCTGGGCCCATCTGGACATCGCCGGCACGGCGTGGTCGAAGAAGGACACCGCCACCTGCGCCAAGGGGGCGACCGCCTTCGGCGTGCGCCTGCTGGACCAGTTGGTGGCCGATCATTATCAGGATTGAGTTCGTCCTGACGGCGGAAGCGGCGGCGACCCGGGTGGTCGCCGCCGAGGCCGCATCAAGGGTGCTGATCGCCCATCAGCCGGTACTGGTGGAACTGGCCAAGGATGACCCGCGCCGGCGCGGTGCGGCCCTGGCCGCGCTGTTGCCCGGTTGTCCCGGCCCGGTATCGGTGGATTTGGCATTGTCCGCCGCCGATGCCGCCCAACTGGCCTATGGCTTGGTCTTGCGCGCCTATCGCCCGCTTGGCAAATACCGCGCGCCCGCCGATGACGACCCGCTGCCCTGGCCTGACCGGGTGCTGGTGCTGACCGACGCCCCAGAGGCGGCGCAAGGCCTGTTCGACCGCCTGCTGCCGGTGGCGGCGGGGGTGCATCTGGCCCGCGATCTGGTGGCCGAGCCGGGCAATCACCTGGGGCCGGCGGAACTGGCCGCCCAGGCTCAGGCGTTGGAACGCCTGGGGGTCAGTGTTGAACTGCTCGACCCCACAGTACACGGCCTGAACCTGCTGGCGGCGGTGGGGCAAGGCAGCACGCGGGCGCCCCTTTTGGCGGTGCTGCGCTGGCAGGGCAGCGTGGCGGAGGAAAAGCCGCTGGTGTTGGTGGGCAAGGGGCTGACCTTCGACAGCGGCGGCCTCTCGATCAAGCCGGCTGAACATATGGAAGAAATGAAGGGCGACATGGGCGGCGCTGCGGCGGTGCTGGGGGCCATGCGGGCCATTGCCGGCAGAAAGGCCAAAGCCAATGTCGTGGGCGTGCTGGCCATCGCCGAGAACATGCCCGGTGGCGGCGCCTTGCGCCCCGGCGACGTCATCCGCTCCTACAAGGGGCTGACGGTGGAGGTGGTGGATACCGACGCCGAAGGCCGGCTGGTGCTGGCCGATGCCCTGGCCTGGGCCTGTGACCATCTGCGCCCGGCCTTGCTGGTCGATGCCGCCACCCTGACCGGGGCGGTGGTGCGGGTGCTGGGGCGCCATCACGCCGGACTTTATGCCAACCGCGACACCCTGGCGGCACGGCTGCTGAAACTGGGCGTGGCCGAGGCGGAACCGCTGTGGCGATTGCCGTTATCGGCGCGCTGCGACGACGATTTCCGCTCCGATGTGGCCGATTGGAAGAATTGCGGCTGGGGGCCTGTGCCTGACAACGACGATGCCGCCCGCTTTCTGCAACACTTCGTCGATACCAAGGTGCCGTGGGCGCATCTGGATATCGCCGGCACCTCGGAAGCCGACGAAGACCAGCTTTATGGCCCCAAGGGCGCCACCGGCTTCGCCGTGCGCTTGTTCGATGCCCTGGCCGGGGGGTAGACTTTGTTTGCCGTCACTCCCGCGCAGGCGGGAGTCCAGGAGTCGCAAGGGATGCGCCCGTCGTGAGACTCCTGGATGCCCGCCTGCGCGGGCATGACGATGGGACGGGATCACCTGGGCGCTCATTTGTTTTAGACTGATGTTATGACCCAGATCGGTTTCTACCACCTCATGCGCCTGCCCTTGGACCAGGCCTTGCCCAAGCTGCTGGAAAAGGCGGTGCAGGCAGGCTTGCGGGTGGTGGTGATGGCCGGCTCGAGCGAGCGGGTCGAGCATCTGAACGCCATCTTGTGGACGTTCTCCGAGGATTCCTGGCTTCCCCACGGCTCGGCTAGCGACGGCGAGGCCGCCTTGCAACCCATCTGGCTGACCGAGCGGGAGGAAAATCCCAACACCGCCACCGTGCTGGTGTTGTGCGACGGCGCCCGCCCGACCAGCCTGGATGGCTGGGACCGCTGCCTGGACCTGTTCGACGGTAACGACGAAAATGCGGTCCTGGCCGCGCGTGAACGCTGGAAGACCTGGAAGGCCGAGGGGCATCAGCTGGTCTATTATCAACAGACCGAACGCGGCGGTTGGGACGAGAAAGCGCGGAGCTGATCGCCGCCATCAATTCGCCCAGATGATCGGGCAAGGTTGGAACTTCATCCTCGGAGTCCCTCCGCCATGCCCCGTTTTGTCATCGCCGTGGCCGTGCTGCTGTTGGTGTCGGCCTGCGCCACCCAATCCCCGGTGATCCAGGTCGAAACCAGCCGCTATCACCGGCTGACCTCGCCCGTGGTGGGGCGGGATGTGGTCATCCTGGCCAATGCCGATCAATCGCCCGGCGACGAGTTTGCCACTTATGCCGACCTGATCGGCCAAGCCTTGGAAAACTTGGGCTGGCGGGTGGTCGAGTTGCCCGATCAGGCGGCGGCGGTGTTGCGCTTTCGCTGGGCGGTGGATGCGCCGGTGGTGGAAACCGTGCTGACCCCCAGCGCCATCCCGCCCATGGGCAATATGTGGGGCTATCGCCGTTCGACGTGGGGCGCTGATCCGTTTCCCTATTGGCAGGCGCAGCGGGTCACCCATTATCCCAAGTGGCTGAGCGTCACCATCGTCGAAGCCAATCAGCCCAGTGCCGCGCCTTTGTTTGAGGGCCGGGTGACCAGCCGGCGCGGCGGCACGACCATGGCGCCGATCATGCCTTATCTGGTGCGTGGGATGTTCGATGGATTTCCCGGCCCCAACGGCGCCGTCGAGGCCAAGGCCTTGGAGGTTCAGCCCTGAGTCTGGACCGCTTCGTCACCGGCGGTAGAGGCGGCCTGGACGATCATGTCGCCGAATTCCCGCAAATAGACCGATCCCTTGACCGTGCGCTGCACCAAGACCGAGCGGCGGTCAGTATCGTCGGTCTTGCGCTTGATCAGCCCCAGTTCCGACAGGCGGTCAAGGGCGCGGGTGATGGCCGGCTTGGAGACGTTCAAGGTGATGGCCAAGCCACGCACCGTATGCGGCGGTGGCGTCAGATAGACGGTCAGCAGCAAGGCCATCTGCCGTGCCGACAGGTCCGGGCCATCACGCCGCACACTTTCGACGATCGCTCCTCTCCAGAGATCGAGCGCCTGCACAGCCTTCAGTTGGAAGCCCATGACCCTGCCTGTTCATTCCGCCGACGTAATCTTTTACCCGAGGCCGCTGCCCGCGGCAACTCCCCTTGTGCCCTATTGTATCGCTTGCGAAAGGTTAAGGATTGGTTCCAAAGCGTTTGACGATCACTGAATACAGTGCGCGCAGCGCCATGGCCTCGCCGCCATCGGGGCGACCGGGGCGGCTTGTGCTGTTCCAGGCCATGATGTCGAAATGGGCCCAGGGGATGGCGGGGCCGACGAATTCCGCCAGGAACAGGGCGGCGGTGATCGCTCCGGCATAGGGGCCGTCGGAAATATTGTTGAGATCCGCCACCTTGCTGTCCAGCAGCCGGCGATAGGGCCGGTGCAGGGGCAGGCGCCACACCGGGTCGGCCAGCGCCTCGCCCGCCTGGGCGATATCGGCGGCCAAAGCGTCGTCGTTGCAGAACAAGGCGGCGATTTCGGTGCCCAGGGCGGTACGCGCCGCCCCGGTCAGGGTTGCCATGTCGATCAACAAGGCAGGGCTCTCACGCGCCGCCTCGGCCAGGGCGTCGCACAGGATCAGGCGACCTTCGGCGTCGGTGTTGCCGACCTCGACGCTCAGGCCCTTGCGGGTGGGCAGCACGTCGCCGGGGCGCATGGCCTCGGCCGAAACGGCGTTTTCCACCGCTGGGATCAGCACCCTGAGGCGCAGCGGCAGCTTGGCCGCCATCACCATCAAGGCCAGACCCAGCACATGGGCGGCACCGCCCATGTCCTTTTTCATCAGCTTCATGTTGGCTGAGGATTTCAAATCCAGCCCACCCGAATCGAAGCAGACGCCCTTGCCCACCAAGGTCAGCTTGGGCGCGTCCTCTTGCCCCCAGGTCAGGTCGATCAGGCGCGGCTGGCGCTGGGCGCCGGCAGCCCGACCAACCGCGTGGATGGCCGGATAATTCTCGGCGATCAGGCCGTCGCCGACTACCACCCGCACCCTGGCCCCGTGATCGGCGGCCAGCACTTCGGCGGCGGTGGCCAGTTCCGCCGGCCCCAGATCGGCTGCGGGGGTGTTGATCAGGTCGCGGACCAAGGCGGTGGCCCGAGCGGTGTTGGTCACCCAGTCGCGGTCGGCGTGCTCGGGCCAGACCAGTTTGGGCCAATCGCGCCCGCCCCGGCTCTTGTAGCGACCGAAGGCATAGGTGGCCAAGGCCCAGGACAAGGCGGCCCAATCGGCTTGACGGGGGGGGAGCGCTCCGGCGATGGCATAGGTGCCTAACGGCAGCTTGGCCACCACCCCAGCGAAGGCCCACGGGTCGTCGTCGTCGGACAAGCCGACCAGGATGGCGGCGGCGTGCCCCTCGGGATGGGGCATGACCAGAACCTGACCGGGCTCTGCGGTGAAATTATTGGCCTCCATCCAGGCCCGCCCGGCCTCGGGCTGAGTTTGTCGCCAGGATTCCAGGCCCGATTTCCTGACCGGCACCAGGGTCACCGCTCCGGCTTGCCACTCGACCAGATGTTCCAACACACCGTCACTCCATCCTCAAAAGCGCTTGCCCTTAGCATGGCGAAAGCCAAGGAGGTTGGAAAGACCCGCTTGCGCGCCGGGTGGGCCGACGCCATGATCCCATTTTCCAGTCCAGGGAGCAGCCCATGACCCGCGACGTCACCTTGATCATCGGCACCAAGCGCTTTTCCTCGTGGTCGTTGCGCCCGTGGCTGGCCGCGCATGTGGCCGGGTTGAACGTGGCGGAGGTGGATATCGTCCTGCGCCAGCCCGAGACCAAGGCCAATATCCTGAAGCACTCGCCCTCGGGCAAGGTGCCGTGTCTGATCCATGACGGGCTGGTGGTGTGGGATTCCCTGGCCATCTGCGAATATCTGGCCGAAACCTTCCCCGAAGCCGGCCTGTGGCCCGATGACCGTGCCGCCCGTGCCATCGCCCGCGCGGTGTCGGCGGAAATGCATTCCGGCTTTCCCGCCTTGCGCAACGCTTGCTCCATGGATATGTGCGCCCATACGCCCATGCGGGAAATCCCCGACGACGTCGCGGTCGAGATCAGGCGCATCAGCGCATTGTGGGATGATTGCCGCGCTCGTTTCGGTGCCGGGGGGCCATTCCTGTTCGGGCGCTTTTCCGTCGCTGACGCCATGTACGCGCCGGTGGTCAGCCGCTTCACCACCTATGACTTGCCGCTCAATGAAAATGGCCGCGCCTATTGCGCGGCCATCTGGGGTTTGCCGGCCATGCAGGCCTGGAAGGCCGCCTCGGTTTAATGCGAGGCGGAGACGTAGTTGCGCAAATTGTCCACCTCCATGTCCATTTCGTCCAACCGGCTTTTGACCACGTCGCCAATGGTCACCATGCCGGTCAGCCGCCCGCCGCCGTCCACCACCGGCAGGTGACGGATGCGGCGGTCGGTCATGGTTTTCATCAATAGGGCGACGCTGTCGTCTTCATGGCAGGTCTGCACATTGGCGGTCATCAGATCGGCCACCTTGGCACTGGTGCAGGCGGCATCCGACTGGGCCAGACCGCGGACGATATCGCGTTCCGACAAGATTCCGGCAATGGTGTTGTTCGCGGTGACGGCGATGACGGCGCCGATGCGATGGCTGGCCAGCAGCCGAGCCGCCTCGGCGATACTGGCCTGGGGTGAAATGGTGACCACGCCCGCCCCGCGAGCCTTGGTCTTTAGGATGGTTTTGACGATCATCGATCAACCTCCCCGTTCATTGAAGCGTGCACACGAACGCTCCCTTCCATAAGGGCCTGACCGCCTTCGGCTTCAAGGGGGGCTATACCAAGGAAACGGCATTCGTGGCGGTATAGGAAAATAGTCTTTACACGCAAGCCGTGCGCGTGCGATAAGAACAAACAACGAACTTATGGGGTGTGTCATGGGTAGTATGGGTTCTTATGTGCCGATGATGATGTCGATGGCCCAGCAAGGCATGAGCGCGGCGGGGCAGGGCAGTCAAGCCAATGCCGCGCAAGAGGCGCAGGCCGAACAGATCAATCAGCAAAATCAGATGCTGTGGTTGCAGCACGAGCAAAAGGCGCGCGAGCAGCGCGATCTGCTGAAGCGCCAAACCGCTTCGGCGCGGGCGGCCTTGGCCGCCGGCGGTGCGGGGCTCGGCTCGGGCGGTTCGGCGGCGGCGCTGCTGGCCGGGCTGACCCGGCAGACCGAACAGGCCATCGCCGACGATCACGGCTATCTGTCGCTGCGCCAGCAATACAGCCAGCCCAAGGCGGCCAAGCAGGACCGCGCCGCCAGCCTTTTGCAGATGGGCAATCAGATGATGAGCGTCATGCGGCCCAATTCATACTGACGGCTTTTCCAGCACGGCGGCGAAGAAGCCGTCGGTGCCGTGGCCATAGGGGGATAGCCGCAGATACGGCCCCGGCACCGGACAGGCGGTGCCGACCAGATCGCCCCACAGGCCGGGCACCGGCAGCACCCGGAAGTCCGGGTGAGCGGCCAGGAACTTTTCCACCTGCTCCTCGTTTTCCTCGGGCAGGATCGAGCAGGTGGCATAGATCATCCGTCCGCCCGGTTTCACCAGCCGGGCGGCGCTGGTCAGGATGGCCTGTTGGCGGCTCACCAGTTCCAGCACGGTTTCCTCGGTCAGTTGCCACTTGGCGTCGGGATTGCGGCGCCAGGTGCCGGTGCCGGTGCACGGGGCGTCCACCAGCACGCGATCGAACGAACCGGCGGAACGCTTGATCCACTTGTCCGATTCGCCGTCGATGACCCGGCGGGTGACGTTATGGACGCCGGCCCGGCGCAACCGCGCCTGGGCCTTGTCGACCCGCCATTCGGCCACGTCGCAGGCCACCAGCCTTCCCTTGTTCTGCATGGCGGCGGCCAGAGCCAGGGTCTTGCCGCCGGCCCCGGCGCAGTAATCGGCCACGGCCATGCCCGGCTGGGCGTCGGTCAGCAGTGCCACCAGTTGCGAGCCTTCGTCCTGCACCTCGATCAGGCCGTCGCGCCACGCCTGCACCTGCACCAGCGCCACCCGGTTGGCCAGACGCAGGCCGATGGGGGAAATGTCGGTGGGCGTGCTGGGAATACGTTCCTTCTTCAGGGCGATATGGGCTTCGTCGCGGGTCGCCTTCAGGGTGTTGACGCGCAGATCAAGCGGCGCCTCGTCGCGCATGGCGGCCACTTCCTGGGCCAGGCGCTCGCCCCACAGGGCGGTCAGACGTGGGGTCAACCATTCGGGGAACTCGCCCTTGACCCAGGCCGGCATGGCGTGATGGAACGGCGACTTGCCGCGCAACGCCTCCATCAAACGGCGCTCTTCCTGGCTGGGCGGGCGGGCGGAATGGGCGCCCTGGAACAGGTCCGGCTCGGGCGTGATGCCCTGGAAGATCATGTCGACCAGCACGCGGGCGCGGGCATCGGCGGGGAAATCCAGGGCTTCCAGCCACCAGTCGATGCGGGCCTTGGTGCGCAGCACCCGCCACACGGTCTCGGCCACGGCGCGGCGATCCTTGGAGCCGATATAGCGGCGGCTCTTGAAATAGAGCGACGAAATCTGGTCGGCGGGCTTGGGGCTGGCCTGGATTTCGTCCAGCAATTCCATGGCGGCGGCAATACGGGCGGCGGGAGTCATGGGCGGAAATCCAATGGCGGCGGCGAAGCCAGGGTTGTAGGGGCATTCCCCTTTCGGCGCAAGGGTGGGGCGTCTTGCCCGTGCGACGCTGGCATTATAAGGTCAAATCACCGTCTCGCCATCGCCAAGGACCGGTCATGGACAATGAACGCCTTATCACCTTGCTGGTCGGCTTCGCCATCGGCTGGGTGGGGATCAAGCTGTGGCGGCATTTCCGTCGCCGGCGGTGAAGGCCGGCGGCTGGCCCAGGCCTTTCAGTGCCATCACCACCTCGGCGTCCTCGGCAGCCATGCGGCGCAACCGGTCAAGCTGATCCTCACCGCAGATCCAGTTGCCTTGACGCGCGAGCCAGGCCTGATCGGGGCAAGGCGGAGCAGCCACGTGCCCGCCATGGCGGTCGACGGCAACCGGCCAGCCGCGCTGGCGCAGCAGGTTTTGCAGGCCGTTGATCTGGCGCTGTTCCCACTGGATGACCGAGACAAAGGGGCGAACCGGGCCGAAGCGGTCGATGACCGCCGCCGAGGTGGCGCGGGCCAGATAGGCGGCTTCCAGCGCCTCTTGCAGCGCTTGATGGACTGGGGATGAGGCGGTCATCTCTGCCTGCTCCGGTTATGATGGCGGCCACCAGGGTGGCCTTGGACCGGGGCAGGCAGCTATGACAATTCTCAGGCTCGGCCATGCCGAAATGATGGCGGAGCCATGCGCGGAGACCTACTCGCTTTTGTAGTTCGGCGCTTCCTTGGTGATGGAAATGTCGTGGACATGGCTTTCGCGCAGGCCCGAACTGGTGATGCGGCGGAAGACGCAGCGGGTCTGCATGTCGCCGATGTTGGCGTTGCCGGTATAGCCCATGCCGGCGCGCAAACCGCCGACCAATTGGTGGATGACCGTGCCCACCGGACCCTTGTACGGGACCCGGCCCTCGACACCCTCGGGCACCAGCTTGAGCGAATCGTTGACGTCGGCCTGGAAGTAACGGTCGGCCGAGCCGCGCGCCATGGCCCCGATCGAGCCCATGCCACGATAGGATTTGTACGAGCGGCCCTGGAACAGGAACACCTCGCCCGGGCTTTCCTCGGTGCCGGCGAACAGCGAGCCGATCATCACGCAATCGGCGCCGGCGGCGATGGCCTTGGCGATATCGCCCGAGAACTTGATGCCGCCATCGGCGATCAGGCAGATGCCGGCGGCCCGGGTGACCTCGGCCACTTCCATGATGGCGGAAAGCTGCGGCACGCCGACGCCGGCGACCATGCGGGTGGTGCAGATGGTGCCGGGGCCGATACCCACCTTGACCGCGTCGGCACCGGCATCGGCCAGGGCGCGGGCGGCTTCGGGAGTGGCGATGTTGCCGCCGATGACCTGGGCCTTGGACGACATCTGCTTGATCTGCCGCACGGTCTCGATCACGCCCTTGGAATGGCCATGGGCGGTATCGACGATGATGACGTCGACTTCGGCTTCCAGCAGCGCTTCCGCCCGCTTGATGCCGTCGGGGCCGACGCCGGTGGCGGCGGCGGCGCGCAGGCGGCCCTGTTCATCCTTGCAGGCGTTGGGGTGGGCCTTGGCCTTCTCGATGTCCTTGACCGTGACCAGACCGGTGCAGCGGTATTCACCGTCGACCACCAGCAGCTTTTCGATGCGGTGTTGGTGCAGCAGGCGCTTGGCCTCTTCCTTGTCGACGCCTTCACGCACGGTGACCAGCTTGTCCTTGGTCATCAGTTCAGCCACCGGCTGGTGCACGTCGGAAGCGAAGCGGACATCGCGGTTGGTGATGATGCCCACCAGCTTGCGGGTGCCGCGTTCCACCACCGGAATACCGGAAATCTTGAAATCGGCCATCAGCCGCAGCGCCTCGGCCAGCGGCTGGTCGGGGTGAATGGTGACCGGATTGACCACCATGCCCGATTCGAACTTCTTGACCATGCGGACTTCCGCCGCCTGGGCCAGGATGTCGAGATTTTTGTGGATGACGCCGATGCCGCCGGCCTGGGCCAGGGCGATGGCCAAACGCGATTCGGTGACGGTGTCCATGGCCGCCGATATCAGCGGGATGCCCAATTCGATGGAACGGGTGATGCGGGTGCGGGTGTCGACGCCGTTGGGCATGACGTCAGACGCTGCCGGCACCAGCAGAACATCGTCGAATGTGAGGGCTTCCTTGATTTGCATGCCAACTCCGAGGGGCGGGTACGGGGATTGGCGCGCCATCATACACAGAAAAGTTCAAGTCTCAAGTATGCCATGGCGGCATTAACCTTTGCTTCATGCTATGATCGGTTTTGCCGGGGAATCCCTGCCGACCACCCCGGTGGGAGGAGAAGGAGAAAGCCATGCGTTCATCCCATACCTGGGTTTGCGTGGCCGATGGCGCCCGCGCCCGTATCTATCGCTGCGACGGTCCGCAACGTGACCTGGAGCCGGTTCTGGGCATGGGGGTTCCCGCCATGGGACCGGCCTGCACGGGCCGTGTCGCCGGGCAATTGGACCGCGCCGCCACCGAACGCCGTTTCGATCATCTGGTGCTGGTGGGGCCGCGTGCCGTGCTGGCCGAACTGGAAAGCACCATGACCGCCCACACCCGCACCATGGTGGTGGGCGAACTGGACCGCGACCTCAGTCGCGCGTCCCCGCGCGAACTGACCGCCCATCTGTGCGAGTTGTTGCCGCATTAGGGTGGTTTTGGCCGAAAGCCAGCGCGGTTTGTTTTGGCCGAAGGCCAGCCCGTGGACGGGCTCGCTCAGGCGCCGCGCGGGCTTTGGGGCGCGTTCCTATTCCTCGTCCTGCCGGCCCTTGAAGCCGGTGGCGATGACGTATGTCTCCGCCGATTCCTTGCGGCTGGCCGGCGGCTTGGCGTGACGGACGGTGGTGAAGTTCTTCTTCAGCAGATCCAGCAGGCTTTTTTCTGTCCCACCCTGGAACACCTTGGCAATGAAGGTGCCGCCGGGGGCCAGAACTTCCAAGGCGAAGTGCAGCGCCACCTCGACCAGCCCGATGATGCGCAAATGGTCGGTGGGCGGATGGCCGGTGGTCGGTGCCGCCATGTCGGACACCACCAGATCGGCCAGTCCGTCCAAAGCCTCTTTCAACCGGTCGGGCGAATCATCGGCGAGGAAGTCGCCCAGCATGCAGATGGCGCCGGGAACCGGGTCATATTCCAGGATATCCATGCCGACGACCTTGCCGCGGGCGCCGACGCGCTGCACCGCCACCTGGGTCCAGCCGCCGGGGGCGGCGCCCAGATCGACCACGCGCAGGCCCGGCTTCAGCAGATGGAAGCGGTCGTCCAGCTCGATCAGCTTGAAAGCGGCGCGCGAGCGGTAGCCCAGCTTGCGCGCTTCCTGCACGTAAGGATCATTAAGCTGGCGTTGCAGCCAGCGGGTGGAGGACGGCTTGCGCCCGCGGGCGGTCTTCACCCGCTCCACCAGCATACGGCTGCCCGATCCCTTGCTGGCGCCGCCGCCGGCGCTTTTCCCTTTGGTGCTCATGACGTTACCTTACTCCGCGCGGGCCCAGACGCCGTCCTGGCGCATCATGGACAGCAAAATCCCCTCGCGCACGCCGCGATCGGCGACACGCAGGCTCGACAATGGCCACAAACGGCACATGGCTTCAAGAATGGCGCAGCCGGCGATGACCAGATCGGCGCGCTCGGTGCCGATGCACGGATGGGCGACGCGTTCCGACGCGCTCATGCCCAGCAGCGAGGTGGTGACGGCGGCGATGTCGGCCAGACGCAAATCCAGACCGTCGACCAGCGAACGGTCATAGCGTTCCAAATTCAGATGCAGGGCGGCCAAGGTGGTGACGGTGCCCGAGGTGCCCAGCATCTGCACCTCGCCCATCAAGAGGCGGGCGGTGATGGCGTGCTCGGCCTCGAACGCCGCCAGCCGGGTGGCGATCTGGGCAACGGTGACAGCATACCCGGCGGGATTGTGCAGGGCTTCGCCCACCTGCTCGGCCAGGGTGACGACACCCAGGGGCAGGGACACCACGCCCCTGACCTGGGGGGCATCGGCATTGTTCCTGACCCAGATCAGCTCGGTCGAGCCGCCGCCAATGTCGAATACCAGGGCCCACGGATAATCGGGGCGCATCAGCGACGAGCAGCCGCCCAGGGCCAGCCCGGCCTCGTCCTTGGCGGAAATGATTTCCAACTCCAGCCCGGTCTCGGCCTTCACCCTTTGGGCGAAGATGTCGCAATTGGCGGCACGACGGCAGGCTTCGGTGGCGACCAGACGGGCACGGGTGACCCGGTTGCGGGCCATCTTGTCGGCGCAGGCGCGCAAGGCGGTGACCGTACGGTCCATGGCGGCGTCGGACAACATGCCGCTGGCCGCCAAGCCTTCGCCGAGACGGGTGATGCGGGAAAAGGCATCGACGACGCGGAACCCGTCATGGGTGGGGCGCGCCACCAGCATGCGGCAATTATTGGTGCCCAAGTCCAAGGCCGCATAAACGGGGTCGGACGGGGCGATGGAAACAGACGGCAACGCGGGAACTCGCAAGCAACAGCAATGGGGCGCCGGCAACATGGGCGGCGGCGATGTTACCCGCTTGCGCCCGCTTGACCCAAGGGAAATGTCCGGAGCGAAAAAAATCCCTTCACAAAATCCAGTGTGTTTGCTAGAAGGTGCCCCTCTCGCGGATGGCCACGGTTACCCGCAGAACCCCTGGTGGGGGATCGTCTAACGGTAGGACAGCGGACTCTGACTCCGCCAGTCTAGGTTCGAATCCTAGTCCCCCAGCCAATCTCTAATTTTATAATGAAATCAATGACTTCGCAGCCTCGACGAGGGGTGAAAACGCCCTCGTGTGTAGAAGGTTTGCGAGGTGGTTTGTGGGGGATGAACGCTTCAGATGCGCTGCGCTGGGCTGCCCAAGAGCTACTCGCGTTGCAACTTGTTCTCCCTTGACTCAAGGGGGGCGAAGGAAGACAATTGCTTATCGGATAAGTGTGCTGGTCGATGCTCTCGCCCAAAGAGGTGTTGATTTTAACGTTTCAGCACGCTATATCCCCATCATTCCCGTGACCGCCCCGCTACTGACAGGTGGGTGGCACGGCCTACAAAAGGGCTCCTGCGGGGGCCCTTTTTTCATGTCGGGGAGAGGATATGGATCGAGTCGCCGTCTTTGTCGATGCGGGGTATCTCTGTGCCCAAGGCTCTGTCGCTATCGCTGGGTCGAAACAGCCCCGGTCTTTAATCGATCTCAATGAAACGTCGCTCGTCGAGGAGTTGATTGCAGCATCAGCCAGTCTTAGTGGTGGCCTCCCGCTATTGCGTATTTACTGGTATGATGGTGTGTCAATGACAAGGGGGCCGACTGTTGAGCATATACGCCTTGGAAACGCGGCCAATGTTAAAGTAAGGCTTGGTTTTTTAAATAGCGTGGGAGAGCAGAAGGGGGTTGACTCCCTTATTGTCACCGATCTCATTGACCTCGCGCGCAATGGAGCGATGGCTGACGCGGTGCTTGTCTCCGGGGATGAGGATATCCGCATTGGCGTCCAAATAGCTCAAAGCTTCGGCGTGAGACTTCATTTAATTGGCATTGATCCGTGTCGCGGGTCGCAGTCACTGCAACTCATGCAAGAGGCGGACACGACCACTGAATGGACCGCATCGACGGTTTCCAAGTTCCTTTCCGTCCGAATACCAGCCGTCAAGCCTATAGAGGCCATTGGGGCTGCTATAGAGACGCCCACGTTCGTTGAGCATGGACTGAAATCCGACATCCTCGCTGTCGCGAAGCATATGGGGGAGGAAATCTCCGATACCGACGTGATCGGAGTTCAGGCATTCTGGCAAACGCAGCGTGGCGTCCCCCCCGAATTTGATGGAAAACTTCTGGGTAAGACGCGTGATGCGCTTGGCAGGGATTTGACGCCACCGGAAAAGAAGCAGGTTCGTGCGGCATTTTCTGAAGTTATTCGCGGCAGGCTGATCTCCCTCGCGCCCTCCTCTGCGAGTCAGAGCGGCTAACGCCGCTCTACCGTCCCCACGCGCCGGCCGGCGCTGTCGCGCATGATCCACTGCCCGGTGGCGTCCTGTTCAATGGTGCCGACGCGGCGCCCGCTGGTGTCACGCTGGGTCAGGGTGCCGCCGGGCGCCTCTTCGAGGGTGCCCGTGCGGCGGCCCCGTTCGTCCCGTAGGACATAGCCGCGCCCCTGGTCTCGTCGGTGTGGCAGGCGTTCAACGCGACGACCGGTTTGATAAAGTCACAAACAGAAGTCGCAAACACCAGCAAGAAAGCGCCCCGCCGCAATCCCAAGACTGCGGCAAAAAATGGCTGAAATGCTGGGGTTTGAAGGTGGTGTCCCGGAAGGGATTCGAACCCCTGACCTACGGTTTAGGAAACCGTTGCTCTATCCTGCTGAGCTACCGGGACGCCGGTGATGATGGCCGGGTTATAGCAAATGCCGGGGCCGGCGACAAATCATCCGGTGGCGTGTATCCGTCTTTGTTTTGTCCCTTGCCTGGATCGCCCCGTTGGGGCATGGTCCCGCCCCCGCTAACCGAGTCAGTCATGGAAAGGACGGCCAATGAGTGGATTTCGTAGCCATGACGGCCAGCATTCCGATCGCATGCCGATCAAGCGTTCCTTGGATGAAAAGAAGCGCATGCTGGTGCAGTTGAAAGAACAGCAGGCGGCCTTGAAGCCCTGGGCGGCCGAGGCGGTCAAGACCTCGTTGACCAAGCGCATTGCCGAGTTGGAAGCCGACATCAAGGCCGCTGGTCGACGCTAGGCATCCCCGGCATCGCCGGGCTATGATGCGGCCATGCCCGCCCTTTGTCGCGATTGCTGCCGCCCGTTCAAGTCCGGGGACGATTGTCCCCGGTGCGGCTCGGCCAGGGTCATCGCCCATCCCGAATTGTTCGATCTCACCATTGCCCATATGGATTGCGATGCTTTTTACGCCTCGGTGGAAAAGCGCGACAATCCGGCCTTGGCCGATCGCCCGCTGATCGTCGGCCATGCCGGCGGGCGCGGCGTCGTCACCACTGCCTGTTATATCGCCCGCAAATATGGTCCGCGTTCGGCCATGCCCATGTATAAGGCGTTGGAGCTGTGTCCCGACGCCGTGGTCGTGCCCCCCGACATGACCAAATACAAAGCCGTGTCCCAGGCCATCCGGGCCTTGCTGGTGCAGGCCACCCCCCTGGTCGAGCCCTTGTCCCTGGATGAAGCCTATCTCGATCTGTCACCTGAACATCGGCTGAGCGACCGCCCGGCGGCGGTGTTGCTGGCCCGCTTGGCCCGCGCCATCGAGCGTCAGGTCGGCATCACCATTTCCGTCGGTCTGTCCTACAACAAGTTTTTGGCCAAGATGGCTTCGGACCGCAACAAGCCGCGCGGCTTCTCCGTCATCGGTCGGGCCGAGGCGGTGGGGCAGTTGGCCGGTTTGCCGGTCGCTGCCATCTGGGGGGTGGGGGCGGCAACCGCTGCCCGCATGGAAGCCGCCGGTATCACTACCATCAGCCAATTGCAAAAAATGGCCGAGGCCGATCTGGTCGCTCGTTTCGGCAAGTTCGGGCGTCACCTTTTTCTCATGGCCCGAGGCGAGGACAATCGACCCATCACCCCCGATCGACCGACCAAAAGCGTATCCAATGAAACCACCTTCCGGCACGATATGCACAGGCCTGCCGATTTGCTGGCGGCCTTGCTGCCCTTGGCGGAAAAAGTCGCCGCCCGTCTGGGCAAAGCCGGGCTGGCTGGTCACACGGTGGTGTTGAAGATGAAGACGTCGGATTTTCGGGTTTTGACGCGCAACCATCGTCTGAGCGAGCCCACACGGAGAGCGGATATCATAATGCGCACAGCGCAATCTTTATTGGAACGCGAAGCGGATGGGCGGGCCTTTCGCCTGATCGGCGTTGGCGTGGCCGACTTATGTTCAGGTGATAACGCTGATCCCCCTGATCTTTTTGGCCCTTAACTCTTCTCGACAAGTCTTGGTTGGTCGCGGTATGAGTGGTTTTGGGGATATATTTGGGCATTCAATGAAAGGTAATGGACCATGAGCCTGTTTGGCCGCCGGGCTCGGGGCGACGATGTTGCTCCCGGCGATATTTTCCGCAAGGCCGGAACCTATGGAGGCGAGTGGATCGTCGAACGTATTTTCGACTATCCCGATATCCCCCGGCACGTCCGTCTGGTCGAGCGCAACGGCGCTCGGGCCATGACCGTGGCCGTGTCCATGCTGTTCGATCCCGATTGTTTTCAGCACGTGCGGCAGGCCGCCGAGTTCTGATGGCTTGAACGTCGCCGCCGCCGTGCTATTTGCCTGTTTTGTGATTGGGCGATGGTGCCCGGAGAGGATACGTTCATGATCATCACTACGACTGAAACCGTCGAAGGTACCCGCATCACCGGCTATCTGGGGATCGTCTCCGGCGATGCCGTGCTCGGGACCAACATCTTCAAGGATCTGTTCGCTTCGGTCCGCGACATCGTCGGCGGTCGTTCGGCGTCCTATGAGAAGCTGTTGCAGGAAGGCAAGGACCAAGCCATTGCCGACATGGTGGCGCGGGCCAAGGCCCTGGGTGCCGACGCGGTGGTCGGTGTCGATCTGGATTACGAAGTGATCGGCGGCGACAGCAAGACCTTGCTGATGGTCAGTGTCAACGGCACTGCCGTCACCTTGGGCAGTTGATCCGCCTCAGGTGCCCGTGGAAAAGTCCTTCGCTTCGCTTTAAGGGGACTTTTTCACGATCGCCTTAACTGGTCGGGGCGAAGCGGGCCAGATAGGCCGGCACGATGGCCTCGCAAGCGGTGGCGGTGATGCCAAGCTCGGCCAAGCCGGGCTTGCCGCCGCGCACCACGTTGTCGCTGCGCATCAGGATCACCTGATCCGGGGTCAAGGGCGGTGTCGGCAGGAATTTCAGGAAAGCCGCCTGGATGCCGGCGACGAAGAACGGCAGGGGCAGCAGCAGGCGGCACAGGCCGGTGCCGGCGCGTACAGTCTCCATGATTTCCTTCATGGTGTAGCGGCGCGGGCCGCCCAGCTCATAGACCTTGCCGGCGGCGGCGGTATCGGTGGCGGCGCGGAAGATGGCGTCGGCCACATCGCCCACATAGACCGGCTGGAAGGTCGGGCCGCCCGACCCGAACAGATCCAGGCCATAACCGCTTTCGGTGTGGGTGGGTTTGAAACCGTCCGCAGTGAACACCGGCAGCACCGGCGAGACCCGCGCCAGCTTGGCGAAGCGGTTGAAGAAGTCGTCGTCGGGGCCGAACACCACCGAGGGGCGGATGATGGCGGCGGTGGGGAAGGCGGCCAGCACCGCTTCCTCACCCAGTGCCTTGCTGCGGGCATAGGCCGAGGCAGATCCCTTATCGGCGCCCAGCGCCGACATGTGCACCAGGGTTTGAACCCCGGCGGCGCGGGCGGCGCGGGCGACATTGGCGGCGCCTTGGGTGTGGATGGCGTCGAAACGGCACTTGCCTTTTTCGAATAAGATGCCGACCAGATTGACCACGCATTGGGCGCCGTTGACGGCGGCGGCGATTGCGGCGGGATCGGTGATATCGGCACGGATGGGGGTGACTTGGCCGGGCTCGCCCATGGGCTTGAGCACGGCGCCGGCAATGGTGTCGCGCATGGCGGCGCGGACGATCCAGCCCGCCTTGGCGAAACGCTTGACCACCTGGCGTCCGATGAAGCCAGAACCGCCGAAAACCGTAACCACCTGCCGGTTCATATGGACCTCCGCATCCCTGATGCCGCCTTGCAACCAGGCGACTTGTCTGTTGCCGTGAAGGCTATTCGTTTCCGCCCGGTGCGGCAAGGGTGGCGAGGCGAGGGCAAAACCGCGTGGATGAAATTTTTTTCAAATCCTGTTTTTTTGTCGGTTGACAGGGGGGCGCTGGTCGCATATTTCTCTGCGCCTCGACGGGGTGACCCGACGAGATGCCAGCTCAACGGGGTAACCCAGAGAGGCACCACCTAGCCCAGGTGGCGGAATTGGTAGACGCGCACGGTTCAGGTCCGTGTGGCCGTGAGGTCGTGGAAGTTCGAGTCTTCTCCTGGGCACCATACTGCTTCCGATGCTTCGGCGTCGGAAACGCCCCTCAAGGGGCCACCTGCCAACGGCTCCTTCGGGCATATCCTGAAGGAGCCGTTCGCATGTCTATCCAGTATCATGTCGGTGATTTGCCGGCTCATGTGGATTTGGGGCCCATCGTCGCCATCGACAGCGAAACCATGGGCCTTAGCCTGGTGCGCGATCGGCTGTGCGTGATCCAGCTTTCGGCGGGTGACGGCAATGCCCACGTGGTGCACTTTCCCGACGGTACTTACGACGCTCCCAATCTCAAGCGCCTGCTGGCCGACCCTGGGGTGGTCAAGCTGTTCCACTTCGCCCGCTTCGACCTGGCCATGATCGCCAAGTATCTGGGCATCCGCTGCGAACCGGTCTGGTGCACCAAGGTGGCGTCCAAGCTGGTGCGCACCAACACCGACCGCCATGGCCTGAAGGATCTGTGCCGCGAATTGCTGGGCGTGGATTTGTCCAAGCAGCAGCAGACCTCGGATTGGGGGGCGCCGGTGCTCAATGACGACCAGTTGGCCTATGCCGCTTCGGATGTGTTGTACCTGCATCAGTTGAAGGCCCGGCTCGAGCATCTGCTCGACCGCGAAGGTCGCCGCGCCCTGGTAGAGGCTTGTTTCCGCTTCCTGCCCGACCGCGCCGCCCTGGACTTGGCCGGCTGGGACGAGCAGGACGTTTTCACGCATTAATGACGTCAACCGTTCTTTTGCCTTCCGCTTGGCCGCTCGATTCGTATAGTTAAGCGCCCTGGCCGTGTTTGGCGCGGGGATTGCAAGTCTGTCCCAGGGCCAAGCCATGAACACTGCTGTCCACGACGGTTCCACCGCTTCCGCCGATCTCGCTTCGGCTCGTCGTGTCCTTGCCACCGAGGCGACGGCGCTGACCGCGTTGTCGGACTCGCTGGGCGACGCCTTTGTCGCCGCCTGTGACGCCCTTGCCGGTGTCGTTGGTCGGGTGGTGGTGTCGGGTATGGGCAAGTCGGGTCATGTGGGGTGCAAGATCGCCGCCACCTTGGCGTCCACCGGCACGCCGTCGTTTTTCGTCCATCCGGCCGAGGCCAGCCACGGCGATCTGGGGATGATCACCACCAGTGACGCGGTGATTGCGCTTTCCAATTCCGGCGAGACGCCGGAACTGTCCGATATCATCGCCTTTACCCGCCGTTTCGAGATTCCGCTGATCGGCATCACCTCGCGCGCCGCCAGCACCCTGGCGGTGGAATCCGACATCGCCCTGGTGCTGCCGCCCATGCCCGAGGCCTGTTCCATCGGCTTGGCGCCGACCACCTCGACCACCATGATGCTGGCTTTGGGCGATGCCCTGGCCGTGGCTTTGCTGGACCGGCGTGGCTTTTCCGCCGCCGATTTCCGCGTTTTTCATCCCGGCGGCCAATTGGGGCGGCGGCTGTTGAAGGTGGCCGACATCATGCACGGCGGTCACGGCCTGCCGCTGGTTTCGCCCCAGGCGGGAATGACCGAGGTGATCTTGGAAATGACCGCCAAAAGCCTGGGCTGCGTCGGCGTGGTCGGCGACGACGGTTTGCTGGCCGGGATCATCACCGATGGTGATTTGCGCCGGCATCTGCGTGCCGATCTGATGAGCCAGCCGGCCATCGAGGTGATGACCCGCAATCCGAAGACGGTTCTGCCCAGTCTGCTGGCGGCCGAGGCGTTGCGGGTGATGAACGAAAAATCCATTACCAGCCTGTTCGTGGTCGAGGACGGGCGCCCCCTGGGCGTCCTGCATGTCCACGATCTGTTGCGGGCCGGGGTGGTGTGAAGTCAGGATGACGGCCATGGACCTGCGCGCCGACAGCGATATGCGGCCCAAAGCCGCCCCGTACAAGCGGGCTCATCCGCATCCGGTCAAGCCGGTGGCGCATCGGGCCCATTCTCGCCGGGTCGGCATCTTGCGGGTGGCGCTGCCGGCCACTGCCCTGGTGCTGCTGGTATTGCTGGGCTTGTGGCCGCAATTGCGCGGCAGTGATGACCGCTTTCAGGTGGGGTTCGCCAATCTGAAGCCGGACGCGGTGGAAAACCTGTCCATGGTCAACGCCCGCTATCAGGGCATCGACAAGCGCAACAATCCGTTCGCCGTCACCGCCGATAAGGGTACCGAGGAGGATCCCAAGAACGGCGTGGTGGTGTTGGACAATCCCAAGGCCGATTTCGTCACCCAAAGCGGTGCCGGCGTCTATATCGAGGCGCGCCTGGGCACCTATTACCAGCACGAGCAATGGCTGGACCTGGAAGGCGACGTCAATCTGTATCATGATCAGGGCTACGAGTTGCACACCCAGCGCGCCCGCATCAATCTCAAGGATTCCAGCGCCGAGGGACACGAGGCGGTGACTGGCAAGGGGCCGCAGGGCCGATTGGACGGCAAGGGTTTCCGCATCACCGACGAGGGCCGCAAGATCGTCGTCATCGGTCAGTCGGGCATGACTTTGAAAAAGGCGGGGCAGAAGAAATGATCGGGCGAGGTGTAGTTCTTCTGCTGGCGGTACTGCTGGCGCCGGTTCAGGCGTGGGCGCAGGGCTTCAACCTGGGGCGCGGCAACAACGAGGAAATTCAGGTCTATGCCGATGACGGTATCGAATGGATATCCGACGCCACCCGCGTCATCGCCCGTGGCAACGCCAAGGCCACCCGCGGCACCATGACGGTGACCGCGGACAGCCTGACCGCCTATTACCGCGACGGCGCCGGCGGCAATGAAATCTGGCGCCTGGATGCCGATGGCAACGTCACCATCACCACCCCGACCGAGACCGGCACCGGCACCAAGGCCACCTATGACCTGGAAAAGGCCATCTTCGTGTTGCGCGGCCATCCGGCCAAGATCGTCACTCCCACCGATCAGGTGACCGCCAAGGACACCTTGGAATATTGGGAGAAGGAACGCATGGCGGTGGCGCGTGGCGATGCGGTGGCTATCCAGAAGGACAAGAAGATTCAGTCCGATATCCTGACCGCCCATTTCAAGGAAGGCGCCAAGGGCAGCCTGGAACTGGAACGTGCCGACGGCTATGGCCACGTGGTGCTGACCACCCCCAAGGAGGTGGTGACCGGCGACCGTTCCGACTACAACCTGCAAACCGGTATCGCCACCGTCGCCGGTTCGGTTAAGATCATCCGTGACGGCAACGAACTGAACGGCGGCTATGCCCACGTCAATCTGAATACCGGCATCAGCAAGCTGTTCGGTCAGCCGCCGGGCGGGCAGGGGGAAACGCGGGTGCGCGGCACCTTCACCCCCGACAAGCAAAATCCGGATCAGCGCCGGGCCATCTTCAAGGGGGCCGGTCCGTCGGCCGACAAGCAGCGGTAAGGGACAAAACCAGAATGACCGGGATTGAACCCGACGACCGGATGGACCAGGCCCAAGCCGCCGAAATGGACAGCCCCCGTGTGACCGGGCCGCGTCTGGTGGCCGACAATGCGGGGCTGGTGGCCAACAATATCGGCAAGCGCTTCAAGCGCCGCGCGGTGCTGCGCGATGTCTCGATCTCGGTCCAACGCGGTGAGGCGGTGGGGCTGTTGGGGCCCAACGGCGCCGGCAAGACTACCTGTTTCTACTGCATCACCGGCCTGATCAATCCCGATGCCGGCGCCATCATGCTGGACGGCCACGACATCACCGGCTTGCCCATGTACCAGCGCGCCCGTCTGGGCATCGGTTATCTGCCGCAGGAAGCCTCGATTTTTCGTGGGCTTTCGGTGGAAGGCAACATCATGGCGGTGCTGGAGGCCATTGAACCCGACCGTGCCACCCGCGAGGCCGCCTTGGATTCGCTGCTGGCCGAATTTTCCATCGAGCATCTGCGCCGCGCCCCGGCCATGGCGCTGTCGGGCGGCGAACGCCGCCGCGTCGAAATCGCCCGCGCCCTGGCGTCCAAGCCGCATTTCATCTTGCTGGATGAGCCCTTGGCCGGTATCGACCCCATTGCCGTGTCCGACATCCGTGATCTGGTGTCGCACCTGAAGGATCGCGGCATCGGCGTGCTGATCACCGACCACAATGTGCGCGAAACCCTGGATATCATCGATCGCGCTTATATCCTGCATGACGGGGTGGTACTGATGGAGGGACGGCCGTCGGAAATCGTTGCCCATGAAGGCGTTCGCCGCGTCTATCTGGGCGAGCGGTTCAGCCTGTGATGACCTGATTCCATGGCCCTGACCCCCCGCCTCGATCTTCGTCAAAGCCAGTCTCTGGTGATGACGCCGCAATTGCAGCAGGCCATCAAGCTGTTGCAATTGTCCAACATGGAACTGACCGCCTTCATCGAGCAGGAATTGGAGCGCAATCCGCTGCTCGAGCGCGAGGATGCCGAACGGGGTGAACCGGAACCGGCGCCGGAACCGGACATGCAGCCCCAGGCGGAAGAACCGCCCATGCTGGACGGCATGACCCAGTCGTCCGCCGAAGACGGCATGGATGTGGATTACGACAACCTCTACAACAACGACAGCGCCTCTGACGGCATCGGCGGCGGCGAGGCCTTCGGCCAGTGGGGGCAATCGGGCGGCCATCACGGTTTCGACGATGGCGAAAACAATCTGGAACAGACGGTGGCCGGCGAGATTTCGCTGCGCGACCACCTGATTGCCCAGTTGAACATGGACATCATCGATCCGGCGGAAAAACTGATCGGCCTGCATCTGATCGAAATGCTGGACGAATCGGGCTATCTGATCGGCAGCTTGGACGAACTGGCGGAAAAGCTGGGCTGTTCCGTCGCCGCTGTCGAGGCGGTGCTGGTCAAGGTCCAGCGTTTCGACCCCATCGGCGCCTTCGCCCGCTCGCTCAAGGAATGCCTGGCCCTGCAACTGGCCGAGCGCAACCGCCTGGACCCGGCCATGCAGGCGCTGTTGAACAACCTGGAAATGCTGGCGCGGCGCGATCTGGTCGGGCTGATGAAGGTGTGCGCCATCGACGCCGAGGATCTGACCGAGATGATCGGCGAGATCAAGGCGCTGGACCCCAAGCCGGCCCTCAGGTTCGATCACGTGGTGGCGCAGCCGGTGACGCCTGACGTGCTGATGCGCCGCACCCCCGATGGGGCTTGGGCGGTAGAGCTGAATTCCGACACCTTGCCGCGCGTGCTGGTCAACACCCGCTATTACACCCAGGTGGCCGACCAGACCCGCAAACGCGACGACAAATCCTATCTGACGGAACGCTTTCAATCGGCCAATTGGCTGGTGAAGTCGTTGCATCAGCGCGCCACCACCATCTTGAAGGTGGCGGCGGAACTGGTGCGCCAGCAGGACGCTTTCTTCCGTCTCGGTGTCCAGCATCTGCGGCCTTTGGTGCTGCGCGACATCGCCGGGGCCATCGGCATGCACGAAAGCACGGTCAGCCGGGTGACCTCCAACAAGTACATCTCGACACCGCGCGGCATCTACGAGCTCAAGTACTTCTTCACCCAGGCGATCGGCTCCAATGACGGCGGCGACGCCCATTCGGCCGAATCGGTGCGCCACCGCATCAAGGCGCTGATCGAGGCCGAGGGCAAGGCGGTGCTGTCCGACGACAGCATCGTCGACATCCTGAAGCGTGAAGGCATCGACATCGCTCGGCGTACGGTGGCAAAATACCGGGAAGGGATGAACATCCCCTCCTCGGTCCAGCGGCGGCGGGAAAAGGCGTTGGGCGGGTGAATACCCTAGAATGCTTGACTTGGAAGTGTAGCGGAATTAAGGTCCGGCGCTTCCCTGAACTGGTTGACGGCCAACGATGCCGCGACCACAAGAGGCCAATAACAGCGGATGGCGATCCGCGCTGGTTCGATGCGGAAGGCGTGGCCTTCCCTCGGGGATCTGCTCTTAAACCATAGGGTTAGATACTTCATGGACATCGCCGACCTGATTACTCCGGCTGCCGTCATCCCCAATCTGCGCGCCACCTCGAAAAAGCAGGCGTTGCAGGATTTGGCCAAGAAGGCGGCGGACCTGACCGGCTTGCACGAGCGCGCCGTCTTCGACGTGCTGCTGGAGCGCGAGCGTCTGGGCACCACCGGCGTCGGCAACGGCATCGCCATTCCCCACGGCAAGCTGGCCACCTTGGATCGCCTGTACGGTCTGTTCGCCCGGCTTGAGCGCCCCATCAATTTCGAATCCATCGATGAACATCCGGTCGATCTGATTTTCCTGCTGCTCGCCCCCGAATCCGCGGGGGCCGATCATCTCAAGGCCTTGGCCCGGGTGTCGCGGCTGTTGCGCGACAAGGGCGTGTGCGAAAAGCTGCGCGGCACCGACAGCCCCGAGGCGCTTTATGCCCTGCTGACCGAATCGCCGGCCAGCCGTGCCGCCTGATATGTCAGGTCTTCCCCCTCTGTTCTTACAGCGTGAAACGCGGTAGAAGAAGCGTATGAGGACGCTCTACCATTACCCCCTATGCCCGTTTTCGCGGAAGGTCCGCATCGTTCTGGCCGAAAAGAAGCTGGAATTCGATGAGCGGATCGAGAAGGCGTGGGAACGCCGTGACGAGTTCCTGGAACTCAGCCCCGGCGGCGATCTGCCGGTGCTGGTCGAGCAGAACGGCACCATCTTCGGCGATGCCACCGCCATCTGCGAATATCTGGATGAAACCCACCGCGACTCGCCGTTGTTGCCGGCGGAGCCGGAGGCGCGGGCGGAAGTGCGGCGGCTGGTGGGGTGGTTCGACCGCAAGTTCCATGACGAGGTCACCCGCAATCTGGTGGACGAAAAGGTCACCAAGCGGCTGACCACGGTCAAGGGGGCGCCGGATTCGCGGGCCATCCGCGCCGGTTTCGCCCATATCCACCAGCATCTGGAATACATCGCCTGGCTGACCGAGCGGCGGACCTGGCTGGCCGGGGGCTATTTCACCTTGGCCGATGCCGCCGCCGCCGCCCAGATTTCCTGCATCGACTATATCGGCGACGTGCCCTGGGACCGCCATCCCGGCGCCAAGGAATGGTATGCCATGGTCAAGTCGCGCCCCAGCTTCCGCCTGTTGCTGGCCGACCATGTGCCCGGTGTGCCGCCGCCCAAGCATTACGCCGATCTGGATTTCTGATCATGACGGGCTGGGGGCTGCTTGCCGCCGTGTTCTTGCTGGCCGCGTCAACCGCGCGGGCCGAGGTGATCGAACATCTGCCGGCGGGGGAAATCCGCATCGCGCTTACCTTCGACGCTTGCGAGGCCCGCAACAAGCCAGCCTTTTTCGATCAGGCGATCCTGGATTATCTGGCGGCGGAAAAACTGCCCTATACAATTTTCGCCACCGGCCTGTTCGCCAAGCGTAATCAGGCGCAATTGGCCGAGCTGGCCCGATCGCCGCTGGTCGCGGTGGAAAACCATTCCTTCGACCATCCCCAGCACATGGAACGCCTGAGCCCCGATCAGGTCCGCGCCCAGGTGGCCGATACCGATGCGGTGATCGCTGGCATCACCGGGCGGCAGCCGCGTTTCTTCCGCTTTCCCGCCGGCAATTACGATGCCGCCACCTTGGCCACAATCGAGGCCACCGGCCACAAGGTCGTGCATTGGAGCTTCGCCTCGGGCGATCCGGCGCCGGGGCTGAAACCGGACACCCTGAAAAACTGGGTGCTGGCAAAAGCGCGCCCGGGCGATATTCTGATCTTTCATGTCAATGGCCGCGCCCCGGCCACCGCCACTGCCCTGCCGGCCATCATCAAGGGCCTGAAGGCCCGCCATGTTCAATTCGTGCGTCTGGATGAGGTGTTGAAATGATCCGCCCGTTGCGCCCCCAGGAAGCCCCGGCTCTGGCCGAGGCCTTGGCCCATATGGACCCGTGGCGCCGCTTGGGTTTTTCCGACGATGGGCTGGCTGGCTATCTCACCCGCGATGACGGCAACCTGCTGCGCATGGTCTATGAAGACGAAGGCCGCCCCGTCGGCGTGCTGTGCCTGCGTTCGCCCTGGCTGCGCGGCCCCTATGTGGAATTGCTGGCGGTGGTGCCCGAGCGCCAGGGACAAGGCATCGGCAGCGCGCTTTTGGCCTGGGCGGCGGGACAGAATGGCGGCAATCTGTGGGTCTGCGTCTCGGCCTTCAACACCCGGGGGCGGGATTTCTATGGCCGCAACGGCTTCGTCGAAAAGGCCGAACTGAACGATCTGATCAGCGTCGGCGAAGACGAAATTCTGATGCGCAAGCGCTTGCGCTAGACTTGTTTCAGCTAAGGCGGTGAAGGCGGGGAGTCCCGCCCCCCTTATCCCTTGGAATTACGGATCGCCGCGATGTTCGCGGCGTAATCCTTGGTCTTGAACACGGCGGACCCGGCGACCAGACAGGTGGCGCCGGCTTCCATCACCTTCCAGGCATTGTCGGCGGTGACGCCGCCGTCGACCTGGATGTCGATGGCGCGGCCCGCGATCATGCGTTTGATGCGGGCGATCTTCTCTAATTGGCTGTCGATAAAGCTTTGGCCACCGAAGCCGGGATTGACGCTCATCACCAGCACCATGTCGATGCTGTCGAGCACGTATTCGATGACGTTTTCCGGCGTATGCGGGTTAAGCGAGACACCGGCCTTCTTGCCCAGCGCCTTGATCGCCTGGACCGAGCGGTGCAGGTGCTTGTCGGCCTCGGCGTGGACGGTGATCAGATCGGCACCAGCCTTGGCGTAATCTTCCAGGTAAGGCTGGGCCGGGTCGATCATCAGATGGACATCGAAGACCTTCTTGGTCCACGGGCGGATGGCCTTGATCACCGGCGGGCCGAAGGTCAGGTTGGGGACGAAATGCCCGTCCATGACGTCGATGTGAATCCAGTCGCAGCCGGCTTCGTCGATGGCTTTGACCTCGGCGCCCAATTGGGCGAAATCGGCGGACAGGATGGACGGCGCGATCAGAACGGACATGGTTGTCTCCCTGTAGACAGAGTCAGGGCCGGGATTGGCGTTTCCCGGCCCTGTTTTTGGTTAGTTGACCTTGGGGTCCAGATCGCCCTTGGCGTAGCGGTTGGCCATGTCTTCCAGCGAGATCGGCTTGATCTTGGAGGCATTGCCGGCGGTGCCGAAGGCTTCGTAGCGGGCCTTGCAGATGCCCTTCATGCCGGCCATGGCCGGCTTCAGGTAATCGCGCGGATCGAACTTCTTGGGGTTCTCGGCCATGTACTTGCGGATCGAACCGGTGGCGGCCATGCGCAGATCGGTGTCGATATTGACCTTACGCACGCCGTGCTTGATGCCCTCGACGATCTCGGCCACCGGCACGCCATAGGTCTCGCCCAGATCACCGCCGTTTTCGTTGATGATCTTCAGCCAGTCCTGCGGCACCGAGGAGGAACCATGCATCACCAGATGGGTGTTGGGGATGCGGGCGTGGATTTCCTTGATGCGGCTGATGGCCAACACGTCACCGGTGGGCGGACGGGTGAACTTGTAGGCGCCGTGGCTGGTGCCGATGGCGATGGCCAGGGCGTCGACCTTGGTCAGCTTGACGAATTCGGCGGCTTCGTCGGGGTCGGTGAGCAGCTTGGAGTGATCCAGCTTGCCTTCGGCGCCGACACCGTCTTCCTCGCCGGCCATGCCGGTTTCAAGCGACCCCAGGCAGCCCAGCTCGCCCTCGACCGAGACGCCGCAGGCATGGGCGAGGTCGACCACCTTGCGGGTGACGGCGACGTTATAATCCCAATCCGACGGGGTCTTGCCGTCTTCCAGCAAGCTGCCGTCCATCATCACCGACGAGAAGGCCGACTGGATGGCGCGGATGTTCACCGCCGGGCTGGTGCCGTGATCCTGGTGCATACACACCGGGATATGCGGATAGGCTTCCGCCGCCGCCAGGATCAGGTGACGCAGGAAGGGCTCGCCGGCATATTTACGCGCGCCCGCCGAGGCCTGCAGGATGACCGGGCTGTCGGTTTCGGCAGCGGCCTCCATGATGGCCTTGACCTGCTCCATGTTGTTGACGTTGAACGCCGGGACGCCATAGCCGTGTTCGGCGGCGTGATCCAGGAGCTGGCGCATGGAAACGAGAGGCATTTCTTATTCTCCCTTATGAATTCTTTTACAGACGGGCCAGGGCCGCGTCCGCCACCGCATCCGCGGTAATGCCGAAATGAGCGTACAGCTTGTCTGCCGGAGCGGAAGCGCCGTAACCGGTCATGCCGATGACCGCGCCGTCCAGGCCGACATAGCGTTCCCAGCCAAAGGTGGTGAGCGCCTCGACGGCGACCCGCACGCATCCTTCACCCAGGACCTCAGCACGATACTCCTTTGACTGCCGATCGAACAGCTCCCAGCACGGCATGGACACCACGGCGGCCTGAACCCCCTTGGCCGCCAGCAATTTGCGGGCGTCCAGCGCCAGCGACACTTCCGAGCCGGTGGCCAGCAAGGTGACCTGGCGCTTGCCGTCCGCTTCCACCAGGACATAGGCGCCCTTGGCGGTCAGGTTGTCGCTGGTGTGGGTAGTGCGCAAGGTCGGCAGGTTCTGACGCGACAGGGCGAAGCAGCTGGGGCCCTTGTGGTTCAACAGCGCCACTTCATAGGCTTCCATGGTTTCCACCGCGTCGGCCGGGCGGAACACCAAGGTGTTGGGGGTGGCGCGGAGCGCAGCGATGGTTTCGATGGGCTGATGGGTGGGGCCGTCTTCGCCCAGGCCGATGGAATCGTGGGTCAGCACATAGAGAACCCGCTGTTCCATCAACGCCGACATGCGCAGCGCCGGCCACAGATAGTTGGCGAAAATCAGGAAGGTGCCGCCATAGGGGATGAAACCGCCATGCAGCGCCAGACCGTTCATCACCGCCGCCATGCCGTGTTCGCGGATGCCGTAATGGATGTAGCGGCCAGCATAGGCGCCGGCGGCGATGGACGGGGCGCAGGCCTTGGTGTTGGTCAGGTTGGAATGGGTCAGATCGGCAGAGCCGCCGATCATTTCCGGGATGGCGGCGGTCAGCACCTCCAGCGCGTCCTGGCTGGCCTTGCGGGTCGCCACCTTCGGCTGTTCGGCGGAAATCTTGGCCTTGAAGGCGTCGACGGCAGCCTGCCAGCCATCGGGCAGACGGCCTTCCTGGGTGCGGCTGAACTCGGCCTTGACCGCGGCGGCCAGGGCGCCCAGACGGCCTTCCCAGGCCTGGCGCTCGACCGCGCCACGGCTGCCGGCGGCACGCCAGGCGGCCAGCACGTGATCGGGGATGACGAAGGGCTCATAGGGCCAGTTGGCGGCATCGCGGGCGGCCTTGATCTCGTCGGCGCCCAAGGGGGCGCCGTGGACCTTTTCCGAACCACACTTGTTGGGGGCGCCCTTGCCGATGATGGTGCGACAGGCGATCAGGGTCGGCTTGTCCGAGTTGCGCGCCGCCGCGATGGCGCTGGCGATCTGTTCCGGGTCATGGCCGTCGATCTTGGCGGTGGCCCAGCCGGCGGCGGCGAAGCGGGCGCATTGGTCGTCCGAGGTGGACAGCGCGGTGTCGCCATCGATGCAGATGTGGTTGTCGTCCCACAGCACGATCATCTTGTTAAGCTTCAGGTGGCCGGCCAGGGTGATGGCTTCCTGGCTGATGCCTTCCATCAGACAGCCGTCACCGGCGATGACATAGGTGTAGTGGTTGGCGATGCCGGCGCCATAACGGGCGGCCTGCATGGCCTCGGCCAGGGCGAAACCGACGGCGTTGGTGATGCCCTGACCCAGGGGGCCGGTGGTGGTGTCGGCATTGCTGACATGGCCGAATTCCGGGTGGCCGGCGGTGCGGTAGCCGAGCTGGCGGAAGTTCTTGATCTGCTCGATGTCCAGGTCATCGTAACCGGTCAGATACCCCAGCGAATACAGCAGCATGGAGCCATGGCCGGCGGAGAGGACGAAGCGGTCGCGGTCGGCCCATTTGGGCGATTTGGCGTCGAACTTCATGAAACGGGTGAACAAAACGGTGGCCACGTCGGCCATGCCCATGGGCATGCCGGGATGGCCGGACTTGGCCTTTTCGATGGCATCCATGGACAGGAAACGGATGGCGTTGGCCATCTCGGCATGGGTGGCGGTATTGGGCACGGATGCAGTCATCGTTTCGTCCTTGGGATGGGTTAACGGGTGCCGGTCAAGCCCTGGGCGGCTTTGACCAGATGGTAGGTAATCAACAATTGCGACAGGGCCAGGGTGTGGCTGGTGGCGGTCTGGCCGGCCCGGTCGGTGAAGCGGCCTAAGGGGGCACGCAAATGGCTGGCCTCGGGGATCAGGCTCCACAACAGATCTTCCACCGCCTTGGCCCGACGGCCATCGATGCGACCGGAAATGTCCAACACATCCACCGGCTTGCCGTCGCTGTCCCGCGCCAGGGCCAGATGGAAACCGCCCTTGCCGCCGGCATCCAGCACCGGCCCCAGATCGGGATGGGCCAGGGTCGGGCGCAGCAAGTGGCGGGCGTTCAACAGGGAATCGGCCCCGTCGGAGATGTCGCCGGGAGTGTCGGAGGACGGGGCGAAGCGGACGACGATGTCGGCGAAGCTGCGTTGCGGTTGCACATGGGCCAAGGAATCGGCCTCGCGGCGGTCCAGCGACAAGCGCACATCCTGGGGCGAATAGCCGCGCTCGGCGCAGTCGCGCGCCTGTTTCCAGCGGGTGCGCAAATCCTCGTCCGGCTCGACGAAGACCTTGACGTCGTAACAATCGCGCAAAATCCGGCTGTGATAGGCCAGCAAGCCCTCGACGATGACGAAGGGCTTGGGCTCCAGCCGGGTCGGCGGGCACAAGGTGCCGTCCTTGTGATTGTAGACTGGCTTCAGGATGGGGTGGCCCCGGCGCAGCAGGCACAGATGCTGCTCCAGGATATCCACGTGGTTGCCCTCGGGGTCCAGCGCGGTGATGCCGATACGGCGGCGTTCGGCGCGGGAATGGCGGTGATAATCGTCGGCTTGCAGCACCGCGACCCGGTCTTGCCCCAAGATGGCGGCGATGCCCCCGGCCAGGGTGCTTTTGCCGGCAGCCGAATCGCCGACCACGCCAAGGATGATGGGCTGATTGTCGGGGCGCAGAAACGGCATCGGCCTTAGCCCTCCGCCCGGTGCCAGGTGGTCAGCATCTGCCGGGGATTGGCGTCGCCGCCGACCAACAGGCTATGGGTCCGTTCCAGACCATCGCGGCGCTCGATTCCGTCCAGCAGCAGGCCCGAGGCGATACCGGTGGCGCAGAACACCACATTGTCGCTGCGCACCAACTGGTCCAGTCCCATCCAGGTGCGGGTATCCAGCCCGGCTTCATCGACGGCGCGGCGTTCGGTGGTCAGTTGCGGATCAAGCCGGGCCAGGAAGGTGCCGCCCATCACCTTGGCGGCACAGGCGGCCAACAGGCCCTCGGCGGCACCGCCGGTGCCCATCAGCGCGTCGATGCCGGAACCGGGCAGGGCCGCCAGGATGGCCCCGGCCACATCGCCGGCGGGATAAAGCGCGACGCGGGCGCCAGCGGCCTGGATGGCTTCGACCAGGTTGCGGTGGCGGGGCTTTTCCAGCACATAGACGGTGAGCTGGCTTATGGGTTTGTCCAGGCAGCGGGCCAGGGCGGTCAGGCGCTCGGCCACCGGGGCGGTGGGGTCCAGATGACCGGCGGCTTGGGGCGGGGCCACCAGCTTTTCCATGTAAAAGGCGGGGCCGGGATCGAACAGGCTGCCGATGGGGGCCAGGGCCAGACAGGCCATGGCGTTGGTCAGGCCCTTGGTCAGGCAGGCGGCGCCTTCGGTCGGGTCCATGACCAGATCCCATTGATCCAGGCGGGCCGGGTCGCCCAGACGGACGGTGGAGCCAGCGATGATTCGGGCCTGGATGCCCTGGTGGATCAGTTCGGCTTCCATGGCCAGTCGGGCGGAATCGTCGCCGGGGCCGCGCTCGGGCCGGGTGAGGCGGATGAATGCCGCGCGCGCAGCCGCCTCGCTCGCCTTGCGCAGTTCATAGGCGCAAAGCGACAGGCCTTGGCGGACGTCGCGCAACTGGGTCATCCCTTCAGCTCCCTCCCACGAAGATGCTCTTTTTTCCCTATCCTGGCGGGTTGGGGCCGATGACGGAACACCCGCCGGGATATGGCGAAAATATCTTGTGGAGGGGCGGAACCCTGCCCGAGCGGGGAGGGAGAGTCAATGTTGCAATGCGAGGAAAATATGCCGGGTGGTTACTTCCCACCCGGAAGCATGCGGGTCAGCACATCGTCCTTGAGCAAGACGTGGTGGCGTAGGGCCGCCAGCACGTGGCCGATGACGATGGCCGCCAAAATCCAGGCCAACAGGCCGTGGCCGTCCTCGGCCAGATCGTGCAACCCTTCATCTTTGGCCATCAAGGCCGGCAGAACCTGGAAACCGAACACAGTGAGCGCCCGCCCACCGGTTTCGACGATGGCGATGCCGCTCAACGGCAGGGCGACCATCAGCACATAAAGCCCCACATGGGCGGCTCCGGCCATCAGCCGTTCCAGCCCGACCATGGCTTGGGGCAGTTCCGGTACCGGCTTGGTCAGGCGCCACCCCAGGCGGAGGACGGTCAGGCCCAGGACTAGGGCGCCAATGCTGGCGTGCAGAGCCTTCATCTCGTTACGGAAGTCGCCCTTGGGCAATTCCTCCAAGATCAATCCCAGGCTCCACAGGCCGATAATGACCAGGGCCATCAACCAGTGCAGGGACATGGCGACAGCATCGTAACGGGTGGGGGATGGCATGGCGAGCTCCGGTGTTGCAAAAGGAAACGGCGGGCATCATTGCCCGCCGTGCCTGAATGCAGCCTGAACGGAGCTTAGCGGCCTTCGCGCCCCTTCAAATAGAAGGCTACCGCCTGGGCGCGGTTGCCCACGCCAAGCTTGTCGTACAGATTTTTCAGGTGAAACTTCACCGTGTTGAGCGAAATGTCCAACTGGGTGGCCATTTGTTGATTGGTCAGGCCGCCGGCCAGGGCGGCCAGCAATTCCCGCTCGCGCGGGGTCAGGCCGGCAAGCGGGTCGGACGCCAAGCTGGAAACGTCGATGAACGGGAACACCATGCGACCAGAGGCCACCGCCAGGATGGTATCGAGCAATTGCTCGGGTGTTTCCCGCTTCGAGCAAAAGCCGGCGGCGCCCAGGGTCATGGCCTGACGCGGCACGTCGGGGTTGGGGCTGCCGGTATAGACGATCAGCCGAGGCGCGTCGGCGCGGTTGCGCAATGCCTGCAACACCGCCCGGCCATCCATGTACGGCATTTCCCAGCCGATGATGCCGACATCGAAGGGAATGCGTTCTACCGCCTCCATGAAGCGCTCGCCATCATCGGTGACGGCGGTCAGGTTGAAGCGGTCGTCGCCGGCGAAAATCTTCACCAGGCTGCTTTGCAGCAACGGGTTCTTTTCGGCGATGACGATATCGATCGGGCGGCTTTGCTGGACGGCCATGTTTTGGTTCCTTGCCCGGCTTCAGCCCCTAATGGCCATGACGGGATGGGGGGCATTATAAGCACACATGGCCATGATGCAAGGAAAAGAGTAGGTTTTGACCTACCCGATTTTTTTGACAATTCGCAACCCACCCGGAAGGATTGGTTGTGATTACAAGGATGCTGGGCGGGCCAGCAAAACCGCCAGTTCCGCCGCCGGAACCGGTGGGGCCAGGACATAGCCCTGGATTTCGTCGCAGCCGAGGCGGCGCAGGATTTCCACCTGCTCGGCGGTTTCCACCCCTTCGGCGATGATGCGCCGGCCCAGGGCATGGCCCATGGAAATGATGGCGCGGACGATTTCCAGCGATCCCTGGTCGCCGGCGATATCGGCGATGAAGGATTGATCGATCTTGACCGAATCCACGGGAAAGCGGCGGATCACCGACAGCGACGAGGTTCCGGTGCCGAAATCGTCCATGGACAAGGTGATGCCCATGTCGACCAGTTGACGCAAGATGGCGACGGCGGTATCGCTGTCGCGCGTGACCATGCCTTCGGTGATCTCGAATTCCAGGGCACAAGCCGGCAGGGCAGCGCGATCAAGCGCGGCTTGCACCAAGGCGACGAAGCCCGGCGCCCGCAACTGGCGGACCGACAGGTTGATGGCGATGCGCGGCGTTGCCTTACCCTGGTCCAGCCATTCGCGGTATTGCCGGCAGGCGGCGTCGATGGCCCATTCGCCAACGCGGCCCATCAGCCCCGATTCCTCCATCACTGGAATGAACTTGGCCGGCGACACCCGGCCCAACTCGGCGGCATTCCAGCGCAACAACGCCTCGACCCCGGTGAAGGTGCCCAAGGCCAGATCCAGCTTGGGCTGGAAGGCCAGGGTCATTTCATTTCGTTCCAGCGCCTGCGACAGACCGGTCTTGATGGCCAGACGCTCTTCCACCGCCGCGTTCATGTCCGAGGTGAAGAACTGAAAATTGGCCTTGCCGTGATCCTTGGCCCGATACATGGCGGCGTCGGCGTTCTTCAGCATGGTCATGGCATCGGAGGCGTCATCGGGAAAGACGGTGATGCCGATGGAGCCCGAGACAAAGGCCTCGCGCCCGGCCAGATCGAAGGGCTTGGTCAGGATGTCGAGGATGCGTCCGGCGACGGCGGGCGCATTCTGGTAGGTGCCCAGATTGGGCATCAGCACGGTGAATTCATCGCCACCCAACCGCGCCACCGTATCGCCCGAGCGGATGCAGGCGGAAAGCCGCCGTCCGGTTTCCTCCAGCAGCAGATCGCCCATGTCGTGGCCCAGCGTGTCGTTGACCAGTTTGAAGCCGTCAAGGTCGATGAACATCAGGCCAACCATCTGGCCGTTGCGTTCGGCCTGATGCACCGCCTGGCCCAGGCGGTCCATGAACAAGGCGCGGTTGGGCAGGCCGGTCAGGGCGTCGAAACTGGCTTGGCGGCTGAGGTCGCGGGCGCGTTCCTCCAACCGGGTGACGGCGCGCACCAAGGTGTCCCAGGCGGGCATGCGCCCGGTGAGGTCGCGCAGCATCACCCCATAAAGGCCGCCGCCCAGCGGCAACACCCGCATCAGCACCGCCATGGTGCCGCCATCGGGGCGGGCCAGAATCATCGGCACGCCGGCAGGGTCGTCGCTCAATCCCTCGGGGCCGTTGCTCAAATGGTGGCGATGGTCGGGGTGCAGCAGATGGCTGAACGTGGTGCCGGTCAGGTTGCGACCGCTGCTGCCCAGTTGTTCGGCGCCGGTTTCATTGATCCAGACGATGGTGTCGCCCTGGCACAGACACAGAACGTCATCGACCAGTTCCAGCAATGGAAGCGGTGAAGGTGGTTCGGCGGTCGGGGATAGGGGGTGGGTGACCATGACATCCAAGATGCATCGCTGAGTCCACAATCCTAGACTAAAGGATCAGGTCATTAAAGCGTCTTGGTTGAGAATGGCGGTCCGTGCGCGTGGCGTCAGGGGCCTAGTTGAACAGGAAGCCGGAGGCGGTGCCGCGCGGGCCGAACGAAGCCTTGGCAACGGCGATGGCGCTGCCCAGGTTGTCGTTGACCTCGATCGAGGCCGAAATCGGGGCTACCGGAGCGGCGGCGACAGCGACCGGCTGCTTGGCGGCAGCGATCACGGGCTCGGCCTGGGTCGGCTTAACTGCGGCAACGGCGACGGGCTCAGCCTTGGCCGGAGCGGGCTCGGCCTGGGTCGGCTTAACTTCGGCAACGGCGACGGGCTCGGCCTTGGCCGGAGCGGGTTCGGCCTGGGTCGGCTTAACCGCGGCAACGGCAACGGGCTCAGCCTTGGCCGCAATGGGTTCGACCGGAGGGGCGGTAACCTTGGCACTTTCCAGCTTTTCCGGCTGAGCCTTGGCAACCGGGGCCGATTCGGTGGTTTCATCGACTTCGACTTCGCTGTCCTCGAACAGCGCGGTTTCCAGCGCAATATCCTTGCCCATGGCGGTGATGGCCAGGTTTTCGCGCTTCAGGGCGATCTTCTGCACCCCGCCCTTGGCCGGATTGGCCCGGCGGCTGGGGTTGTAGACGAAACCATCGGCGCGATAGACCTTGCTGCCAAAGCTGCTGCTGGGTTCGTACCAGACGCGCACCTTGGACCAGTCATTCCGGTCCGACACGTCGAGAACCGGCACCAGCTTGGTGATGGCGCCGCGTCCGGCGCTGCGCACCGGTGCCCAATTGGCGTGATCGACCAGGATCATGCGGCTGTTGACGACCTTGCTGACCACCGAGACATGACCATAGCGCATGGAACCCTGGCGGCTGAACACCATGACGGCGTCTACCTGCGGGGTGCGACCACGATCATAGCGGCCAGCAGCGGCGCTCCACCACTTCCAGGCGTCGCCTTGCAAATCGATACCGGAAATCTGGCGGGCATAGGGAACGCATTGCAGGGCTTGGGCGGGAATGGAAAGGGTGGACAGCACGACGGCGGTCACAAGCGCCAGCAAGCCTTTCCGCATTCTTCCCTCTCCCCGATCCAAAGCTCTTACCTGTTTTCGTTCCGCAAGGACTGCGGTTTTAACATGCCAGCCATGTGTCTGACCTTATGAGCTGTGCCGATTGTGTCCATTTGAAAAGCCGATGGCAACCCTTTTGAGTCGTTTTTTATGGAAATTCCATTCTTTCGGCGGAGCACAATGTGGCGGCGGAAGCGATGCGCACAGGCTTTGGCGGGTTGGGGCTTTCGGACCGGCGCCGGTTGCGGCTATGATCCGGGCCCGCGCCCGCGTCGGGTGACGGTACGTGCGCCTGGGGGGGCGACGACAGACAAGGAAAGGGCGGTTCAGTGGGTCGATTGCTAGCGGCATGCATCCTGGCGGCAAGTGCGTTCGCCTCGTTTTCCGCCCAGGCCCAAGCGCCGGCCCCATCGATCACAGTGCCCAATCCAGCGCCGTCTGCGGCCCCAACTCCGGTTTCACGGCCATTGCTGATCGGTTCCGGCGAGGTTACCGGTTTTTATTATCCCGCCGCCGGGGCGCTGTGCCGGGTGCTGAACAAGGAGGCCGGCGGCGCGCCGGCCTGCGCGGTTTTGCCGTCGTCGGGCTCGGCTGCCAATCTGAAGGCCTTGCGCGCCGGTGCCGTGGATATGGCCTTGGTCCAGGCCCAGGCGGCCCAGGCGGCGCAGGCCGGGGGCGGGCCGTTCAAGGAGGCGGGGGCTTTTTCCGAATTGCGCGCGGTCATGAGCCTGCACGGCGAATCGGTGCTGGTGCTGGCGCGCCAGGGCGCAGGCATCGAAAATATATCCGATCTCAAAGGCAAGCGCGTCAATCTGGGCCGGCCCGGCTCGTTCCAGCGGGCCATGGCCGAGGCGGTGCTGGAAGCCGTCGGCCTGTCCGAGGGCGATTTGGCCCCGGCGGTGGAGCTGGAATTGTCCGAGCAATCGCCGGAGCTGTGCGAGGGCAATGTGGATGCCGCCTTCTATGCCGGTGTTCACCCCATGCCCGAGGCGGAAATGGCCGTCAACGAATGCGACGCCCAGCCGGTGGCGATCAAGGCCAAGACCTTGGACGCTTATGTGAAGGCCCATAACTGGATCACCCGGTCCAGTATCCGCAAAGGCGCTTATGACGGCTTGAAGGATGATGTCGCCAGCCTGCAGGTGCGCGCCCTGCTGGTCGCCACCACGCGGACCGATGCCGATACGGTGCAGCGCTGGCTCAAGGCGTTCCATGGCAATTTCAGCGCGCTGACCCATCTGCACCCGGTGCTGCGCGGCCTGGGCAAGGGTGAAACCGCCAAGGACGGCATTTCCATTCCCCTGCATGATGGTGCCGACAAGTTTTATGGTGAGACGGGGTTGAAGTGACCGGGGCGCTGACCGTCCTTGAGGACAGTCTGCGCCGAGACGGCTTGTCGCCGCTGGATCTGCTGGGCGACGGGGCGGGGGCAGTTCCCTTCGCCCATTATCCCGATGGCGATCTTTACGACCGGGTGACGCGGTCGCAGGCTTATTTCCATGTTCATGCCGCCGGTATGGCCGGGCATTTTCATCTGTTCCTGCGTCCCGGCGGCATGCCGCCGGGTATGGTCGCCCTGGCCGGACCGACCGACGCCCCTGCTCATCTGGGGGCGATCGCGTTGGACGAACAAGGCTGGCCGGTGGCGGTGTTTGCCACCAACCGGTGGGTGACCGGTGAGGCCTGGTATGGGGGGGCCGACATCATCCGCATGCTGCCGTGCTTCCGTCTGGACCTGCCGGCCCCTTTTGCCCGCCTGGGGCAATGGTTGACCGCTTTCGTCGCCACCCATGGCGACGTTCTGGCCCGGTTGGCATTGCTGCGGGAGCGGGAACTGGGTGATGGCGGCATGGACGACGAAAGCCTGGAGGTTCTGGCCCGTCTGTCCCTGGTATGAAAAACGCCGCCGCCCGGTGGGGCGGCGGCGCAGGCTTTCAAAGCATATCCGCAGGGTGCGGATTACTTCTTCAGACCCTTGACGTAAGCCACGACGGCCTTCAGGTCGTCGGGGTTCTTGATGCCGGCGAACACCATCTTGTTGCCCGGGATGGTGCCCTTGGGGTCGGCCAGGTACTTGGTCAGGTTGGCTTCGTCCCAGGTCAGACCCGAGGCCTTGTGGGCGTCGGAATACTTGAATTCCGGATAGTTGGTGCCAGCCTTGGTGCCGAACACGCCGGCGAGGGAGGGGCCGACGCCATGCTTGCCGGCTTCCACCTTGTGGCAGGCCTTGCAGGCATTGAAGCCCTTGGGGGCTTCCTGGGCGTTGGCGGCGACGGGGGCCAGCAGCAAAGCGGCAACGGCCAGACCGAGCATCTTCTTCATCATCATCTCCCAATTGCTTGTTCAGCGAGTTATGAACCTAACGCCATATCCTAAGGCAGAGGCCCGGTCCGGCTTGAAGGCCGATCCAGTAATCAGGGTAGAAAAACTTCTTGGCGGAAATTAGGCATTTCGCGTCGGCTAAAATGGCGCGCGGCCTTGGCGAATATCTGGTTCCTCCCTGAGACCCATCCTTGGGTGCGTCGGGCGCGCATTATCATTCACATTGATGCGAACTTCAACCGCTTGCGGTTCCTTCTTGGGCGGGAAAAGGCTAATAAATTCGCATGATCAGCCTGCCCATCGATTCCGTCCTGCCTGAAATCGTCCGTGCCCTGAACGGCGCCCCCGGATTGGTGCTGCAAGCACCGCCCGGTGCCGGCAAGACCACCCGCGTGCCGCTGGCGCTTTTGTCCCAGCCCTGGCTGGCCGGTCTGCGCATCATCATGCTGGAGCCGCGCCGGCTGGCGGCGCGGGCCGCCGCCGCCCGCATGGCCGAATCCCTGGGCGAGGCCGTGGGCGAGACGGTGGGCTATCGCATCCGTCTGGACAGCAAGGTCAGCAATGCCACCCGTATCGAGGTGGTGACCGAAGGCATCCTGACCCGCATGTTGCAGGACGATCCGTCCCTGCCCGGCGTGGGGCTGGTGATCTTCGACGAATTCCATGAACGTTCACTCAACGCCGATCTCGGGCTGGCCCTGTGTCTGGAAAGCCAGGGTGCCTTGCGTGACGATCTCAAGCTTTTGGTGATGTCGGCCACCTTGGACGGTGCTCCGGTGGCGGCGTTGATGGGCAATGTGCCGCTGGTCACCAGTGAGGGCCGCGCCCATGCGGTGGAAACCCGTTTCCTCACCCGGCCCGAGCCGCGCCGCTTCGTCGAGTCCATGGCCGCCGCCATCCGTCAGGCCTTGGCCCAATCCGAAGGCGACGTTCTCGCCTTTCTGCCCGGCTCGGGGGAAATCCGCCGGGTGTTGGCGGCGCTGGGGGACTGCGCCGCCCAGGTGTTGCCGCTTTACGGCGATCTGTCCCAGGCCGACCAGGATCGCGCTATCCGTCCGTTGCCCGACGGTCGGCGCAAGGTGGTGCTGGCCACCTCGATTGCCGAAACCTCGTTGACCATCGACGGCGTGCGGGTGGTGGTGGATGGCGGCCAGATGCGGCTGCCGCGTTTCGACCCCAGTTCGGGCATGACCCGGCTGGTCACCGTGGCGGTCAGCCGCGCCTCCGCCGATCAGCGCCGGGGTCGTGCCGGGCGACAGGCGCCGGGGATGTGCTGGCGGCTGTGGTCGGAAGCCGAGGACCGGGCGCTGGCGGGCTTTTCGCCGCCGGAAATCCAGGATGCCGACTTGGCCCCCCTGGCCTTGGACTTGGCGCAATGGGGTATCCGCGACGCCAACCAACTGGCCTGGCTGGATCCGCCGCCCGCCGCCGCCCTGACCCAGGCGCGCGAATTGTTGACCGAGTTGGGGGCGTTGGACCAAGACGGTGGCCTGACCGCCCATGGCCGGGCCATGAACCGGCTGTCCATGCATCCGCGTCTGGCCCATATGGTGCTGCGGGCTCGGGATATGGGCGTCGCCGGTCTGGCCTGCGACATCGCCGCCCTGTTGTCGGAACGTGACGTGTTGCGGGCCGAACGCGGCGGCCGCGACGGTGACATCCGCCTGCGTCTGGATGCCCTGCGCGGCGGCGATGGTCTGGACCCGCGCCATGGCCAGGGTGTCGATCGCGGTGCCTTGGCCCGCGCCCGCCAATCGGCCAAGGACTGGCGCCGCCGCCTGGGATTGAGGATGGGCGAGCAGGACGGCGACGCCAGGGAGTGCGGCGTGCTGTTGGCCTTCGCTTATCCCGACCGCATCGCCAAGCGCCGTCCGGGCGGCGAGCCGCGCTACGCCCTGTCGGGCGGACGCGGCGCCTTTTTCCAGGATCATGAACCGCTGGCGGCGCAAGACTGGCTGGTGGCGGTGGAACTGGACGGCGACAAACGCGAGGCCCGCATTTTTTTGGCCGCCGCCCTGACCCGTGCCGACATCGACGCGCATTTCGCCGAGTCCATCCGGATCGAAGACAAGGTGGGCTGGGATCGCCGGGACGAGGTGGTTACCGCCGCCCGTCGCACCTGCCTGTTCGCGCTGACCTTAGAGGAACGGCGGCTGGACAAGGTGGCGCCCGATGCCCTGGCCGCCGCCATGGCCGAAGGGGTGCGGCAGATGGGGCTGGCCTGTCTGCCGTGGACCGACGAGTTGCAGAAATTCCGCCGCCGGCTGGCTTTCCTGCGTCGGCACGATGCCGAGGGCGGCTGGCCCGATCTGTCCGATCAGGCACTGCTCGACACGCTGGACCAGTGGTTGCTGCCTTATCTGACCGGCATCACCCGCCGCGCCCATCTGCAAAAGCTGGATTTGAACGCGGCCCTGCGCGGGTTGCTCGACTGGCAGGCGGGCAAGCGCCTGGACGAGATGGCCCCCACCCATATTTCGGTGCCGTCGGGGTCGCGGGTACCCATCGATTACGACGGCGATGAACCGGTGCTGGCGGTGCGCTTGCAGGAAATGTTCGGCTGCGCCGAGACGCCGCGCATCGCCGGTGACCGGGTGCCGGTCTTGATGCACTTGCTGAGCCCGGCCCGGCGTCCGGTGCAGGTGACCCGCGATCTGGCCAGTTTCTGGGCCAACGCCTATCACGCGGTGAAGGCCGATCTGAAAGGCCAGTACCCCAAGCATTGGTGGCCCGACGATCCCATGCAGGCGGAACCCACCGCCAGGGCCAAGCCGCGGCGTTAGGTGGGGCATTTGAGGGCAGAGGAAGGGGGCGGCGTCATTGGCCAAAGACGCCGCCCTCCCTTCTGCGCCGCTCACTTGATATCGTATTTGGCGAGGATTTTCCCGATATCGCCGTTTTCCTTGCCCTTGGCAATGATCCCATTGATTTCGGCGACGGTCTCTGGACTGACCTTCTTCGAGAACATGATGTATTGGGGGGTGACGACAAGGCTGGAGGCCAACGAGAAGTCCAGGTCGGCGACTTTGAGCTGGCCGGCGAACTGAGGCTTCTTCATGACGAAGGGGGTGTTGACATTGTTGTAGATGGCGACCCGGCCCCGCTCGGCGACCAGCTTCTCAAGCGCCTGCTCAATGTTGTTGGCGGCATCGTCGACCACAAGGCCGGGCACGCTTTTCAAGGCGGTTGTCACCGAAGCCGAACGGACGCCCAGGACCACGCCGCGATCACCGAGATCGACGAAATCCTTAAGGGTCTTGAATGTCGTGGTGTCGTTTTTCCGAACAACCGCCATTGTCGATTGTTCAAACAGACTTTCACCAATCACATAATTCTGCGCACGGGCCGGTGTTTTTCCAATTCCGAGAATAATGTCGATGTCGCCGGCCAGCAGGTTATTTTCCGCCCGCGCCAGCGGAGTAATCTCGTCACGATAGGTTATCTTGCGGCTGGCCTTTGAGGAGATGTACTGGAGGAGCTCGATCCCCAGTCCCTTTACCTTGATTCCCTCCATGTAATAACGCGGCTCGGCGTCAAAACATTCGGCGATCAGGGCGGGGTTAGTTTCCGCCCGCGCCGCGGTGGCGTGAAGCACCAATGAGATGCAAGCCACAACAAAGAAACGAATCATTGCTCATCTCCCTCTAATACCATGTCCCGCCGATCGGAACCGATCAGCGGCGCCCTCAAACGGCGGGCGGGTTGCTCCGCCCCCCTTGTCTCCCGCGGCATAAGCCGCGCGGCCCGCTGCGGACAATGTCCGCCTTCGGCAGAGGGGCCTAACCAAGTCTCGATGAGTCGAGTTCATCGGGACTTGGTATAATACTAATACCGCCCGACCGATGGTCTGCATGCCGATCAGATTACATCGACTCGAGCAAGGAACCCCCGGACCTCGCGATTGAGTTCGGGCGTCGTCGCGGATAATTGCCGGGCGTCGTCCAGCACCGTGCCGGCGGCCTCGTCGACGTTGCGGGCGATCTCGCGGGTGGCCGCCTGTTGTTCTTCCACGGCCGAGGCAATGGTGGTGTTGACCGTGCTGATATCGGCAATGGTACGGCCGATATCCTCGATCGTCGCCACCGCCTGACGGGTCGCCAACTGCACGGCGGCGACCTGCTCGTTTCGCAGTTGTTCGACGGCGGGGTCGCGTTGGCAGGCCGTCAAGACCGCATCGATCTGCGGCCCGTAGACGTTCCACAAGGGGACGATAAGGCTGTCGGTCTGCATGGAGACCAGCAATCGGCCCCGTTGCTCGACCAGGGCAAGCCGCTCGTCGGCGTTGTTGCGCACCATGGCCACACCGGTGACCGTGAAGATCACGGCCAGAAGCAGGGCCATGGACACAGCAAACCTGGCCTTCAAGCTGCGGCGGATGTCAAATCGAGAACCCAGCATGGCTACCCCCATCCCGTGAGCAGCGACCATACCGCATGTAGTGGTAGAGTATACTATGGAAGGGAGGAGGGCGTTTATTGTCTATTGGCGTCTATCTACGTCTTTTTCACGTCCCGTCGGCGGTGGCGACGTGCCAACCTCGCGTCCATGCGAATCCGGCACTCATGCCCCCACAGGAGAAAGGGTCTACCGGTTCTTTTCCATCAAGTTCCATTTGCAGCCGCGTGTCGTTTGCGGCTTCCGATGACCCGCGTCGCGGTCAGGATGATAAACACGACGATGGCCCCGGCATTGAGCAGGCCGCCCCATTGCCGCGACAACGGCAGGTCCATCAGATCGCCGGCCAGACGCAGGGTCAACGACAGATGCAGCACGGCCAAAGGCGCGTAGAACATCGGATGGTACGGCAGCCGCAGGCCCAGCACCGCCGGCAGGATGACCGGGGCATGGCCGAACACCATGGAAAAGACGAAGCCGACGAACAAGGCATGCAGGGCCGCGTCATAGGCGGGGCCGGCCAGACCGTCATCCAGGGCCGGCATCAACAGGCCGGAAACGGCCAGCCAGACATAGCCCGACAGCAGGCAAACGGCGACATAGCGGGTCAGGCCGGACTGACGGATGGTGCGCCGCGCGATATCGTTCCACAGGCTCCAGGCCACCAGCAGCAGCAGGCCGATACCGAACACCGTCCAGGCCGGCCCGGCGGCGATGACGCTTTGCGCCGCGCCGACGCCGATCAGCAGCAAGGGCACGGCCAGACTGGGCTGACGCCATGGGCTGGGTGGCAGAAAGCGCGACAGTTCCAACCGTTCGCCGGCGATGGTCAACACCAGGAAGGCGGCCCACAACGCCACCACCTCGGCGACCGAGGCGCCGGTCAGCCATAAAGCGTTGCCCAAGGCCCAGCACAGGGCGCCCAGGGCCATCAGTCGGGTGAAGGCCTCGGGCTGGCGGCGCGACACCTGCACGGCCATGGCCAGAAACAGCAGGCTGCCCATGGTCAGCAGCGCCGCCCCTTGCACGGTCCAGCCGGCCAGCAGGGCGATGCCGCCGGCGGCGGTGGCGGCGGGGGCGGCGAAGCCCCAGGACCGGTTGAGGGCGACGGCCCGTTCCAGGCCGATGACGGTGCCGAAAAAGCCGCACACCATCAGCGGCCCGTGGATGTCGGCCCAGGCCAGCGACGGCAGGTTCCAGCCCAGCCGCGCCAGTCCGGCGGCAAGACCGGTCAGCAGCGATACCGCGCCGAGCATCAGGAAGGGCAGGCGCGGCATGGTCACGACCATCCCAATTGGTCTTTGGCCGCCGCACTCATGCGTGCCGGTTCCCACAGCGGGGTTTCCAGGATGTCGACACGGGCACCGGGGATCAGGCGGCGTGCTTCGTCGCGCAGATAGCCCGATTGCGGGCAGGCCGGGGTGGTCATGATCAGCGCGATGCTGATCTGGCCATCCTCTTCATGCACCGATTGCACCAGACCCAGATCGACGATGTTGATGCCGACGTCGGGGTCGATGATCTGCTTCAGCGTTTCAAGGGTCGGGGACATGGCTGCGAACCGAAATCGTTCCAGGGATGTGCTCAGGCTATCCCTGTGGCCATGTCCCGCCCTTGAGGGTGGTCAAGCGCTTACTTGAGAAAGGCGATGATCGCCTTGTTGACCCGGGCCGGCTGGGTCAATTGCGGGAAGTGATCGACGTCGCTCCATACCTCCAGCTTGGCCTTGGGGTAATTGACGGCCAGCCACTCCTTGACCCCCATTTGCGACACGGCGGCATAAAGCCCCAGCACCGGGATGTCGTATGTGGCCGGTGCCCAGACCGCGGCATCGGCGAAATGCTCGAAGGTGCTGACCGCCACGTGCTGGTCGACGGCGCGCGAGGTGTCCAGCAATTCCTTTTTCTGCTTGGCCGTCACCTTGCTGGAAATGCCCTGGAAGAATTGTTCCAGCACCAATTGGTAGCCGGGGCTTTTCAGTCCGTCGATCATGGCCTGCATCCACGCCGCCTGGGCCGCCTGGGCCGCCGGATCATTGGAATGGGCCAAGATGGCGCCGTCGACGAACACCGCCTTGTCCACCTTCAACTGACCGCGCCGCATCACCGTGTGGATGACCGGCAGGCCCATGGAATGGCCGACCAGGGCGGTGCGGTCGAGACCGGCATCCTTGGCCACCGCCTCAACGGCGCTGGCGTAGAAATCCATGGTATAGGCCGTGTCGCGCGGCTTGCCGGACTGGCCGTGGCCGGGCAGGTCCAGGGCGATGACCCGATGGGTCTTGGCCAATTCCGGCACCTGATGGCGCCAGAAGCTCTGGTTCAGGGTAAAGCCGTGGATCAGGATGACGGGGCTGCCCTTGCCCCAGCTTTTGTAGTGGATGAGGACGCCGTCGGCACCGGCGAAGCGGGATTCGCCGTCCTTGGCGGCGAAAGCCGCAGTCGGGGCCAGCAGGACAAGGATCAGCAGCAGGCGAAGAAAAGTGCGCATGATCAACCTTTCACCATTTCCAGGTGGATGCCGCAGGCTTCCGACGGCGGGATGCGGATGGTGCCTTCGCGGTCGCGGGAAAATTCCACTTCGTTATGCTTCAGCCACTGGGCGGCGCGGTCGGTGTCGGCCACCAGCACGGCCAGGGCGACCAGGGCCGGGGCGGGCGGCAAGTCGTCCAACTCGGCCTCGGGGTGCAATTGGGTCAGGTCGTCGGGCCGCGACAGGAAGATCATGCCGCGTCCGGTATGGATGGTGACGGTATCGTCGGTGATCACCGACCGGTGCGGGCCCAGAACCTGATCCCAGGCGGTGGTCAGCTCGACCGGTTCGGCGACGATGGCGGTGACCGAAGCGATGCCGATGGCGGTGTTGGGGTGGTCCAGCCATTCGGGAAAGCGTTCGCGCTCGGCGGTGATGTGCTGGGTGACGCGGGTGTGGATGCCCGGTGTCGCCGCCGCCGGCAGCAGGGTTTCGGAAAACATCAAGGTGGCGGTGCCGTCCGGCGTCTCGATGCGTCGCGACAGCGAGCGCGGCAGCGGCACTTCGAAACCGGCGGCTTGCAGACGCTCCACCACCGCCGCGCCATTATCGGTGCCAAGCGAAATGCCGTGCAGACCTTCGCGGAGATCGGTGAAGGCGCGCAGTTCGTCGGCGACCTCGCCCTCGCCGACGGCCCCTTGCAGGGCGATATAATCCTGGCGGAACATGATGCAGTGATTGGCGGTTCCCCATTCGGGGTGTTCACCGCGCGGCGTCAGGGTAAAGCCCAGGCGATGAAACACCGCGTCGGCGAGTCCCAGGTCGCGCACGGCGATGACGGCATGATCCAGCCCGTTGATGTTGTTCGCCATCATTTCCTCCCGCTGTTGCACACGCGAAGGGTCGCACGGATCAGGGGGGCGGAGTCAACCCATGGCTGGGGAAAAGTGCGTAACGCCCGCCCCGTGCGCTTATGGCGCGCGCCAGCCAAGCCTCCCGGAGGGATGCGCCCGGCGTTTGAGGGGCTGAAACTACGCCTGTTTGGCGTCGATGATGGCGCGGCGGATGGCGCGGGTTTCGCGGAAATGGGTTTCCAGCGTTTCCGCTTCGCCCCAACGGATGGCCCGTTGCAGGGCGGTCAGATCCTCGGTGAAGCGCTGGATGATTTCCAGCACCGCTTCCTTGTTATTGAGGAAGATGTCGCGCCACATGATCGGGTCGGAGGCAGCGATGCGGGTGAAATCGCGAAAGCCCGAGGCCGAGAACTTGATCACTTCCTGTTGCAGGTCGCCTTCCAGATCGCTGGCGGTGCCGACGATGGTATAGGCGATCAGATGCGGCAAGTGCGAGGTGATGGCCAGCACCTTGTCGTGGTGGAGGGGCTCCATGATCTCGATCATCGATCCCATGGCCGTCCACAATTGGGTGACCTTGTCGATGGCGCCCGGATCGGTGCCCGGCAACGGCGTCAGGATGCACCAGCGGCCCTGGAACAATTCGGCGAAACCGGCTTCGGGGCCGGAATGCTCGGTGCCGGCGATGGGGTGGCCGGGGACGAAATGCACGGTGTCGGGCAGATGCGGCAGCAGGTCACGCACCACCGCCATCTTGACCGAACCGACGTCGGAGACGATGGCGCCGGCCTTCAGATGCGGGCCGATGGCCTGCCCCACCGCGGCCATGGCGCCGACCGGGGTGCCGACCATGACCAGATCGGCCTCGGCCAGCAACGCCGCCGGATCGCTGCCGGCGGCATCGACGATGCCGAGCCGGAGCGCGGTTTCACAAGCCTGTTCGGACGCGTCCAAGGTGACGATGCGGGCCGCCAAGCCGTGCAGGCGGGCGGCGCGGGCGATGGACGAATTGATCAGGCCGATGCCGACCAGACAGATTGTGCCGAACAGGGGGGAGCTCATGTCAGTTCCAACTTGCCTGGAAGGCGGCGATGGCGGCGATGACCATTTGGTTTTCCTCGCCGGTGCCGACGGTGATGCGCAGCCAGTCGGGCAGGCCGTAGCCGCCCATGGCCCGGGTGATGATGCCCTGGGCGCGCAAGCAGGCATCGGCCGCCTGGGCGGTGCGGCCTTCCTCCTTGGGAAACTGGACCAGGACGAAATTGCACACCGACTGGGTGGTCGGCAGGCCCAGCTTGGCCAACTCGGTCTGCATCCACGGCAGCCAATAATCGTTGTGGGTTTTGGTCAGATCGGCAAAGGCCGTGTCTTCCAGGGCGGCTACACCAGCGGCCAGGGACGGGGCGGCGACGTTGAAGGGGTTGCGCACCCGGTTGAGCACGTCGGCGATGCCCGGCGGACAATAGGCCCAGCCCAGACGCAAGCCACCCAGGGCGAAAATCTTCGAGAACGTCCGGCACATGACGGTGTTGTCGCCGCCATCCACCAACTCGATGCCAGGGGTGTAGTCGTTCTTCGATACGAATTCGGCGTAAGCCGCGTCGATCACCAGCAAGATGTCGGGGCGCAGACCGGCGCGCAGGCGCGCCACCTCGTCCGCCGACAGATAGGTGCCGGTGGGGTTGTTGGGATTGGCCAGGAACAGGATCTTGGTCTGGGGCGTCACCGCCGCCAGCAGATTGTCGACGCTGGCGGTCAAATCCACTTCCGGCGCCGTCACCGGGGTGGCGCCGCACGACTTGGCGGCGATGGCGTACATCAAGAAGCCGTGGGCCGAGTACAGGACCTCGTCACCGGGGCCGGCATAGGCGCGGCACAGCATGCCCAGCAATTCATCCGAGCCGGCGCCGCAGACGATGCGCTCGGCGTCGACGCCCCAGCGGGCGGCCAGGGCCGCGCGCAGGCGGGTGGCGCCGCCGTCGGGGTAGCGGTGCATGTCGGCGGCCTGGGCGCGGAACGCCTCCATCGCCTTGGGGCTGGGGCCCAGCGCGCCTTCGTTGGACGACAGCTTGATCACCCGGCTCACGCCTTCAAGGGCGGATTCGCCGCCCACATAGGGGCGGATGTCCATGATGCCGGGACGGGGCGTGGGGGCGGTCATCGCGATCAAAACTCCTGATAACGGGCGGAAGACGGAAATCAGACGGAAAGCGGCAGCGGGTAACCGCCGATGATGCGGACATGGCGGATGACGTCCTTACCGCCGGCCAGGGCGGTCAGGCGCGGGTCGGCGGTACCGACGAAACCGTCGAGCTCGCACAGATACAGGCTGTGGTCGTCGGCGCGATGGGTGGCGATGACCGCGACGTTGTCCAGTCCGGCGGTGGCGAACAAGGCGCGCAGACGGTCGCGGCTGAGGTCGGGGCTGGTTTCCACCGCGATCAGGGTGCGGTCGGCACCGGTGTCGTCATGGGGGCGACAGGCGATGACGAAGGCCTCGACCGGCTCGGGACGACCGGGGACATCGGGCATGGCCAGCACCGGCAGACGGGTCACCACCTGCGGCAGGTTGCCCGAGCCGGCGGTCAGCGACAGCCACCACGGTTCCTGGTCATTTTCATGGGGCAATTGCACCACGCCGACGGCGGCCTGGCCATCGGCGACGGCGCGCACCACCTGGCCGGGCGACGAGAAAACGCTTTTGGGCCAGACCACGCCGAAATGGTCGCGGGCCAGTTCCACATACCCATCGCCGCGCTCGGGCTGGCAGACGGCGACGGAAAACGGCTTTTGCAGGCCGACCAGGGCGCCCATGATCTCGCGCCAGATACGGATTAGGGCGGGCAACGGGAAACGGCCCTGATGGCGCCCGGCAAGGCGGCGCATGATTTCGGCCTCGCGGCCCGGCCGCAGGGCCACCGAAACGTCGGGGGCCTTGGCCTGGGCGACTTTCTCCACCAAGGCGGCGCGTTCCATCAACAGATCGTGGAGACGATCGTCGATGCGGTCGATGTCGCGGCGGATACGGTCAAGGTCGGCTGAATCTGTGGTCATCATCATTGCTTAGGTTTCTGCTGCAAAGCCGCATAGGTTTAGTGCCTGATCGTGGCGAAATCAAAGAAAACGTTGACAGGGGGGGTGCGCATCCATAGCTAATCGTCACCTTGCTTACCAGGATTGCCGTTTCCGCCATGTCCGCCCCCACTTCCGCCTCTGCCGATGGTTCCGACCACAACCCGCTTGGCCTCAGTGTCGAGCTGGGGCTGGACCGTCCCATCCGTCTGGATTGCGGGGTGGAGATGCCGTCGGTGAATGTGGCGTACCAGACCTATGGCCGCCTCAATGCCGACAAATCCAACGCCATCCTGATCTGCCACGCCCTGACCGGCGACCATTACGTCGCCGATCCTCACCCGTTGACCGGCAAGCCGGGCTGGTGGATCGATCTGGTCGGTCCGGGCAAGCTGCTGGATACCGACCGCTATTTTCTGATCTGTTCCAACGTGCTGGGCGGCTGCATGGGCACCACCGGCCCCAAGGACATCAACCCGGCCACCGGCCAGCCGTGGGGCCAGGGTTTTCCGGTCATCACCATCGGCGACATGGTGCAGGTGCAGGCGCGGCTGCTGGATCATCTGGGCATCGGCCAGTTGTTTTGCGCCATCGGCGGCTCCATGGGCGGCATGCAGGTGTTGGAATGGTGCGCCAGCTATCCCGATCGGGTGTTCTCGGCGGTGCCCATCGCCACCGCCGCCCGCCACTCGGCCCAGAACATCGCCTTCCACGAGGTGGGCCGTCAGGCGATCATCGCCGATCCCGATTGGAAGAACGGCGAATACCTGCTGCACGACACCCGGCCCCAGCGCGGTCTGGCGGTGGCGCGCATGGCCGCCCACATCACCTATCTGTCGGAGACGGCGCTGCACCGCAAGTTCGGGCGTAACCTGCAAGGCGACCGCGACGCCTTTTCCTATGGCTTCGGCGCCGATTTCCAGGTGGAAAGCTATCTGCGCCACCAGGGCTCGACCTTCGTCGACCGTTTCGACGCCAATTCGTACCTGTATATCACCCGGGCCATGGATTATTTCGACCTTGCCGCCGAACATGACGGCGTGCTGGCCAATGCCTTCAGGGGCACCAAGACCCGCTTCTGCGTCGCCTCGTTCTCGTCCGACTGGCTGTTCCCCACCCCGGAAAGCCGCGCCGTGGTCCATGCGCTGAACGCGGTGGCCGCCAATGTCAGCTTCGTCGAGATCCAGTCCGACAAGGGCCACGACGCCTTCTTGCTGGATGAACCGGAATTCCACGCCACCTTGGGCGGCTTCATCGAAGGGGCGGCGCGGCATCGCGGCCTGCCGGCGCGGGTGGGCGGATCATGATGATGACCCTGAACAACGGCGCGCTGCGCGTCGATTTGAAGCTGATCGCCGACATGATCGAGCCGGGATCGCGCGTGCTCGACGTCGGTTGCGGCGAGGGCACCTTGCTGTCGTGGCTGGGCCAACACAAGAACGTGGACGGGCGCGGCATCGAGTTGTCCATGGCCGGGGTGTCGGCGGCGGTGGCGCAAGGATTGTCGGTGATCCAGGGCGACGCCGACACCGACCTCAAGGATTATCCCGCCGGCGCCTTCGACACGGTGATTTTAAGCCAGACCCTGCAAGCCACCCGTGCGCCCAAGGATGTGCTCAGCAACATGCTGCGCATCGGTCGGCGCGCCATCATCTCGTTCCCCAATTTCGGCCATTGGCGGGTGCGCGCCGGTCTGGCCATCGGCGGTCGCATGCCGGTGACCGATACCCTGACCTATGAGTGGTACGACACCCCCAACATCCACTTCTGCACCATCCGCGATTTCCTCGAATTGTGCCGGGTGCTGAATATCCGCATCGATACCGGCATCGCGCTCGATCGCGACGGCGGTGTGCTGCCCATGGCCGGAACCGGCTGGCTGGCCAATATCTTCGCCGCCCAAGGGCTGTTCGTGCTCAGCCGCAACGGTTAATTCACCGCATCGCAACCAAAGATATATTTGTCCATGGCCCGCACTCTGTCATGCTCGCAAAGATAGCATTTTATCTTTGCGTCATAACCGGAGGATAGTGATGGCCCAGTCGATCAACCAGATCTACCAGTCGCTGTTGTCGCAATTGGGCATTACCTGGCCGACCACCGCCGACGTGGCGTTGTCGGGGGCCGACCCGGTCATCGACTCGGTGTTCCGCATCGGGGAATGCACCGGGGCGGTGCTGGCGGCCCAGGCCGCCGGGGTGGCGGAAATCTGGCGGCGGCGTTCGGGCCAGCGCCAGCAGGTTTCCATCAATGCCCTGGCCGGGGCGCTGGCCGCCTATAGCGTCGGTTATCAGTCGCAGCATGGCTTCGCCATTCCGCAGCCGGAACCCAGCTACCCGCTGGTCGCCCTGTATCCGGCCCGCGACAGCCGCTGGATCATGCTGCACGGCGCTTTCCCGCTGCTGCGCAACGGTTTGCAGAACCTGCTGGGCTGCACCATGAACCCCACCGACATCGCCAACAAGGTGGCCACCTGGGATGCCTTCGCGCTGGAACAGGCCATCGCCGACCAGGGCTTGTGCGGCGCCGTGGCGCGGTCCTACCCCGAATGGCTGGCGACCGAACAAGGCCGCGCCATCGCCGCCACCCCGATCATCGAAATCGTCAAGATCGCCGATTCCGCCCCCGAGCCCTTTGCCCCGGCTCTGCCCGGCGACCGCCCGTTAAGCGGCACCAAGGTGCTGGACCTGACCCATGTGATCGCCGGCCCGACCATCGGCAAGACCCTGGCCGAGCAGGGGGCCGAAATCATGCGCATCACCAGCCCGACCCAGCCGGCGTTGCCGCCTTTCGACGTGGATACCGGCCATGGCAAGCTGGAGGCGTTGCTGACCCTGACCAATGCCGATGATGCCGCCACCTTGCAGGGACTGATCGGGCAAAGCGACGTCTTCGTCGAATCCTATCGCCCCGGGGCCATGACCAAGCTGGGCTTTTCGCCCGAAAATGCGGCGCGATTGCGCCCCGGTCTGATCTATGTCTCGGTCAATTGCTATGGCTGGGCCGGCCCCTGGCAATATCGCCCCGGCTGGGAGCAACTGGCCCAGGTGGCCACCGGCATGACCGTGGCGCAGGGCACGGCGGACAATCCGCAACTGCAGTCGGTCTATCCCAACGATTACGTCACCGGTTTCCTTGGCGCCTTGGGCACGCTGATGGCGCTGTTGCGCCGCGCCGACGAGGGCGGGTCGTACCATGTGCGGGTGGCGTTGTGCCGGACCGCCATGTGGATGCAGGAGCAAGGGCAGGTGGATCGCAGCCAATTGCCGCCGCCGGCCATTTCCCAGGCCGAGATCGCGCCTTATCTGCTGACCCGCGACAATCCGGCCTTCGGTCCCTTGACCTTCCTGGGGCCGGTGCTGAACTACACCGCCACGCCCTCGGCCTGGGACCGCCCGACCATGCCCCTGGGCGCCAATCTGCCGCTTTGGCCGCTTGAGGCCGGCGGATTGGGCGGGACGTTGCCGCATAGTCGGGCCCGCCATCCGCATTTGGCGGCGGCACCGTGTTAGTCATCGAGCGTTAGAACCCCTGCGGCGCGATGACATAGCCGCGCCGTTTCGAGGTTCGTGACGGGGTGGCGGCGTAGATCTGCTTGGTCGCCTCGACCATGTGGATGCCGGCGATGGTGTGGAACCAGCGCCGGCCCAATTCCTCCATGGCCGGGGCCGAGCGCAGCAACACCCGTGAATTGGTCGGCGGCAGGAACAAGGCCCCCGACAGCGATACCGGGGTGAACATGTTGTCGCGCAGCAATCGGGTCAATTGCCCGCCGGTATAGGGCCGGCCATTGCCGAACGGCGTGCGTTCCAGTCGCGCCCAGATGCCGCGCCGGTTGGGAACGATGATCACCAGCCGTCCGCCATCGGCCAGCACCCGCCACACCTCGCGCATCATGGCGCGCACCTGTTCGGTGGATTCCAGCGCATGCATCAGCACGATGCGGTCCATGGACGAATCGGGCAGCGGCAGATCGCTTTCATCGGCCAGCACGGTCAGGCCCGGCCCTTCCGGCGGCCAGTGCAGCACGCCCTGATTGGCCGGCATCACCGCGATCACCCGTTCCGCCTCGGTGACGAACGGGCGCAGCAAGGGGGTGGCGAAGCCCAGGCCAAGGATGCACAGGCCATGGGTATCGGGCCACAACTGGCGCAGATGGCGGCGCAACAGGCGCTTGGTGGTTTGGCCCAGGCCGCTATCATAGAAATCGCGCAGATCGACCACATCCGACCAAGTGCCGGGATAGGAAGGCAGGCTTTGCATGGGTCATTCCCCCACGTTCAGCAACAGCCCGCGCCGGCGGGCGATGTGGTGGACGCGCAAAAAGGTCAGGGCGGCGGCGGCCACGTAAAACAGATTTAAGCCCACCGCGCCGGCAAGCAAGCCCCAATCGAAGCCGTGGCCCTGCATCACCGAGCGCATGCCCTCGAACACGTAGGCCGGCGGCAGCGTCCAGGCCAGCCATTGCAGCCACTGGGGCAGGATGGCGATGGGATAATAGATGCCGGCCACCGGGGCGAGGGCGAAGATCATCACCCAGGCCATGCTTTCCGCCCCCAGGCCGAAACGCAGCACCAGGGCCGACACCCCCAGGCCGATGGCCCAGCCCGACACCAGCAGGTTGACCCAAAAGGCCAACAGCGGCAGCCCCATGTCGAACAGCGAATAGTGATAAAGCGGAATGGCCAAAAGCGCCGCCGGCAGCACGCCGATGGTGGTGCGCACCAGGCTCATGCCCAACATGCCGGCCAGCAATTCATGCGGGCGCAGCGGGCTGACCGACAGATGGCCGAGATTGCGCGACCACATTTCCTCCATGAACGACAGCGCCACCCCCAGATTGCCGCGAAACATCACGTCCCACAGGATGACGGCGCCGATCAGGATGCCGCCGGTCTGCGCCACCCAGGACGAATGGGTGCTGAAGAACTGGCTGGTGAAGCCCCACAGCGCCATGTTGATGGCCGGCCAATAGGCCATTTCCAGCACTCGCGGCCACGATCCGCGCATGAGGTAGAGATGGCGCAGCATGACGGCGCCGATGCGGCGCAGCGAAAGCATGATCACCTGTCCTCATGGGGCTGGCGGCGGTCGCGGGCGATGTCCAGAAACACCTGTTCCAGGTCGTCGCGATCGTAGCGTTGCAAAAGATCGGCGGGCGAGCCGGTATCGACGATGCGGCCTTGCTTCATCATCAGCACCTGATCGCACAGACGCTCGACCTCGGCCATGTTGTGGCTGGCCAGCAAGATGGTGGCGCCGGTCCGTTGTTGATAGGCGCGGAAATAGCCGCGCACCCAATCGGCGGTATCGGGGTCAAGGGACGCGGTGGGTTCGTCGAGAAACAGCAATTCCGGTTGGTTGAGCATGGACTTGGCCAGGGCGACACGGGTTTTCTGCCCCGCCGACAGCTTGCCCGACGGGCGCTTCAGGATATCGGTCAGGTCCAGTTCTTCCGCCAGTTGGGCGATGCGGTGCCTTAGGTCGGGGATACCGTAGAGATGGCCGTAAACGGTGAGGTTCTCGGCCACGCTCAACCGGTGCGGCAACTCCACGTAGGGGCTGGAGAAATTGACCCGCGGCAGCACCCGATAGCGATGCCGCACCATATCCTCGCCCAGCACGCGGATGGAGCCGGAATCGGGCAGCAACAGGCCCAACAGCATGGAGATGGTGGTGGTCTTGCCGGCACCGTTGCCGCCCAGCAGGGCAGTGGTCGAGCCGGTGGCAACGGTAAAGGAAATGCGGTCCACCGCCATCTGGCCGGCAAAAGCCTTGCAAAGGTTTTCGACGTGAAGGGCGGGTGCGCTCATGCAAGGACTATGGGGGGGATGGGCCGCTTGATCAAGCTCAACGCCGAGGCGGCGGATTCGCCGTTTCTGGTCGCCTCAACCAAGACGAGGCCATCCATGACCGCCACTTTCGCCGAATTGCTGACCAGTGCCGCCACCCTTCACGCCAATGAAATCCAGTTGCGCGCGGGCGATGAAGGCCCCGATCAGGTGGTCGCCATGGTGCGCGGCGATTCCGTGCTGGTGGCGGAACTCGATGCCGCCGCCACCGCCGATTTTCTCGCCCAAGCCTTTTCGGCCTGCGACGGCGCCGATGATTATCGGGCCGGGGCCGGGCGGATGATGCGGCTGACCGGTGAACGCCTGGCCCTGCCCAAGGGGATCGCCCAGGTGCTGATGCAGTTCCTGCCCCAAGGCGGTGCCCGCCAGTTGGTGGCCCGCATCTCTTATGACGGCGACGTCTGCTGCGGGTCGTGCGGTAGCTAAAGCAGGGTGCGTTTAATCGAACGCAGCCTGCGACCAGCGCCCATTGCGGGCGCGGCCAAGCAATCCGGAGGATTGCACCCGGCGAGGGGCTTACGATCTAAAGCAGGGCGATCAGCCGGTCGCAGACATGGTCGATCTGGGCTGTGCTCAGTTCGGGATAGATGGGCAGGCTGAGAATCTCATTCTGGTAAGCTGAGGCCCGTGGGAAGTCTTCCCGGCGATGGCCGAGATGGGCATAGGCGGGCAAATTCGGCAGCGCCGTCGGATAATGGATGCCGCATTCGATGCCGGCCTCGGCCAAAGCGGCGGCGATGCGGTCCCGCTCGGGGACGCGGATCACGTAAAGGTGATAGGCGTGCTCGCCCCAGGGCGGATCGTCGGGCAGGTCAAGGCCCGTCCCCGACAAACGCTCGTGGTAGCGCCGGGCCACGTGCCGGCGGGCCGTCACCCACGCCGGCAGATGGGGCAGCTTCACCGACAAGGCTGCCGCCTGCAAGCCGTCGAGGCGGCTGTTCACGCCCTCGACCACATGGCGGTATTTGCTTTCGCTGCCGTGGTTGGCCAGCCGGCGCGCCCGTTCGATCAAGCCGGCATCATCACTGACGATGGCACCGCCATCACCGCAGGCCCCCAGGATCTTGCCCGGATAGAAGCTGTAGCAGATGGCGTCGCCTAGGCCGCCGAGCGGTCGGTCGCCATGGGTCGCCCCGTGCGCCTGTGCCGCATCGGCGATGACCTTGAGGCCGTGGCGGCGGGCCAGGTCGAGCAGGGCGGTCATGTCGGCGGGAGCGCCGTAAAGATGCACCGGTACGATGGCGCGGGTGGCGGGGCCGATGGCCCGGGCCACCGCCTCGACGTCGATCAGATAGTCGTCGGTGCAATCGACGAAGACCGGACGGGCCCCAGCCATGGTGATGGCTTCGGCGGTGGCGATGAAGGTATTGGCGGCGGTGATCACCTCGTCGCCGGGTCCGACACCGGCGGCGCGCAGGGCGATGGCCAGGGCGTCGGTGCCGTTGCCGACGCCAAGGCAATGGTGGGCGCCGACGGCGGCGGCAAAGGCGGCCTCGAAATCGCGCACCCAGTGCCCGCCGACGAAGGCGCACTCGGCCATCACCGCCGCCATGGCCTGGCGCAAGGGTTCGGCCAGGGCGGCATGTTGGGCCTTGAGGTCAAGGAAGGGAACTCTCATGGCGTTTCCTGTCAGGGCTTGCGGAAAAGGCGTTGGGCGGGATGGTCGAATAGGCCGAAGGGCAGGACGTAATGCCAGGGATAGGCTTGGCCCAGTCCTTCTTTCCCCAGGGCGAGGAAGGGGGCTATCGGGCCGAGCCGCTTGGTGAGGAACCAGTACGGCCGCTCGGTCGCCCGCCACTTGGCCTTGAACTGGTAGACGCCGTTGCCGCGCGCCGCCGAGGATTGCCAATTAAAGGTTTTCACGCCGCGCCGCGCGCATTCCAGCAGGGCCTCGGCGGTCAACAGGTAGTTGGGATGCAGGCGGGCATGGCTGCGGTCCATGGCGGTGATGAACACGTCGCACACCCGCTGATGCAGCACGTAGAGGCCGCTGGCGATCAAGGCGCCGTCGCTGTTTTCCACCCCCAGGACGAAGGCTCTGTCCGTGGGGTCCAGGTGGCGGACCAGCCCGCCCAGCAGTGCCTCGGGCAGAGGCGGCGCTTCCAGTTCGGCATGACGCCGGCGGTGCAGGGCGTACCAGCGGGGAAACTCATCCACGGCAAGGCGGCGGGCGGTCAGTCCGTGGCGGCCACCGTGCCTGATCCGGGTGGCGGTGGGACCGCTCAGGGTCAGGGCGCAATCTTCGACGATATCGGCGACCTCGACCGTTTGGGTGAAGTTCTCGAACTCGAAATCGGGGGTAAGATGCCGACGGTATCGGTGCACGTCGTCGTCAAGCGGGTTGGTGATGATATTGAGGATGGCGGCGCCCAGGTCGGTGGCGGTCGCACGGGCGGCATCGCACAGCGCGGCGTACAAGCTCTCGCGTTCATCCGGCGTGGCGTCGGGATGGATGAAGATGCCCCCCAGGGGGCCGGCTTGCGGCACCGACGTCACCACCTTTCCCGCCACACCGTCGCAACAATAAAGCGGCAATCCGGCCAAGGGGCGCCCGTCGATCCTGGCGACCAGGAAAAAGGCGTCGTCGGGGCCCAGGGGGGCGACGATGTCGGCCCAGGCCGGCGATTGCTGGATGAAGGCGTCGGGGCAGGCGGCGAACAGCTCGCGGACGTCGTCCCATTCCGCCCCCGCTGTCATAGCGACGCGATGGACCGTCGCCGCATTCATAGCAGTTTCTTGCCCAGCATCTTTTCCATGGCGACGAAATAATCGAAGTCCCAGCGCATGCCCTGCCATTCGGTGCAATCGGCGCAGAACGGGTTTTCGCTCTGCCGGCCTTCCAGATGCAAACGTCGGTAATGGTCATAGGCGGGGCTTTGCCAGGCCTCGGCCATGGTCTGGTCGCGCAGGTGACCGACCTTGCTTTCATTGTACCAGTCGTCGACGCAATAACGGATGGTGCCATCCTCGGCGATGTTGAGCCGACGCCAGAATTGCTGGCACGGCCAACGTTCCTCGGGCGGGAAGGGCTTTTGCTTGCCGGTGATGTCGGGGCCCGGCTTGCCGATGACGTGGGTGGCGTCGTAATAGGTTCGGATCATCACGTTATCGACCAGCGGGGTCCAATATTGACGGAAGGCCTCGACCTCGCCGTTGGCTTCGGGCTGGTCGATCATGTTGACCTGAATCTTCACCTCGTCACGCCCCAATCGGCGGCGGGTCTCGACCAGCTCCAGCAGGTTGGCATGGACCTTGGCGAAGTGGTTGGTGCCGCGGATGGCCTTGTACGTCTGCTCGGTGAAGGCGTCCAGGCTGACATTGACCACGTCCACCAGACGCTCTTCCAGGATGATCCGGCCTTTTTCCGGCGTCAGCAGCACGGCGTTGGTGGTCAGGTTGATGGGGCCGACCCCTTTGGCTCGGGCGTAACGCAGCATTTCCAGAAAGCGGCGATGGGTCATGGGCTCGCCGTCGGTGCCCAGGTTCAGAATGGATTGCGGATGCTGGCTCATCTCGTCGACGATCTTGGTCCAGATGTCGAAGGGCATTTCCAGCGCATGATAAGTCTCGGCGGCGGCAAAGGCCGGCCAATGGCAGTGGACGCAACGCTGGTTGCAGATATTGGTGATGCTGACCACCACCATGGGCGGAAAAAGCTTGGCTTTGTCGGAATCGAAACCGTACCGCGTCATGGTCGTCTCCTCGGGGGTGGACCATTATTCGACCATGTCGGTTAGTTCCGGGTTAAGACCGGGCGGCGTCGGAACGGCGGGCGACGATGATGAAATTCAGCCCCGTGCCGGTCCGCGCCAGCAGATGGTCTTCCAGCCGATAGACGTCCAGCCAGTACTGGCGCAACAGGCGCCGTGCCAGGCGGCGGCGTCCGGCCGTGGCCCCCAGCCAGCCGCCGAGGATGGCCCAGGCCCGGGTCTTCATGGCGAAGCCATAGGTGGCCTTCCACACCAGACTGGCGGGAAAGGGCTGGCAATACCGTGCCCATTCCATTTCCAGGCCATGGGCTTGGCACAGTTGCGCATAGCGCTCCAGGGGCCAGTTGTTCCACACGCAGCCGGCGGCGCAGGCCTGTTCCAGCCACCAGCCGGAAAAGTCGTGGCTGAGGCCCGAGAAGATCAGCCGCCCACCCGGTTGCAGCATGGCGGCCAGGGCGGCCATGGCCGTATCAAGATCGGGGATGTGGTCGACCACGTGGATCAGGTAAATCTCGGCCAGACTGGCGGCGGGGAATGGCGCGTCCTCGATGAAGCCCAGACGCATGTCGCCATAGGGTTTGGCGTTGGCGGCCAAGGGGCAGGGATTGGTGTTGAGCCCATGATCCAGTCGGTCGATGGCGGCCAGATGCAAGGCCGAGATGGAACCGTCGTCGGGGCCGATCTCGCAATTGGGATGGTGACCGCCGAAGCGGGACACGGCCTCGCGGAAGGCCCGGCCCTCGGCCAGCTTGAACATGAAATATCCCGGTTCGGCCAGCACCGGGATGGGGCCGGTGCCGGTCTCGGGCACCAGCACCTCCAGGTGTTCATGCAGATGGGTGGCGAAGGCTTGTGCCAAGTCCGGCGGTTGTGCCGCCAGTTGGGCGCGGTGACGCCATGCCGTCCATCGCAGCATGGCCCAGCCGATGGCCAGGACCAACAGGTAGGCGGTGACGGTGATCACGTTCACCAGCGGCGTCAGGGCATGGTCCAGCGGCACCCGCAGCGGCAACAGCAGCAAAGACAGGCGCGACCGGAACAAAGCCGCCGGCATGGCATCATCGGCGGTGTCCGTTTCGTCCTGATCATAATATCCCCGACTGCCGCGCCAACTGACCAGCGGGCGGTTCGGCTCGGGGCACAGGCGGTTCAGGTGGCGGAACTCGGGCACCGTCAATTCCAGGCGCGGGCGCGGCGCGGCCACGGCGGCGACCAGACGCCGCCACAGCGGCTGCGAACATTCCATCACCGGCGGGCCGCGGCGGATGCGGTAAAACGGCAGCGGCAGCACGGCATGAACGTAGACAGCCACCAGCAGGATTGACAGGATGGCGGTCAGCATCATCGGCGAACGACGAATGGGGGGAAAAGGTGGGGATCGTACATCCGGGGGTTCCGCAGCCTCTTGCCAAGTTTCTTCAGGCGGCCCTGGGCCTTGATGTTTTCATCGAGACCGGAACCCAATATGGCTACACGGCGCGTTGGGCCGCCAGTCATTTTTCCCAGGCCCATTCCATCGAATTATCCCCCGCCTTGTGGGCGCGGGCGGTCGAGGCCTTGGGCGACGTGGGCAACCTGACCCTGCACCAGGGGGCGTCGCCGGCGGTGCTGGCGCGTTTGCTGCCGACGCTGCCGGGTCCAGCGCTGTTGTGGCTGGATGCCCATTGGTCCTTGGGCGAAACCGCCGGTGAAGACGACCCCTGCCCGCTGCTGGCCGAACTCGAGGCGGTTCTGACCCAGCCGGTCCAGCATACCATCCTGATCGATGACGCCCGGCTGTTCTGCGCGCCGCCGGCGTTGCCCCATCCGGCGGCGGCGTGGCCGTCGCTGGCCAAGCTGACCCATGCGCTGCGGGCGCTGGGGCGCGAGGAGTTCTTTTTGTTCGAGGACGTCATCATCGTCCCCGCCGTCGGTGACGTGGAATTGCTGCGCAAATATCTGCAAATGCGCGACACCCTGACCTCGCAATCGCCGTTGCGCCAGCCGCTGCCGCTGCCCGAGGATCTGGCGGCCAGGATCGCCGCCGCCCAAGGCCCCGCGCTTTTGGCGCTGTGGAGCGAAGCCGCCCGCCTTGTTCCGGCCCGGGTCAGGCACCATGTGCAGGTAGCGCGGCTGGCCTTTGCCCAGGGCGACCGCGCCGCCGCCCGCGAGGCGGCGGAATGGGCCATGGCGGTGGACCTGGAGGTCGCCCTGGCCGAAGACGTCGTCGCCTTGCGCGGCATCTGTGGCGGAGAGGTTGGATGAGGGTTTTTCTGGCGTCGCCGTCTGCCCATCGCGTTTACCGCAACATCAAGCGGTCGTCCAAGCGCCAGCCCATGCTGGGGCCGGCCTATGTGGCGGCGGCCCTGCGTCAGGCCGGGCACGACGTCGGCTATGTGGATTGCGATGCCTTGGACCTGTTCGGGGCTGATGCCGCCCGGGCCATCCTGGCCGCCGACCCGGAACTGGTCGGCTTGTCCTTCACCACGCCGTTGTTCAGCGAGGTGGCGGACATCGCCCGTCACCTGCGTGCCGCCGGCTGGGGCGGGCATCTGACCCTGGGCGGCGTGCACGTCACCGCCCTGCCCGAGGAAACCCTGACCCTGTTGCCCGAGGCCGATTCGGTGATCCTGGGCGAGGGCGAGCGCAGCATGGTGCTGCTGGCCGAGGCCCTGGCCACCGGTACGGGTCTGGATCAGGTGCCGGGTCTGATCTATCGCGACGGCGACGGCGGGTTGCGGGCGGTGGCCGCCCAGCCCTGGCAGGCGCCGCAATTGGACCCGTTGCCGTTGCCGGCCCTGGATCTGTACCCGATGGAGCGTTTCACCAGTGATTTCTGGGGCGGGCACGACCGTCGCATGGGGGTGCAGATCACCACCAGGGGCTGCCCCTATCACTGCGAGTTCTGCGCCAGCGGCGGCGAAAGCTGGGGCAAGCTGCGTTACCATTCCATCGACCGGGTGATCGAGGAAAGCTGGCGCCTGAAGAACCAGTTCGGCGCCGACTATCTGGTGTTCAACGACGACACCTTCACGGTGAAGCCCAGCCGGTGCCTGGACATCGCCCAAAGACTGCGGGCCGAAGGGCTGGACCTGCCGTTCATGGTCACCGCCCGCGTCGATGCCATCAGCGAGAATTTGCTGGCCGAGCTGGCCGCCGCCGGGTGCTTCATGATCACCTATGGGGTGGAATCGGGCTCGAACGAGGTGCTGCGGCACATCGGCAAGAACACCACCACCGATCTGGCCCGCAAGGCGGTCAGGGATGCCCAGAAGCACGGCATCAAGGTGGTGGGCAATTTCATGTTCGGCCATTATCCCGACGACGAGGCCAGTTGCCAGTCGACCCTTGATCTGGCCGAGGAATTGGCCTGTGACGTGTCGCAGTTTTCCATCACCGTGCCTTATCCGGGGACGCAGCTTTACCGGCAGGCCCTGGCCGAGGGCCGGTTGGAAATAGCGCCGTTCTACGACAATTTCGGCTATTACGGCAACGTGCCGTGGCGCCATCCGCGCCTGGACGGGCAATGGCTTTTGGACATGCAGCAACGCGCTTATCAGGTCATGGCAGGGCGCGGGTGATCATGTCGGCATAGATGCGCCGGGGCGACAGCCGCTCGGCGATGGTGGCGCGCAGATGGGCGGCCAGTTCGCGGCGCTCCTGCGGGTGGGTCAGAAAGTGCTCGATGCGTTCGTTCAGGCTGTCGGCATCGCTGAACATCACCTGTTCGCCCTCGGCCCCCACCACCTCGAGGAAATCCCGACGGTGGTCGAACAGGCAGAAGCCGCCGGCGGCGAAGCAACTGTACACCTTGCAGGTGACGCCCCGGTCGAAGATGCGGTTGACCACGTCCACGGTGATGGCGGTGTCGGCGTTCAGCGCCGGCAGCCGCGTTTCCATGTCCACGTCGCCGCGGTAGCGGATGTGGGGCCAGGGCGTGGGCTGGCCCGGCACGGTGCCGTCCAGGCGACCATAGAAATCCACCGGGCGCGTGATGGCCTTCAGCATTCGCACGCGGTCGGCGGTGGTGGCCTGATGCGAGACCATGTCTAAGGCCATGGACCAGAAGAAGCCTTGGTCGGGAACCAGGCGATTGGCTTGGCGTTCGGCCTCGGGCAGGGCGGCGATGGCGGTCATCAAGGCTGGCCACACCGGCTGGATCAGTGGGCGTTCGTCGATCACCGGTCCGCGCAGCTTGGCGTGGATGGCGGTGGTCGACACCGGCGATTGCGATTGCTGCACCCACAACGAGCCGGTGAAGGCCAGATCGTGGCCGGGTGCCGCCGGTGCCGGGTTGGCCAGACCGTGATCGATGAAGGCCTGATAGGCGAAGGCCGGGCTGTGGATGGCCCGGCCCGGATCGATCACGCCGAGGCTTTCCATGACCTCGATCTGCTCGCGGTCATAGGCGGCGTTGCGCATCAGCGGGTGGTTCAACAGGCCGCGCAGGGCAGCGATCATGCCGGGGCCGGATTCCTCGGGGCGGGCGGGCAGGGTGCCCTTGGTCAATTGGTGGGCGAATTGCACCACGCTGTCCCAGGTGGCCAGGACCGGCAGTTCAAGGATGTCCAGGAACAGGTTGCGGCTTTGGCCGCCCTGGTTGATCCAGGCCACGCTGGCATACCCGGCATTGGGGGTGGCGACGGCGAAGTCGGGGGCGAAGGCGCGGATGTCGGCGATATGGTCGGCGATGGCTTGGGCGCTGCCGTTGAACAGCAGCAGGATGTCCAGCGGGAACAGTTCCAGCCCCAGATCCTCAAGCACCCGCCAGGTCAGACGCGCGGCGGAAAGATCCTTGCCCCAATGAGCGGGCGGGGCGGTGACCAGGACTTTCTTGACGCCGATGTCGAGCATGGTTCCATGCTCGATCCTGATCGGTTAACGGCCCATTAATGGCGCCGTCGCTACCATCGGGGCGAACAGAACGGGGGAGCCAGAATGGCCGTTTACGAAGTGCGCGGCACCGACCGCCGCAAGCCCGATAGTGTCCATCTGGGCGGCCACGCGGCCAACGTCACGTCCTTCGACGGCGAGGACGGCATTATCGAACGTATTTTCCAACTGATGCCGCCGGCCAACAAGTTCTGCCTGGAAATCGGCGCTCATGATGGCCATGACGGCAGCAATTCCTGGACGCTGATCAATCGCCACGGCTGGTCGTCCTTGCAGATCGAGGCCGACCCGAACCGTTTCGCCGCTCTGTCGCGCCGCTATGCCGATAATCCGCAGGTGCAGTGCCGGCAGATGATGGCCGCCGTCTCGGGCCCGGACAGCCTGGACGGCGCCCTGGAGCAGGCCGGCGCCCCGGTTGATCTGGACTTCCTGTCGTTGGACGTGGACGGTATGGACTGGCATCTGTGGCAGGGGCTGGTCCGTCATCGCCCCCGGCTGGTGCTGGTCGAGTTCAACCACACCGTCCCCAACGAGGTGGTGTTCATCCAAGACCCCGACCCCTCGGTCAACCAAGGGGCGTCGCTGCGGGCGTTCATGGAACTGGGCAAGAGCAAAGGCTATGAATTGGTGGCCACGACGATCACCAACGCCTTCTTCGTCCCCGCCGACGAGTTTCCCCGTTTCGGCATCGCCGACAATTCCATCGATTCCATGTATTGGAACGAGGCTTATTGGACGCGTATCTTCCAGGGCTATGACGGCTCGCTGCACTTGGCCGGCTTCCAGAAGTTGATCTGGAAACGCATGCTGCCTTTCACCGCCGAGGACGTTCAGCCGTTGCCCCGTTCGCTCAGGACTTACGGATGAATCCCTATCTCGTCGGCCACCGCCATCTGATCCGCTATGGCGCCCTGGACCTTGTGCAGGGCAATGCGCAAGAAGCTCTGAACAAGGTGTTGCATGTCCTTCAACAAGGCAGCGGTCCCGATCTGTGCGATGCCCTGATGTTGCGCCTGTTCCAAAGTGCAGCCACCGGTCAGCATGGCGCCGCCGCCGCCCTGGCGGGTTACATGCGTCTGCGCTGGGGCGACGAACAGGCCGCCCGGTCGTTGGCCAGTCTGGCCCCGGTGCTGACCCAGGCCCCGCGGGACCAGGGCTGGACCGCCCTGGCCGGTCTGGACTGGCCCGGTCTGGCCGCCGCCGTGCAGGCCAAGGGGGAAATGCCGGTATCGGCGCCCTGGCCGGACATCAGCGCCGGATCGCGCCCATTGGTGGTGGTGGGCATGAGCGGCGGCTTGGGCAACCAGCTGTTCCAGTACGGCGTCGGCTTGGCCTGGGCCCGGCGCTCGGGCGGCGAGCTTTGCATCGATACCGAGTTTTACACCCAGGTGGTGCGCGACGACCGCCGCTTCTGGCTGGAACAATTCGAGGTGGACGTTCAAATCGCCACTCCCGAGCAGGTGGAACGGGTGAAGGGCCGCCGTCACGTCCAGGATCTCAGCATTCTGGATCAGGTGGCGTTGCGCGGGCGCGGCGACGTCTATCTGGCGGGCTTCTGGCCCAGCCATATCTATCTGGAATCGGTGGCCGACGAGTTGGCCGGGCTTTACCGTCTGCGCAATCGCCACATCGAGGATTACGCCAAGGCCTATGTGGGGGATTTGCGCCGTCATGGGCCGGTGGTGGCGGTGCATGTGCGCCGTGGCGACAACACCGAGGCCTACAACCGCAACAATTACCTGCTGCACCCGCCGGAATTCTATCGTCAGGCGGTGCGCCGCTTCCCACCGGACAGCGTCTTCCTGGTCTTTTCCGACACCAATCTGGACCTGGAATGGTGCCGGCGCGAGCTGCGGCTGGATTACGGCGCCCGCGTCGAGTTCTCGGCCAATCATTCCTTCCTGTTCGACTTCGCCATCATGCGCGAATGCGACGGTCATGTGTTGTCGGTCAGCTCGTTCAGCTGGTGGGCCGCCTATCTGTGCCGCAATCCCGGACAGCACGTGGTGATGGCGGTGGCCGAGCAGGGCACCGGAGGCACCGGGGCACATTACCGGCAAGCGGAACGCGCGCCCGACCATTGGGAATTGTTGGCCATGCCGCCGCATTTTTGTCCGTGAATGCGGCTTGGCAGGTTAAGGGAATCTCCACTAGTCTGGGGCGCTAATAAAAGCTGACAAAGTCAGTCCTCAGGCCCAAAGGGCCGGGGGAGTCCGGTTAGAATCATCGGCAAAGGGATCTATCATGCGTATTTCCGTCATCGGACTGGGCAAGCTCGGTTCTCCCATGGCCGCTGTCTACGCCGCCAAGGGCCATGATGTCGTCGGTGTCGACCTCAATCCCGCCTTCGTCGCCGCCTTGAACCAAGGCCGCGCCCCGGTGGAAGAGCCTCGGCTGCAGGAAATGATCGACCTGGGGTGCCCGCGTCTGTCGGCGACCACCGATTTCTCCGAGGCCATCAAGGCCACCGACCTCAGCTGCGTCATCGTCCCCACCCCCAGCACCGAGACCGGCGCCTTCACCAACAAATACCTTTTGTCCGCGCTCAAGGCCATGGGGCCGGGCTTGCGCGACAAAAGCGGCTATCACGTGGTGGTGATCACCAGCACGGTGATGCCGGGATCGTGTGACGGCGAAATCCGCGCCCAACTGGAACAGGCGTCCGGTCGCCGTGTCGGCATCGATATCGGCCTGTGCTACAGCCCGGAATTCATCGCGCTGGGCAGCGTGGTCAATAATTTGTTGCGGCCCGACATGGTGCTGGTGGGGGAATCCGATCCCCGCGCCGGCGACGCCCTGGCCCAGCTTTACCTGTCGTCTTGCGACAATTCCCCGGCTATTCGCCGCATGAATCTGGTCAACGCGGAAATCACCAAGATTTCCGTCAACACCTATGTGACCACCAAGATTTCTTACGCCAACATGCTGTCCGACCTGTGCGAGCGGTTGCCCGGCGCCGACGTCGACGTGGTTACCGACGCCGTCGGCCTGGACAGTCGCATTGGCGGCAAGTACCTGAAGGGCGCCACTGGCTATGGCGGTCCCTGTTTCCCCCGTGACAACATCGCCTTCTCGGTGCTGGCCCGCTCGGTCGGGGCCCAGCCGCTGTTGGCCGAGGCGACCGACGCCGTCAACAATCTGCAAGTGGAACGGTTGGGCGGTAAGGTTCGCGCATTGCTGCCCGCCGGCGGGCGGGTGGCCATCCTCGGCATGTCCTACAAGCCGGATACGGCGGTGATCGAGGAAAGCCACGGCGTCAAGCTGGCCGCCCACCTGTTGGCGGCAGGGTATTCGGTGGTCATTCATGATCCGCAGGCGGCGGGCGCGGCGTGTTCGGTGCTTGGCAACCGCGTCGGTGCCGCCGAGCGCGCCGAGGATGCGGTGGCCCAGGCCGACTTGGTGGTGGTGATGACCAACTGGCCGGCTTTCGCCGCTATCGATGCCCAGGCCTTCCGCCGTGCCGACGGTCGCAGCCTCGCCGTCATCGATTGTTGGCGTATCCTGCCGGCCGAGGCCGTCGAGCTTTGCGACCTGCATTATCCCGGACGTGGGCCGGCGGTCGAAGCGGCCGTCGGCGACCTTGGCCGGGAAGCTCGGGGCTGACCGCCGTCGCCATGGATGTCGCCCTTGCCAACCGCCTGCGGCAACGTTTCTTCGCCCTACGGGCGGGCGGCGAGGCGATGCTGGCGGCGCTGCACGGGGAAACCGTCGCTGACAAGACCCTGGTCGGGGCTGTTACGCCGTGTCTGCGGCGGCGGGTGTTGCGCCTGGGGTTGGCAGCATCGTCCGAGGTGGCGACGCGGCGGGTCATGGCTGTGCTGGAAAAGGTGGACCCCGCCGCGTGCGAACATTTCCTGGCCGGGCAATGCCAGGGCATCGGCATCGGCGACTTGCCGGTCGAACGTCTCGATCTGATCGGGCAATGGGTGCCGTCCTGGCCCGACAGCGTTCTGGTGCAGGGTCAATGGGGGTTGGCGCTGATGCGGCTGGGCCGTTTCGTCCAGGCCGAGGCGCCATTGCGGCGCGCGGCGGAATTGGCCCCGCGGCAGATGAGCGCATTGCTTGACCTGGGGCAGTGGCATCAGACCCAAGGTGATTTCAGCAGCGCCGAAACCTTGCTGCACCGTGCCCGTGAGGCTGCTCCCGATTGCGAAGCGCCGCTGACCGCCTTGGGGCAAAATGCCTTGGCGCAGGCCGAGCCCCGTGCGGCGGAACGGTGGTTTGCCGCCGCCGAATGCTGTTGTCCGGGCATGAACTACATTCAGTCCTGGTCCGCCCTGGCTCAGGCCATGCAGGGGCATATGGACGAGGCGCTCGCTTTGGCCGAGCAATCCTGCGCCAAGCCGCTGGTGCAGATGACCGTGTGGCTGCATTCCAACCGCGCCCTGGTGCTGCTTGCCGCCGGCCAGGTCGGTGAGGCCGTCGCCGCCCAGCGCCGTGCTTTGCTCGGCGCCCGCCATGCCATGGTTTTTCTTGATGCCTTGCGCCCCTTCGCCGCCCGCCAATTGACTTTGCTCAGCCAAGCCGCCGATGGCCGTGACGGTTCGCTCGCCTTGCTGGAGACCGGTTCATGCTTTCCATCGTAACTTATGGCCGCAACGATACTCATGGCTACAATCTGCACAAGCGGGCGGCCATCAGCCTGAATTGCATGGCCGAAGTGTTGCGCGCGCCCGATGACGAGATTTTGTTCGTCGACTACAACAGTCCGGACGACTTGCCGACCTTTCCCGAAGCCATCCAGGACACCCTGACCCCCGAGACCAAGCGCCGCCTGCGGGTGCTGCGCATCCGTCCGGAACACCACGCCCCGTTGCGGCATCATACCCATCTGGTGGCGCTGGAATCGCGCTCACGCAATGCCGCTGTTCGGCGGGCCAATCCGGCCAATCGTTGGGTGCTGTCGACCAATCCGGACATGGTCTTCGTGCCGCGGGGAACGCCGCGCCCGCTGACCGAGGTGGTGGCCGGACTGGAAGACGGCTGCTATCATTTGCCGCGCTTCGAAATTCCCGAAACCCTGTGGGAAGCCTATGACCGCATGGATCCGGCGGGTATCATCGCCCAACTGGCCCGGCAGGGGCGACGGCTGCATCTGAATGACGTCGTCTACGGCAGCGAGGCGGCGCTCTTCGACGGCCACGGCGACTTCCAATTGCTGTTGCGGGCCGATCTCGAGGCCATCAGCGGGTTTCACGAACAGATGATCCATGGTTGGCATGTGGATTCCAACCTGGCCAAGCGCATCTTGCTGCTGCGCGGCGAGGTTCGTTCCTTGCTCGACCATTATTATGGTTACCATTGCGACCACACCCGCATGGCCAGCATCGGCCATGGCCGCGACCGGTTGGAAAACGATCTGCGGCGCTTCTACGACGATGTGACCTCGCCCTATCTGCCTGAACAGGCCGATGATTGGGGGTTGGCTGGGGTGGAACTGGAAGAAATCCGACTGGCCCAAGGCTTGCCCTCCCCCATCGTCGCCGCGATCGAGGCCGCCTTGCCGGAGATGGAGGCCGATTTCACCGAGGCCGCCTATATCGCCGCCACCGCCGACGACCCGCGCTATCCGGCCGAGCATGTGCTGCCCTATCTGTGTGATCTGCTGGTCACCCAACGGCGTGACCGTCGGCTGGGGTGGTTCGGCGGACGGGCGTCCATGCTGCGCATGACCGTCCGCGCCATGGCTGAACTCGGCTTCGTTCATCCCATCGCCGTGGGGGAAGGCTGTGCCGCCAGCCTGGGAGGGGTGAGCGGGGTCATGGTGCTGCCCGACGATCAGGTGCTCGAACAGGCCGATTTATTTGTGTTCGAGTTCGGCGCCCATTCCCAGGACGGCGGCCCGTGCGACCACCGCTGGAGTGATGACGACCTGAACCGTCTGCGTCCCGTCGCCGACGCCTTCGATCATCTGGCTGAAATCGAACGCCACCGGTTGCAGCAAGGGGCGGACGGGCGCCGGGTGATCGCGCTCAACGCCATTCACAATCGCTTCGAGGTGATGGTCAACGACAGGCTGTCGGTCAACCGCACCCCCTTCAGCAGCCATCTGCGCCAGGGCTTCGTCCTGCCCGGCCCCGGTTATGCCGAACCACCCAGCCGCTCGCCCTTGGCCTTGTGTGGCTGGCTGACCCAAGCCATGGGGCGCCGTCAGCGGGTTCCGGTGACCGAGGCGGTGCGGCTGACCTCCAACCTGCATGAATTGTTGCACGGTCAGCCCTCGGCACAGCGGCTGAACAATATTTTGCAATCGGCGGCGCCGTTGCTGGCGCTTTTGGACCATCCCGGTCTGGCCGCCGACGAGGAACCGGCGGCACTCGATGCTTTGCGGCAGCGCCTGTCGCGGCAGCGTTATTCCGTCGCCTTGGCGCCACGCCTGCACGTGCCGATGGTCGCCGCTTTGCCGCCCCGGAAACAGGCGCCGTGCCGGCTGGCCACCACCGAGGATTGGGAGGATGACGATTTCATCGCCCTGGCCCGGCGTCATTATAACGGCATGTTCGCGGCCAATATCCTGGTGCGCACCCGCTCGGCGTGGAATTGCCTGTCGGTGCTGGCCGGGCTCGGCGATTGCGGCAGCGTGCCGGGGCGGGCCGCGGTCATCGCCAGCGAAAAGGCGCATCCCTTGGCCCAGCAATTGCGCGCCCATGATTGGGGCGTCGATGTCGTCGCGCGGGCCGAGGACGTTGGCCGCGATGGCGATTTGGTGGTGTTCACCGAACGCACTTTGTTTTTTGGCCGTTCCCCGGAAGACGCTGCCGCCGACTTGGTACGGGCGGTGGCGAAACTGCGATCGGGCGGGATGGTTGCGGTGACCGACAGCGTAGCGCTGGACGGCGTCGCCGATGACGGCGAATTCAACGCCGCGCTGGCCTGCGGCGACGCTTTCGCCGAGGCGGCCCGCGCCTGCCTGGGGTTGGAGCGATTGCCGGCGGCACCGGCGGCGGTGACCGCCCTGACCCTGGACCGCAGTGCTTTCACCGATTCCGACCGTCGGCTGTTCCACTTCGTCAGTGAAGAAGGCGGGCGGTTGTGGCTGAGCGGGACTTGGTTTCTGGTCAAGACGGGAGAGGCGACCGCAGGCGGTGCCGACGCTTTCGCCCGTGCCATCCGTGCCGCCAACAGGGCATCGGCATGCTGTCGCTGATCCTTTACGGTCGCAACGACGCCCATGGGTATAACCTGCACAAGCGGGTGGCCATCAGCCTCAATTGCATGGCCGAGGTGTTGGACGGCGAGAACGACGAGATCGTGTTCGTCGATTTCAATACACCCGACCCGCTGCCGACTCTGCCCGAGGCCATCGCCGATACCTTGACCGCCAAGGCGCGGCGGGTGCTGCGGGTGCTGCGGGTGCGTCCCCAGCAGGTGGAGGCCTGGCGTCATCTGACCCACCTGCCGGTTCTGGAACCGCTTGCCCGCAACGTTGCCCTGCGCCGCTGCCATCCCGGCAATTCCTGGGTGTTGTCGACCAATACCGACATGATCTTCATACCGCCGATCCCCGGCGCCAGCCTGTCGGCGACGGTGGCCGGGCTGGCGCCGGGAATCTATCATCTGCCGCGGTTTGAAGTGCCCGAAGGCCTATGGGAGCGGTTCGACCGCACCGATCCGGCGGCGGTCTTCGCCGCTCTCGGTCGACTGGCCCCGGCCCTGCATCTGCCGGAAATCGTCGCCGGGTCGCCGCCGGCCCTGTTCGACAACCACGGCGACTTCCAGTTAGTCCCCCGCCATTGGCTGGAGGGGATCGACGGTTTCGACGAGAGCATGCTGAACGGTTGGATCGTCGATTCCAACACCTCGTGCCGCCTGGCCCTGCGGCACGGGCCGGCTCACCCGTTTCCCGGCGGCTGGCAGGGCTATCATTGCGACCATACCCGTCAACCCGGAACCTTCCACGGTCGCCACCACGTGGAAAACGACTTCCGCCGCTTCGTTGTTGAAATCAGCGCGGCGGACCTGCCGGGGCAACGCCAGAACTGGGGGTTGGTCAGCGAGGCGGTGGAGGAAATCCGCCTGGGCGCGGACCGTACCGACAGTGAACTGGTCGCCTTGTTGCCGATGCTGGGGCCGCCGCCGCCACAATCGCTGTCGACCGTCTACGCCCCCGAGGTCTTCGATCTGGCCCATTATCCGGCCGAGCATGTGCTGCCCTTTCTGTGCGACCTGCTGGTACCGTTGCCGCGCCATTGGCAGGTGGTCTGGAGTGGCGGGCGCGATCGCGTCGGCGACATGCTGGCCGAGGCGCTGATCCGCCTGGGCTTCACCCATCCGTTGCGACGCGACGTCCCCGCCGCTCTCGCCGACGCCGAGGTGCTGGTGTTTGAATTCGGCGCCGCCAGCCAAGACCTTGATCCCGGCTGTGCCGATGGCTGGAGCGCCGACGACCTGGAACGCTTGGCCGGGGTGCGCCGGCACCTGTTCGAGCTGGTTGACCTGGAGCGCGCTCGACTGGCAGCGGGGCGGTTGCCGCGACTGGTGATCGCCGTCAACGCCGTGCATAACCGGTTCGAGGCGGCGGTGCATGACTGCCTGGCGGTGGCCCGCGATCCCTACTCGACCCGGCTGCGCCATGGCGCGGTGCTGGCCGATCCGCCATCCACGGAAGGCGAATGGACACCGCGCGCCCTGGCCGCCTGGCTTGAGCGTCGCCTGGGGCGGCGGCAAGTGCCGATCACCGAGGCGGTGCGCCTGTCGACCTACGTGGAGGCGTTGCGCCAGGGACGGGTTCCGCCCGGCCACGAAACGGCCATCGGTCGCGCCGCCCTGGTGGTGTGCGCGGCCTTGCGTCATCCCGCTGTTGCCGCAGCGGAGACCGAGCGGGCCATCGCCCTGGTCGAGACCTTGCGTCCCGGACACGGCTTGCATCCGGCGCAGGAACCGACCCTGCCCGACCCGGATGCCGCCCCCAGCCGGCTGGTCAACTGGCACGATTGGGATGATCCATCCTGGCTGGCGCTGGCGCGGCGGTATCTGGGCGGGGCGTTCGTCGCCAATTGTTTTCGCCGCGACGCGGGACTTTGGCGCACCGCGCATATCCTGCGGCAACTGCAATGCCTGGGCGTCGGCGGGCCGGCGGCACGGGTGGCGGTGGTGGCGGCCAGGGGCGATGCGCTGTGGGATGTGCTCAGCGAAATGGGGTGCCGTGTCTGCGTGGTCGATGTCGGCGGCACGGGTTTGGCGCAAGCGCCGGTTTCCGGTATTCGCGTCGCCTCGCGGGTCACTTTCGGCATCGGACCGGAGGATGACGGTTACGACGCCGTAATCGTGCTGGCGGAAACCGAAGCGGCGTCCGGGTGGGTGTGGCGGCTGCGTCCCGACGGGATTCTGGTGCAGGCGGCCGAGGTGGAGGTGTCGGCGCCTGTCCCGCCGCCTCTGCCGGTCGGGCTGGCGGCGCTGCCTTCCGCCCCCTTGCTTGCCGACAGCCTGACCCTTGACGCTTTCGTCCGTCGGGATGATCGCGGGCGGGCGTGGCTGCCCGGCCTGTGGTTCGCCCGGCGGCAAGGGACCGGCCATGCCTCGGCCTGAACGGTTATTGGCGCGGCACTTGCGGGATGGTGGCGTCGCCGGGCTGTCGCTGGACGTGTTCGACACGCTGGTGCTCCGTCCCTCACGCCCGGAAATCCTGCGGTTTGGCGCCATTGCCGGTCACCAGCACCGGGCCCTGGTCGAGGCCGGGTGGCAAAGTCCGGGCGTATCGGCGCTATGGCGGACCCGTCTGCGCTGCCATAAGGCCGCCTATGACCAACGGCGCGCGGGCGGCCCTGAACCGCGCCACCACGACATCCTGATCGCCATGTGTCCGCCGCTGGCCCTGCCGATGGCGGCGGTCGAGGTGCTGGCGGCGGCGGAAGTGGCCTACGAAACCGCCATCGCCCGCCCCAATCGTCGATTGTTGCGCCTGCTGGACAACATTGATCTGCCTGTGGTGTTGACGTCGGACATGTATCTGCCGGCGGCGGCGCTGGCCCGGATCGTGGCGGCGGCGTGTCCACGCCTGGCCGGGGCACCGGTGGTGGTCAGCGCCGAGCACGGGACCAGCAAGCGGGCCGGACCGTTATTCGACATCGCCGTCGCTCGCCTGGGGTTGACGCCGGACCGGGTTGTGCATGTGGGCGACGACCCGCTGGCCGACGTGACGCGAGCGCGGGAGCGGGGCTTGACTGCCCTGCATTGGCCGCGCCCGTTGCCGTGGCGCCTTGCCCATCGGGCCAAGGACCGGCTGGCCCGTGCGGTCATGCGCCGGATGGGGTGGATCGCGTCGGCATCCGCCTGAAAATCTCGATGCGGTCGGGCAGGCGGTTGCGTTGTTCCACCGCCGCCGCCGACAACATCACCCGCAGAAATGTCGGTGGCTGAGGGGCGTCCGCGCGGGGGCGGAGAACCATTTCCTTGGTCAGGCAGCCATTGTCATTGGTTTCGCGCCAGTCGAGCAGGTGGAAATAGGAATGCCCGCCCGATGCCAGGATGCAGGGCATCTCGGTGCGGTTATCCGTCAACGCCCGCCACTGGGCGCGGATGACGAAATCGGCGGATGCGGCTTCGGCATCCAGCGGGACGTCGAGGTGGCAGCCTTGAAAGATGTCGGCACAGTCGAAAGACAGGCCGCTCGCCGCCTGTTCCAGGGCCGGAGGGTGCGGGCCATGGGCGACCAGGACGTCGCCAAGCGCCGCCCCGGCAAAGCTGGCGACGGGGCTTTCTTGGTCGTGGCGACGACGGGGTGAGGTCCGCTCGAGCGTTTCCAGGGTCTGGCGGACGGTGGCCAGTTCCTCGGCGTTGGCGACGCGGCCGGCATCGGCGAAAATCGTCTCGGCCTCATGGAACCGCTGGCGCCAGTCGGCGATGTCGTCGAGCAGATGGGCATAGGCCAGCACGTTCTCGCGGTAATCGTTCTCTTCGACGCCACGAAAACGCCAGAGCTGGTGAAAGTAAGTGGCGATGTCGTTGTCGACGTGGAAACGGGCGTAATCCGCCAGATGAAGGATGCCGGTACGGCTGATATGGGCGTTGGTGGCCAAGGTCCAGTGCGGCCGCGACTGCCGCATGGTGCGGCGAATGGCCAACAGATTGTCGCGCAGGACCGTCCAGTCGCCGCCGCGGCGAATGGTTTCGTAGCCGGCGCCGACCGAATCGATGCTGATGGCGAAGGACAGCCGCTCCTTGTCCAGCAAGGTGCGCATGTGCTTGTGCACAAGGGTTCCGTTGGTCATCAGGGTCAGGCGGACCGGTGCCATGGCCGGGTCGGCGATGAACTCGCGCAGCACCCGCACCGCCGAGGGTACCGCCAGGGGTTCGCCGCCGATCAGCGTCAGATCGAGGGCGGCGGGCAGATCGTTCCACCAGCGCCGCACCAAGTCATAGGTGATCTGGTCTTCGTCCTTGCGGCGGCGGGCGACTTGCATGCAATGGGCGCAGGTGAGATTGCAGCGAAAGCCGAAATTCAGGTAGATGCGCAAGGGGGTTGCCGTCGCCTCGTGTCGGCCCTGGGCGAATTCCAAGGCGGCAAGGCGGGCATTGGCGCGCTGGCGTGGCGACAGGTCGGGGGCGGCGGCCAGGGCATCGAGGTCGGCATAGACCTGGCTTTGGTTGAGAATGGATTTGAACAAGGCGCAATCGGCGCAGCCCGGAACCATGGGGCCGTCGCCGCGACCGTCATGGGCGCGCCGCAACTCGGTCAGGTGCGGCTGGTTCCAGGTTGTCGCCAGGGATTCGTTCCGCTCTGACAGGGCCGCATAGGTGTCGGTGGCGCCGGCATAATAGCAGCAGGCGGAAACCCGGTTGTCGGGCGCCGAGATGTTGAGTTCCAGCCAGGGGGCCGAACAGCGCATGGTCAGCAATCCGCCGGGGCGGTGATACGGTATAGCGCCAGTCGGTCGGGCAGCACCGCCTCGGTGCCGGCCAACATCGGCTTGAGGGCGACTTCCAGTGGTCGGTCATGGCCGATATCGTCGATTGCCACCACCATGTCGACCGTGTGGCCGCCAGCGTCGCGGCGCAAATCGCGCGACAGCAGGCGCAGACCGGGTTGCGGATCGAAGACGGCGATTGCCGGCAGGGTGTCGGCTCCTTCTGCGAGCGGGCTCCACCCCAGGCGGATGCGCACCATGTCGGCGCCCAAGGCCGGGCGGGGAAATTGCAGCACGTAAACCTCGGCCAGTGAATCCGGACGATAGGCCAGGGTTTCGCCCCGTTGGCGCAATGGCGCCGGCGGCAAGCGACCGGTGCGACCGATATGACCGCGTACGGCATCTCCTCCGATCACCTCGACCAGCGCCGGGCCGGTGGCGCCGATGGCGGCGCGGTCCTGGCGCTGGTGGCCGATGCGGTCGCGGAACAATTCCAGTTGCCCGACCTCGGTGGTGAAACCGGCCTCGCGGTATATGGCGATGGCCTGGTCGAAATGGTCGCGCCAGTCGGGGGAGTCGTCGAGCAGCCAGGGATAGGACACGATGTCCTCGGCGTATTGGGGCTCTTCCATGCCGCGCGACAGGTTGATGGAATGGAAGGTGCAGGGAATGCGGTGGGCGACGTGGAAGCGGGCGAACTCGGCCAGATAAGGCAGGCCGCTTTTCATCACCAGCGCATTGGTGGAAAGCGTCCAGTCCGGATGGCTGGTGTCCATCAGGGCGCGAATGGCCAGCAGGTTGCGTTCCACCTCGGCCCATGTGCCGCCGGCGCGGATGCGTTCATAGCCGGCGCCGATGGAATCCAGGCTGATGGCGAAGCCCAGGCGGCGTTTCGCCTTCAATGCCTCAAGGTGCTTGTGCACGATGGTGCCGTTGGTGAACAGGGTCAGCCGCACGGCCTCCAGGGCCGGGTCGGCGACGAAGGCGCGGATGAATTTGATCGCCGAGGGTATGGCCAGCGGTTCGCCGCCGATGACATCGACGCTGATGGCCGAGGAAAAGGCTGTCCACCATTTTTGCAACAGCGGCCACGACAATTCGATCTCATGCTTGCGCGTCGGGATCTGGATGCACATGACGCAGTCGATGTTGCAGGTCTGCCCGAACAGCAGGAAATAGCGCAAGGGCAGGGCCGTCGGCTGCACCCGACCGCAACGATAATCGTCGCGGGCCGCCTGGGTGTTGGCGTGCTGTTCGGGGCTCAGCCCCGACGCCAGCAGGGCGTCGAAATCCACATAGGGGGCGCTTTGGCGGTCGGGGCGGTTCTCGAAGAAATGGCAGCCGGCGCAGCCGTTGTCCCCGTCCGCGTGGCCGTCGGTGGACTGCAGGGCGCGCACCGCCTGTAGCCTGGGGTCGTTCCAGACCTCGGCGATTTCGGGTTGGCTGTCCATCAGCGGCGCCAGGGGAATCACCGGGCCGCGGTAATAGCAGCAGGAACTGATCTTGTTCTCTGCCGCGGTGATGAACATTTCGTGCCAGGGCGCGGGGCAACGCATGTTCATGTCGGTTCTCCGTGCCACCGGGTCAGCCGGGGATATCCTTGAAGCGGCGGTGCCGCACCTTGTCCTCGCACAGGGCGATGAAGTCGCGGTAGCCGACACGGCGACCGTCCACCAGCGGCACCACCAGATCGGCCAAGGCCTCGACGTCCCAGCCGGCTTCGGTCAATGGGCCGGAATATTTCAGCAGAACCTCGATGGCGCAGTCCTGCAGGCTATAGATGTCGAACAGGGCGACCGACTTCAAGATCACCGGGACGGTGATGGCGAAATCGGGCCATTTGGTTTCGTAGAGCGGGTCGCCGAGATCGCGCAGGAACAGGGCCTCGCCCCACGACAATTGCCCGCGTGTGGTCTGGGCGGCAATGTCGTAGACGAACGGGCGCGGCAGGGCCGCGCGGGAATAATGCCACAAATCCAGATCGAACAGGGCGAAGCCGTGCTGGCGCAGCATGATGTCGATGTTCGAGAACAGGTTGGCCTCGGGCAGGACGGCGCCGTGGAATTGCGCTTCCACCTGGAGGCCAAGGATGCCGCCGTCGCGCAGCAATCCGCGCGCGCCTTGCAACACCTCGTAATCGCTGCCGTCGGTATCGATCTTGATGAAGTCGACCCGACCGATGCCCTGGTCGACGCAGTACCCATCCAGTTCCACCACCCGATCGGCAAGCTGGAGTTCCTCGCCCCGGTTATCGACGTCGCGGTTCCAGTTCATCTCCAGCAGGTCTTGCGCCCATTGCGCCGTGGTGCGGGGAAAGAACTGGGTCGAACGGGCTTCGGGCGTCCACCACTCGGCATGGGTGTGGCGACGGCGATAGTCGTGGCAGCCGACAAAGGCAGCCTCGTAGGTGTCGGTGGCAAAGCCCAGGCCGTTCAGGCGTTCGACTTCCTTGACCAGGGGGTCGAATCCCCAAACCTTGAGGTTCGGGGCGAAATGACGCCAGTAGCGATCGATTCCCCCCGACACGCCGACGTCGAAAAAATGAAAATCGGTTCCGGCGAAGGCGCCGCGCTCGACGAGGTGCCGGCACAGCACCGGGTCGCGGTTGTAGCTGGTCAGGGCCATGGTTTCTCCTTGGCGGGCCGTGCGGATGGGGGGGCGCGGCAACGGTTCTGCGTCGGACGAATTGTTTGCGGTGGCGGCTAAATTAATCGTTAAGCCGAGGGTGGCTAATATGCACGGCAGTGCGGTTGGCAGCGATGGAAGCCGGCGTGTCCGAGGAACTTTTTCAACAGGCGGTCGGGCTGGTGCAGTCGGGACGTCTGGGCGAGGCTGGACGCCTTCTGACCGATCTGCTTGCCGTCGCCCCCGGCCATGTCGAGGCGGCCCGGTTGGCCGTCAAGCTGCGCCTGCTTGATGGTACCGCCACTGCCGCCGATCTGGAACAATTGGCCGCCGATCATCCGGATCACGAGGAAATCGGCTTCGAGGCGGGGGTCGGGTGGCTCCAGGCGGATAACCAACGCCAGGCCATCACCTGTTTTCGCCGCCATCTGCAGCACTTTCCAGATCATGCCGGAACCTTGTTCAATCTGGCCTGGGCGCTTCGCCGACAAGGGGCGGACAGCGAAGCCGAGGCGCTCTTGCGGCGGTTGCTCACCGTCGCTCCGGGCCATGGTGCCGGGTGGTTCAATCTGGGCACCCTGCTGGCCGATCATGGTGCTCATGCCGGCGCCGCCACCGCTTTTGAAACCAGTCTGCGGTGCGGATTCGATGCCAAGCCGGCGATGATCGGTCTGGCCTTGGCGACGTTGCGCCAAGGAAGAGTGGATGCCGCCGAAGCCATGCTGGGCGCCTTGTCTCCCGCCGTCCGTCACGAGGCGCCGGTTCTGGCCCTGCGGGCGGAAATCGCCGTGGCGCGGGGCGATGACCGTGGCGGCTTGATCCTGTATGACCAGGCGACGGCCCAGGCGCCCGATCAACTGCCGCTGAGATTGGGGCGATTGCGGCTTCAGCGCCGGCTGGGGCAGGCCCAGTCGGTCTTCGATGAAACCGTGGCGGAACTCGATCGACCGCAGGCTGCTGTCGGGTTGTTGTTGGAACTGTGCGCCGCCGCCCAGGTCCTGCGTCGTCTCGACATCGCCGAGGCGGCAGCCCGCCGTGCGGTGGACCTGGCGGCGGATGAGCCGATGGCCATCAACGCCTTGGCCAAGAGCCTGGCCATGAGGGGGAGCAATGCCGAGGCGGCGGCCTGTTTCCGCATGGCCCTCGCCCTGGCGCCTGACAACGCCGCCCTGCACAGCAACCTGATCCATGCCATGGTGCACGACGAATCCGGTTCGCCATCGCAACTGTTCGCCGAAGCGCAAAATTTCGGGCGGTATTGGGAGGGGCGGCTGTCGCCGATGCCGCCGCCGCCGCCATTGCCCGACGATGATCGGCGGATGGTCCGGATCGGCTATGTCTCCGCCGATTTTTGCGATCATGCCGTCGCCTATTTGATCGAGCCGCTGTTGCGCCGCCATGATCGCCAACGCTTCCATGTCACCTGCTATCATGTGGCGCGAAGTTCGGATCATGTCACCGACCGCCTGCGCGGCTTGGTGCCCCGGTGGCGGACCCTGCCCTGCGACAGTGACGATTTCGCCGCCATGGCGGCCACTATCCGCGCCGACGGCATCGACATCCTGGTCGACCTCAGCGGCCATACCGCCGGCAATGTCCTGCCCATGTTCGCCTTGCGTCCGGCGCCGGTCCAGGTTTCCGCCATCGGTTATCCCGGCACCACCGGGCTTGGTCGCATGGATTACCGGCTGGTCTATGGCGGCTCGCCCAAGGGCGGCGACGATCCCGCTTTCAGTTCCGAGACCCTGGTGCCTTTTCCCGCCTTCCTGCCGTTTCAGGCACCCGCCGCGGCGGTTCCGGTCGGGCCGCCGCCGGTGCTGGAACGGGGCTACGTCACTTTCGCCGCCCTCAATAAGTTCGCCAAGGCCTCGGTCGGCGCGAGACGGGCCTGGGCGCGCATCCTCGCCGCCCTGCCGACCGCCCGGCTGGTGGTGCTGGCGCCGCCGTCGCAGGCGGCGGTCATTCGCGCCGGCTTTGTCGCTGATGGTGCCGGCGCCGAACAGGTCGAGGTGATCGAGGAACTGGCGTTGGACGGATGGCTGGCGCTGATGGAGGAAATCGACATCGCCCTGGACTCGTTTCCCTATCGTGGCGGCACCACGGCCATGATGTCGGACTGGCGGGGAGTTCCCCTGGTGGCGCTGTTGCCCGAAGGCCAGGGCAAGGATGACGACCGTCGTCTGTACTGCCGCGACGAGGACGAATACGTGGCCACCGCCGTCGCCCTGGCCAGTGATCTCGACCAGTTGGTCGAACGGCGCGCGGAATTGCCGTTGATCGCCCGTCTTGACGAAGGGGCCAACGCCGATTTGGCCATCCGTGCCCTGGAACGTCTGTTCCGCGAGATTTGGTCGACCTATCTGGAGGGGCGGAGCCGGGCATGACCGAAGACCGCCCCGATGCCAGGCTTTGGCGGGCCATGGGGCTGCCTTTCGGTGCTCCCGGTGACGGGATGTCCCTGGGGGAGACCGTGGCCCGGATCATCGGGCCGTTCTGCCGATGGTTGGTTGGAGAGGTGGGTGGCGGGGCCGTGGCGGTCATGCGCGAGGGTCGCCTGATCGCCGATCTGACCCGGTTGTTGGGCGGTCCGCCCATGGCCGAAACCTGGCTCAATCGTCGTCTGACCATGCGTGCGGCTATCGCCGATGCGGACGATGGCGAAGCTCTGCTCAATTTCCTGGTACGGGCGCGGCGCCAGCCCTTGGACGGTGCCGCCGCCGCGCGGGAACTGGGGCTGGATCATGTGCCGCCGCCGTCATGGCGTGCGGATGTATTGGATAACGCGACGGCGCAGGGGCGTTTCCTCGCCTGGCTGGGCGAAGGGGATTCCGCCCGCCAAGTGATAACGGTTGGCCGGGATCTGCGCCGGCGCCTGTTGGCCCATTTGGCCGCGTGCGGTGCCGATGTGACCCGGCCCATGACCTTGGTCGACCTTGGCTATGCCGGCAATATCCAACATGCCCTGGCCCGGATTTTGGCCATCGAGGATGGAGGGCCAGCCCCGCGCGGCCTGTATCTGCTGACCACGGCGGGGATCCGATGGGCCCGCCGTGCCGGCTGTGTCGCCGAAGGCTTTCTTGCCGATGGCGGCGATCCCGCCCCGTTGGTGCGGCTGTTCGCTCGCTCGCCCGAACCGTTGGAGCTGTGCTGCACCACGCCCGGATTGGGGACCGTGGCTGATTATGACAAGGATGGCGCTCCTCGTTTGCTGGCGCCGCCATGGGGTGGCGATCAGGCGGCGGCCATGACCACGCTTCAGGCCGAGGTGATATCCAAGGTGGGCGAGGCGGCCGGCGATGTGGTTTCCGCCCGGCTATCCCTGGCCCGCCTGTTGGCCTTGCCCAGTCGGACCGAGGCGGCGGCGGTGGCATCGTGGGTCTATGACGAAAACATGCCCGAAGGGCTTCGGCTCTTGTGTGGCGGCGGGAACACGGCGACCGATCCCTGGGCCGCCGACCGGGCGCAAGTGCCGTGGCCGGCGGCGGCGGCCCGCCTGGCCGGGGCGGATGACCGCGCGTTGGTGGCCGGGGCTTTGCGTCTGATCGATGGCGGTAGTGAATTATTATCCAATTGACCCTTACGCTGGTGGGGCAGAATGCACCAGCGGAGGGAACGGTCGTGAAAATACTGGTTCTGGGCGGCGGCGGCTTCATCGGCAGCCATCTGGTCGAACGGCTCAAGCAAGAAGGGCATTGGGTTCGCGCCGTCGATCTGAAATATCCGCGTTACGCCGCGACCCCCGCCGACGATTTCGTCATCGGTGATCTGCGCGATCCGGCGCTGGTCCGCTCGGTGATCGATACGCGTTTTGACGAGGTCTACCAGCTTGCCGCCGACATGGGCGGGGCCGGCTTCATCTTCACCGGCGAGAACGACGCCGCCATCATGCACAATTCCGGCACCATCAACCTGAATGTGCTGGACGCCTGTTGGCGGCGCAACATCAAGCGCATCTTCTATTCCTCCTCGGCCTGCATCTATCCGCAGGAAAACCAGACCGATCCCGACAATCCGGTGTGCAGCGAGGACAGTGCCTATCCCGCCCATCCCGACAGCGATTACGGTTGGGAAAAGCTGTTCAGCGAGCGCCTGTATCTGGCCTATGGCCGCAATCACGGCATGGATGTGCGGATCGCCCGCTATCACAACATCTTCGGCGAGAAGGGGTCGTGGCACGACGGGCGGGAAAAGGCGCCGGCGGCCATTTGCCGCAAGGTGGTGATGGCCGCCGATGGTGATGCCATCGACGTTTGGGGCGATGGTCGGCAGACCCGTTCGTTCCTTCATGTCTCGGAATGTCTGGAAGGCACCATCCGGCTGATGCGTTCGGATTTCATCGGACCGGTCAATATCGGCTCGCAGGAAATGGTCAGCATCAACCAACTGGTTGATGTGGTCGCCGACATCGCCGGCAAGACGGTCAGGAAGAATCACATCCCCGGACCGCTGGGGGTGCGCGGCCGCAATTCCGACAATCGTTTGATCGCCGAGAAGCTGGGTTGGGCGCCGTCGCAGCCGCTGCGCGTCGGCCTCGACGTCACCTACCGGTGGATCGAACGGCAGGTACGAGCCAACGCCCGCGATCTCTGATCCTTCACGCCAGGGCCGCCGCCAGGGCCGCGATCACCCGGTCCTGGTCGGCCTCGTCCAGCGCCGGGAACAACGGCAGCAGGATGATGCGGTCCTGGGCCGCTTCGGAAACCGGCAGCGTCCAGGCGCGCCCGCCATAGGGGGGCTCGCGGTGGGCGTTCATGATGCCGCGGCGGGTGGCGATGCCAGCGTCGAGCATGGCTTGCATGACGGCGCGCTGGTCGCACCCCGCCGGCAGCCAAACCGGGTAGCTTTGCCAATTGCTGCGCGCCCATGGCGGCTGGACCGCCAGCGTGACCGACGGCACGCGCTGGCCGAGCTCGGTGTGGTAACGCTGGGCCAGATGACGCCGTCGTTCCAAGATCCAGGGCAGGCGGCGCAATTGCTCGCGCCCCACCGCCGCCTGCAAATCGGTCATGCGGTAGTTGTAACCCAGTTCGGCGTATTGCTCGAAGATCACTTGGGCGGCGCCGTGCCGGGCGGTGTCGGGCACCGTCATGCCGTGCTGGCGCAGCAGGCGGAAGCGGGCGTCAAGGGCCGGGTCGGCGGTGGTCAGCATGCCGCCTTCGCCGCAACTGATCACCTTGCGCGGATGGAAGGAAAAGCAGGCGATGCGCCCGGCGGGGCGGCCGATCCATTGCCATGCGCCGTCCAGTCGGATTTCGCTGCCCAGGGCGCAGGCGGCATCCTCGATTATCGGCAGGCCGAGGGCCGAGGCGACCGCCAACAGGCCGCCCAGGTCGCAGGGCATGCCCACCTGGTGCACCACCAGCACGGCACGGGTGCGGGGGGTGATCGCCGTGGCCAAGGCGGCGGCATCCATGCCCAGGGTGGTGGCGTCGATGTCGACGAACACCGGCTCGGCCCCGACATAACGCACGGCGTTGGCGGTGGCGATGAAACTGTGGCTGACGGTGGCCACTTCGTCACCGGGGCCGATGCCCAGGGCGAGCAGAGCCAGATGCAGCGCGTTGGTGCAATTGGCGACGGCGCAGGCATGCGGGCTGCCGACCAGGGCGGAGAATTCCGTTTCGAAGGCGGCTACTTCGGGGCCTTGGGTCAGCCAGCCCGACCGCAGGACGCGGGTGGCGGCGGCGATTTCGGCATCGCCGGTTTCCGGTCGGGTGATGGGGATCATGCTCATGCGGGGTCTCGTCTCGGGGCGGCTTCCGCGTGCAGTCTGGGCGGCAACAGGGGCGGCCTGTCAAGGCGCGATCGCGCCGCCGCCGCTTGCCGTCCTCCGTCATCACGGTATAAGGTGACGTCCTATCAACGCGTTGGGGATATTCATGCCCGTGGCCGCATCCGCCCGCTTGGGGGTGGACACCAAGATATTCCATCCCGATCTGGTCAACATCTACGGCTGCGCCATCGGCGATGGCACCACCGTCGGGCCGTTCGTCGAAATTCAGGCCGATGTGGTTATCGGCGCCCGCTGCAAGATTTCCTCGCATTCCTTTCTGTGTTCGGGCGTGACCCTCGAGGACGAAGTGTTCATCGGCCATGGCGTCATGTTCACCAATGACCGCAATCCTCGTGCTGCCGGCCCCGACGGTCGGCTCAAGGGGGGCGACGACTGGCTGCTGGAGCCGGTGGTGGTGCGCCGAGGCGCCTCCATCGGCAGTGGGGCGGTCATTCTGCCCGGTGTCCAGATTGGCGCCGGGGCCATGGTCGGGGCCGGTGCCGTGGTGGTGCGCGACGTTCCCGCCGGCATGATCGTGGTCGGTTCTCCCGCCAAGGTGATCGGCCCGGTGGCGGAGGGCGGCGCATGAGCATTGGTGTCGGTGTCGTCGGCTTCGGCTATTGGGGCCCCAACCTTGCCCGTAACCTTGCCGTCGCCGACGGCGTTGATCTGGTGGCGGTGTGCGACGCCGACCCGCGGGCGCAAGCCCGGGTCCAGCGGCTTTATCCCGGGGTTCGCACCTATGCCGCCTTGGATGAATTGTTGGCCGATGGCGGCGTCGATGCGGTGGTGGTGGCGACGCCGGTGCGCAGTCATGCGGACTTCGCCTTGGCGGCGTTGCGCAGCGGGCGTCATGTCCTGGTGGAAAAACCCATGGCCGAGACCGTCGCCCAGGCCGAACGGATGGTGGAGATTGCGGCGGCCAAGGGATTGACCCTGATGGTCGACCACACCTTCGTCTATACCGGGGCGGTGGCCCGCATTGCCGCCATGGTGCAGGCTGGCGAATTGGGGCGGTTGCTCTATTACGATTCGGTGCGCATCAATCTCGGGCTGTTCCAGTCCGACGTCGATGTGTTGTGGGATCTGGCGGTGCACGACCTTTCCATTCTCGATCATCTGACCGGGGCGATGCCGGTCGAGGTATCGTGCATCACCCACAGCCATTTTCCCGATACGCCGGCCAACATGGCCTATCTGACTCTGTTCTATGGCGACGGGCTGATCGCCCACACCCACGTCAACTGGCTGTCGCCGGTGAAGATTCGCCAGACGGTGCTGGGCGGCGAACGTCGCATGGTGGTCTATGACGACATCGAGCCCGATGAGAAGCTCAAGATTTATGATCGCGGCGTCAGCTTTTCCGGCGCCGCCGATTTGTCGGCGGCACGGCGGGTGGATTATCGATCGGGCGACGTGATCATCCCGGCCTTGGAGCGGGGCGAAGCTTTGGCCGGAGTGGTCGGCGCGTTCCGTGATGCCGTCACCATCGGGCGGCCTTTGTCGACGGATGGTCGGGCCGGATTGCGGGTGGTGCGGATTCTCGAGGCGGCGGGGCGTTCGGCCAAGGAACGCGGGCGCGCTGTCCTGCTGAGAGGGGAATGAGATGAAACTGCAGGGCTGCAAGGTTCTGGTCACCGGCGGTGCCGGTTTCGTCGGCTCGCACATCATCGACCAATTGGTCGATGAAGGCTGTGCCGACATCGTCGCCGTGGACAATCTGGTGCGGGGACGGGTGGCGAACCTGGCCCCGGCCATGGCCCGCGGTCCGGTGCGTCTGGTCGAGGGCGACATTCGCGATCGCCAGTTGTTGGACGGTCTGGTCGCCGGCTGCGATCTGGTGTTCCACCAAGCCGCCTTGCGCATCACCCATTGCGCCGAGGATCCCCGTGCCGGTTTCGAGGTCATGGCCGGGGCCAGTTTCGATCTGCTGGAATGCTGTGTCCGTCATCGGGTGCGCCGGCTGGTGGCGGCGTCGTCGGCTTCGATCTACGGTCTCGCCGAGCACTTCCCCACCGACGAGGATCATCACCCCTACGATAACCGCACCTTCTATGGTGCCGCCAAGATGTTCCTGGAGGGCATGCTGCGCTCGTATCACGCCATGTCCGGCCTGGATTACGTGGCGCTGCGCTATTTCAACGTCTATGGGCCGCGCATGGACATCCATGGCAAGTACACCGAGGTTTTGGTGCGTTGGATGGATCGGCTGAAGGCTGGTCAGCCGCCGTTGATCTTCGGCGACGGCAGCCAGACCATGGATTTCGTCCATGTCGTCGATGTCGCCCGCGCCAATATCCTGGCGGCCAAGGCCGAGGTGTCGGATCGGGTCTTCAACGTTGCGCGCGGCGAGGAAACCTCGTTGTGCGATCTCGCCCGCACCCTGGCCGAGGTCATGGGGCGGAGCGAATTGACGCCGGAATTCGGCCCCGAGCGTAGCGTCAACCCGGTGCCGCGCCGTCTGGCCAGCACTGCCAATGCCCGCAAGGAACTGGGGTTCAAGGCGGAAATAGGGCTAGCCGACGGTTTGCGCGATCTGGTCGGATGGTGGGACGCCAATCACGTCGCCGGCTGATCCGCGCTGGGGAAGGAGGCGACGGCCCGCCCGATGCGGTCGATTTCCCCATCGGTCATATCCATCGAACAGGGCAGGCCCAGAACCCGCCTTGCGAGGGTGTCGGTGACCGGCAACGGCAGGCGAGGGCAGGTGCTGAAGGCGGGCTGGCAATGCAGGCCGTCCTCCCACCAGCGCCGGGTGGCGATGGCATGAGTTTGGCAATGGGCGGCCATGGATCGGGCATCGCCGTCCAAGGTGACGCAGGCGGTGCTGGCGACCCAATCCGAGCCCAGTCCGGGCGGCCAGGCGACCGTCTTCGGCAGGGCCCGGCGTAACCCCAGCAAGGTGGCGGCGAAGGCGGCGCGGGTTGCCGGCCAGTGGTCCAGGGCAGCCAGGGCCACCGCCGCCTGATATTCGCTGGCCTTGGCGTTGAAGCCGGGCAGCGCGGCTTGGCGGCGACCATGGGCGAAACCGAAATTGGCGATGGCGCGGGCACGGTCCATCACGGCCGTGTCGCGACAAACGATGAAACCGCCTTCCCCCGCTCCCAGAACCTTGGTGGCGTGCAGGCTGACCACGGTGGCGAGCATCGAGGATTGGACGGTATCAAAGCCAGCGGCGGCGTCCACCACCACCGGCACGCCGTGGTCGTGGGCGAAACGCTGCCACGGCTCCGGGTCAAGCGGGGCGCCGAACGGGGAGATGAGCATGATCGCACCGACCTTGGCCGGGGCGCGGGCGACGGCTTCGGCGGCCAAGTCCGGGGTAAGGGCCTGGCTGGTGTGATCGACATCGACAAGAAACGGCACCAAGCCGGCGGCGACGATGGCGTGACCCGAGGCGGCGAAGGTCCAGGCCGGCACAACGCACAAGGTTCCGGGGGCAGCCTGAACGGCGGTCAGCGCCACGGAGAGTGCGACAGTGGCGTTGGCCGTCGGCAGAATCTCTCCGGCGAACCGGGTGCGCAGCCGGTCCGACAACTGGTTGGACAGCGGTCCCATATTGGAATAGGTGCGGCTGCCGTCGATGGCCCGCAGATAAGGCATCAGGCTGTCCGCCGCTGGCAGCAGGGGGCGCATGACCGGGATGGCATCTGTCTCCATGTCTGCACGCTAGCATGGAAATATTAACCCAATCTTGGTGAGATACGGCCAAAATGGCCGGGCATCCAGAAGGGAGCGCGTGATGAAGGGGATCATCCTTGCCGGCGGGACGGGAAGTCGTCTGCGACCGGTGACCTTGGCGGTGTGCAAGCAATTGCTGCCGGTCTACGACAAGCCGATGGTGTTCTATCCGCTGTCGGTGCTGATGCTGGCCGGCATCGACGACATTCTGCTGATTTCCACCCCACGCGATCAGCCTTTGTTTCAGCACCTGCTGGGCGACGGCAGCCATCTGGGCATCCGCATCGGCTACGCGGTGCAGGACCATCCCGGCGGTTTGCCCCAGGCCTTCACCATCGGTGAGGGCCACATGGCGGGCGAACGAACCGCCATGATCCTGGGTGACAACGTGTTCTTCGGCGAAGGCATGGGGGCGTTGCTGAGTTCGGCCATGCTAGGGCGCGGCGCCGTCGGCTTCTGCACCCGGGTCACCGACCCCCAGCGTTACGGCGTGGTGTCGTTCGGCGCCGACGGCAAGGTCGACAAGTTGCAGGAAAAGCCGGAGACTCCGCTGTCGGATTGGGCGATGACCGGGCTTTATGTGGTCGACGGCGATGCCGCCGCGCGCGGAGCCATGCTTAAGCCCTCGGCCCGAGGCGAGGTGGAGATGGTCGATTTGCTGGGCAGCTATCTCGCCCAGCAGCGGCTGTCCATGGTCAAGATCGGGCGCGGCTACGCCTGGTTCGACGCCGGCACCCACGACAGTCTGCTGGAAGCCTCGGAATTCGTCCGCACGGTGGAAGGCCGCCAGGGTCTGAAGGTGGCCTGCCTGGAAGAAATCGCGCTCAGGCGCGGCTTCATCGATCTGGACCGTTTCGCGGTCTTGGCCCACGATGCCGGCGACACGTCCTATGGGCGCTATTTGCGGGCGGTACTGGCCGAAATGCGGGAGGCATGATGGACGGCAAGGTGGCGGTGGTGACGGGAGCGGGGCGGGGCATCGGCCTGGCGACGGCGCGGCTGTTGACGATGCGCGGCGCCACCGTGCTGCGCGTCGGACTGGGCGGCGAAGAGGCGCCTGATTATCTGGCCGCCGATATGGGCGATCCGGCCCAGGTCATCGATCTTTACCGTCAGGTGCACAAACGCTTCGGTCGTTTGGATATTCTGGTCAACAATGCCGGCATTCTGGGCGACGCCCGTTTGGGTATGATCGCCCAGGGCATGATGCAACGGGTGCTGGCGGTCAATCTGATGGGGGTGGTCAACAACATCCAGGCGGCGTCCAAGCTGATGCGGCGATCGGGTGGCGGCGCCATCGTCTCGCTGTCCTCCATCGTCGGTCTGCGCGGCAATGTCGGTCAGACCGTCTACGCCGCCTCGAAAGCCGGGGTGGTCGGCGCCACCTTGTCGGCAGCCAAGGAACTGGCCGTCGACAACATCCGCGTCAACGCCGTGGCGCCCGGTTTCATCGACACCGACATGGTCGGCCATCTCGACGACGCCACCACCGCCGAACGGCTGGCCGCCATTCCCCTGGGGCGGGCCGGCACGGCGGACGAGGTGGCCGAAATCATCGCCTTCTTGTGTTCCGACGCCGCCGGCTACGTCACCGGTCAGGTGATCGGCGTCGATGGCGGGATGGTGTTGTGAGCGGCGCCCCCTGTTTCGTCATCGCCGGCGCCGGCGGTCTGGGCCGCGAGATGGCGGTTTATGCCCGCGACGCCGGCTTGCGGGTGCGTGGTTTTCTCGACGATACCGACGCCGACCCGCGTGGTTTCGGCCTGGACGTGCCGGTGCTGTCGAGTGTGGATTCCTATGTGCCGATGCCGCACGACGCCGTGCTGGTGGCGGTCGGCGATCCGGGCGACCGTGCCGCCATCGCCGCCCGTCTGACGGTGCGCGGCGCCGATTTCGGCCAATTGATCCATCCGCTCGCCTATGTGGCCCGGCCTTCGGTGCTGGGGCCGGGCTGTGTCGTCGCTCCCTTCGCCAGTATCGGCCTCAATGTCCGGCTTGGTCCCCATTGCCTGATCAATACCCATGCCGGTATCGGCCACGATGTCGAATTGGGGGCGGCTTGCGTGATTTCCCCGCATGCGGTGGTCAACGGTTTCGCCCGGCTCGGCGACGGTGTCATGATGGGGTCGGCGGCGGTGGTGGCGCCGCGCATTGTGGTGGGGGCGGCGGCCAAGCTGTCCGCCGGCACGGTGGTGTTGGCCGAGGTGGCCGCCGGGGCCACGATGTGGGGCAATCCGGCGCGCGCCTTGCCGCCGGCACCGTCAGGCACTAAACAGAACTGATTATTCGGGCAAGGGAGCCGTCATGGACGTGCAGGCAAAGTTGGACGAGGGTCGTGACCATCACCGCGAAGGACGCTTCGGCGATGCCGCGCGGTGCTACAAGGCGGCGCTGGAGGCTGAACCCAACAACGTCGATGCCCTCAATCTGATGAGCGTGCTGGCGCAGATGGCCGGTGATAACCGGACAGCGGCGGTGCTGGCGGCGCAGGCTATCAGCGTGCAGCCGGATTGGTACGTGCCCTACGTCTCCCTGGGTAACGCCTTGCAGGCCGGGGGCGAGCCGGGGCGGGCGGTGGACGCCTTTCAGCAGGCGGTGACGCTTTGTTCTGAGGCGCCCGAGCCCTATCTCAATCTGGCCAATGTGCTGAACGATCTGGGGCGTCACGCCGAGGCGGCCAAGATGGCGGTCGAGGCGGTGGTCATTGACGGCTCCATCCCCGAATCCCACAACGCCTTCGGTAATGCGCTGGCCGGCATGAACAGCCCGGAAGAGGCGGTCGAGGCCTATCAGAAAGCGGTTTATCTGCGCCCCGAATGGGACGTGCCGTGGTTCAATATCGGCGTCGCCCTGGCCACCCAGGGCAAGCACGACGAGGCCTTGGCCAGCTATCGCCATTCCATCGGCTTGGTTGACGGGGCGGTCAAGCGGTACAATCTGGCCAATTCCCTGGTGGCCGAGGGCCGTCTGGACGAAGCGGTGGCGGAATATCGCGCGGCCTTGGCCCTGGATCCCGATTACGTCGACGCCCACAACAATCTGGGCGCCACCTTGAAGGACATGGAACGCCTGGACGAGGCCGAAGCCTGTCTGGCGGCCGCTGTTTCGCGCGCTCCCGACAGTCCCGATCTGCATTGGAATCTGGCCTTGACCCAACTGATGAAGGGCGATTGGGCCAATGGCTGGCGTGAATACGAGTGGCGCTGGCGTATGCCTACCTTCACGCCGTTCAGGCGCGATTTCGCCTGTCCCGAGTGGCAAGGCGGCGACGTCGCCGGCAAGACCGTTCTGGTCAGCGCCGAGCAAGGCTTCGGCGACGCCATCGAGTTCTGCCGGTTGGCGAGTGTGCTGGCCGGACAGGGCGCCAAGGTGGTGCTGGAATGTCGCCAGGGATTGAAGCGACTGTTTTCCACCCTGGACGGCATTGACCGGGTGGTGTCGCCCGGCGACGATTACGGCGATTTCGACCTTTCGGTACCGCTGATGAGCCTGCCTCATCGGCTGGGCCTGACCCTGGAGTCGGTGCCGGCGACGCTGCCTTATCTGGCGGTGCCCGAAGGCGCCGGTGATTTCGCCGATGTGGCTGCCGCCCCTGGCCTCAAGGTCGGGCTGGTGTGGGCCGGTGGCGCCACGCGGCGCGACAACAGCC
>Ga0209066_10000172_pt1 | contig 97689 bp, 99 predicted proteins | sample All_14_2_FD_187198 | JGI IMG/M metagenome (GOLD analysis project Ga0209066, IMG submission 187198) | Freshwater microbial communities in response to fracking from Pennsylvania, USA - Allegheny Zone_MetaG_DW_15 (SPAdes) (version 2) ...
ATGAGTACCTCCGCATGCTGGAGATGCGCGACGAGGTCCGCTCCTCCGCCGGCGGGAACCGGGCGTCAGGCACGGCACGGGAGGCGCTCCCCCGCGCCGATGAGTACCGCCTCAAGAAGGAGCTGGCCTCGACAGAGCGCAAGTTGCGGACGCTCGAAGCCAAGGTCGAGTCAGTGCGCCGTGAGCTGCATGAGACGGATCCGACGGACTACACCGCGCTCATGGCCGCGCAGGAACGACTGAACGGCGCGCAAGCGGACGTTGCTGCCCTCGAGGACGAGTGGCTGCGCCTCTCGGAGCTCCTGGGATGACGCTGGCGAAGAGAACAGGAGCCGCCCCCGTGTGGGGCGGCTCCTGTCATGTCCTCGGCTAGGCCATCTCCTTGTCCTCGTAGCAGTAGCGCCACTGCGCACCCGGCTCGAACGAGCGCATGACAGGATGCCCGGTCTGGCTGAAGTGCTTCGTCGCGTGCTGTCCGATCGAGCTGTCGCAACAGCCCACGTGCCCGCACTCCAGGCACTTCCGGAGCTGCACCCACTCCTGTCCGATCGCGAGACACTCCTCACACCCCTGCGTGCGGGCCTCGGGCTCGGGCACTGGCACTGTGCGCATGTGCTGGCATTCCGCCATGGCGACGCTCCCTTCTCGGCTACTGCGGGATGAGCACGTTCGCGAACACGAGCCAGGCGAGCAGCGACTTGGCGGCGAGGCTGAGGAACACATAGGACGACTCCCCGAAGAGGTAGTCCCTCCACTTCCCCACCTGCTTGTACTGCAGCACCTGGTTGATGGCGAAGCTGTTGAAGAATACGAACATCGAGACGAAGATCCAGTACACGAAGCTCGGCGTCATGTCGCTCGCGCCCGGACCCCAGAGGTAGTCCGCGATCGCCAGCCACGGGAAGATCCCCGCGATACAGCCGAAGATGAATGCCGTCCAGTCGGGCTTGCCCGGCTGTTCGTATTTCTCCATCAGCCAGCCGAACAGGATCATCGACATGTTCGCGCCGAAGATGCCGATGAGCGCAGCGATGTCGGTGATGGAGACCAGCGCGGCGATCAAGACCACCATCAGCGAGGAGCTGAACGCGTACTCCACCCAGCGGTAGTAGTTGTGGCCCTTCTTCAGACCTTCGACGTACTTCGCGTACGCGGGTCCGGCGATGATGAAGTGGGCCGCCGCCGATAAGAACAGGAAGAGCGCTACACCCAGGCCGAGATCGAACGTGAAGTACGGCTGAGGATCAGCGTACACGAGGGGTCCGGGGCGTTGGTTCAGCCAGGAGGCCGTCACCTGGATGTCGTAGGGCTCGCGGAGCGCAACGATGGCAGCCCCTTGCAGCAGGTGGAACAACCCCATCACCACGTTGTAGACCCTGAGCCGTTTGAACCTCGAGTCGTCCGTTGCCATGTAGACCACTCTCGTCGTGGTGCACTGACCCGGCGGGATGCCGGGGGACCCTTATGGGGGTGGCGCCGTGCCCATGGAGCTCACGAGACGCTCAAGGAAGCCCGCGATCACGGCGGTATCCGTAGTGTCATACCCGGAAAGCGCGGCGGTCACCGCGTCGCCCATCGGCTGGAAGTACGCGATAGCGCTGAGAACCGCCGAGGGTGTGGGTGTGAGGATCACACGTCGCCGGTCTTCCGGGTCGCGGCTGCGCTCGATGTGGCCAGCGTGCTCGAGCCGGGAGATCAGTGCGGATGTAGCGGAAGAGCTGAGGCCTATGGCGGCGGCGAGCTCCCCGGCGGTCATGGCCGCACCGGTCCTCTGGGCCTGACCGAGCGCGGCCATCGCACGGGCATCCGTGGTATGGATCCCCTGCGCCGATGCCCACTGCTCGGTAGAGCGAAGCGCTTCGCTCACATACGCGCAGAGAAGATCGATGATCTCGGCCCGATCCGTCGCGCCACGCGTGAGACGCGCGCTCACATCCGGGTATGTGCTGGTAGGTACGCTCATGCATGCGATAATATCTCGATGATGGAAGTAATTCCAGAGGACGGGGCCCGCACCGGACCGGAAGGATCGCCCAATGAAAGACGCCTCCAAGTTCGGTATCACCGCCGTCGTGCTACTGCTCGGCGCCGGCATCGCGTGGGCCGGCTCGCAGGGGACCGCTACAGTGGGCGACCTGCCGGTCTTCGCCCTGATCGTGGTGATCGCGTTCCTCATCCAGATCGCCGTGTTCGTCCCCTCGTTCATCGCGCAGACGGAGCACTACTACGACCTCACGGGGAGCCTCACCTACATCTCGATGACCGTACTCGCCATGGCGCTTGCCTGGCCGCTCGATGCCCGCTCGGCGCTTCTGGTCGGACTGGTGATGGTCTGGGCGGCTCGCCTCGGCACGTTCCTGTTCCGCCGAGTCCGCAAGAGCGGCAAGGACAGCCGCTTCGACGACCTGAAACCCTCGCTCGCCCGGTTCCTGAACGTGTGGGTCATCCAGGGTCTGTGGGTCACGCTCACGGCTGGTGCCGCGTGGGCCGCGATCACCTCGGCCACGCGCGCTCCGTTCGACGCGCTCACCATCGTGGGGCTGCTCGTCTGGATGCTCGGCTTCGGGATCGAAGTGACCGCCGACCTCCAGAAGAGCCGTTTCCGCGCCGAACCCGCCAACAAGGGCCGTTTCATCAACACGGGACTCTGGTCGTGGTCGCGCCACCCGAACTACTTCGGCGAGATCACACTGTGGTTCGGAGTCGCACTCATCGCGCTCCCCGCCCTCGTCCGATGGCAGCTCGTCACGCTCATCTCACCGGTGTTCGTGTTCCTGCTCATCACGCGGGTGAGCGGCGTGCCGCTGCTGGAGAAGCACGCGGACAAGACCTGGGGCGGCCAGGCCGACTACGAGGCATACAAGGCGCGGACATCAGTGCTTGTGCCGCTCCCGCCGAAGAAGTAGCGGGTTCCCGCCAGCACTCAAGCCGTCTTGGCCTCGAGTTCGTCGAGCAGCGCGTGGAGCGTCTCGTGCACGCCGCCACCTACGACCTCACGCTCGATCAGGTCGTAGCCGGCCTGGAGTCCGCGCTGTACATCATCGGGCAGCTCGCGGTCGGCGACCGTGAAACAGTCCGCCTCCTCGCGAACGATGTGGTCGTACAGCAGAGCGGTGTACGCGGTGAGCACCCGGGGGAGCTCGTCCACCACGGATCGATCACCGCGCCGGATCTCCGGCACCAACGCATCGAGGCGCGCAACTGCCTCGCGCCCACGCACGTGATCGTCGAGTAGGCCGACGATGACCTCATCGGCCGACGAGACCCCTTCGGCACGTAGCGCAGGGAACAGGAGCTCTTCCTCCTTGGAGTGGTGGCAGGTATCCACGAAGATCCTCAGGAAGTCCACGATCCGCGCGAGATCCGCGGCATCGGGCGCTCCACCACGGTCGATCGAGCCGGCGATGCGATCCATGATGCGAAGCATCCGAACCACACCCCTGTGCTCGGACCTCAGGTCCTCGGTCGCACGCATCGCAACTACCTCCGATCGATCCACCATGTGCGCGAGATCCCTCTGCACGTCTCGCTGACCCGCGGCTCACACGTCTTGACTCAGGGGGAATGTACCCCCGGCGCCCCGGTCATGCACCGCCTCCCATGACACCCGACGGGATGCCGTGGGTACGCGTCATTTTGCCTGCCATGTGTTGCGAATCCGGGCGTCCTGGGAACGCTGTCTCATTGCGAATGTGTGTTGCGACTTCATCGGCGACACCGAAGGAGGGATCCGGGATGACATCTGCGCAAGCCGTGCTCTCCGGTCTCGACGAACAGACCACTGCACGGCACGAGGCCCTCTACATGCACCTGCACCAGAACCCGGAGCTCTCGATGCAGGAGCACGAGACGTCGGCGGAGATCGCACGGCGCCTCGAAGGGTTCGGCTACGAGGTCCAGCTGATCGGCGGCGGCGTGGTCGGCGTGCTTGTCAATGGACCGGGCATGACGGTCTTGTTCCGCGCTGACATGGACGCCATGCCCGTGACCGAAGCGACCGGACTGCCATATGCGTCCACGAAGACGGTGACAGATGCCGCCGGGAGCACCGTAGGCGTGATGCACGCCTGCGCGCACGACGCGCACGTCACCTGCGGGCTGGGAGCTGCGGAGCTCCTGGCCCGGTCGACAGACGCGTGGAGCGGCACGTACATCGCACTGTTCGAGCCAGGTGAGGAGACCGCCCAGGGCGCCAGGTCCATGGTCGAAGACGGATTGGTGCGCAAGGTCCCCGGGCCTGATGTGGCGATGGCGCAACACGTGCTCACGTCACCGCCGGCCGGGCACGTGGCGACGGCCGCCGGGCCGGTACTCTCGGCCGGCGACTCCATCAGGATCACCGTGTACGGCACGGGGTGCCACGGCTCGATGCCGCACCTGGGCGTCGACCCCGTTGTGCTTGCAGGCAGCGATCGTCATACGGCTGCAGACCATCGTCTCTCGCGAGATCGCCCCCGGGGAGTTCGGTGTCGTCACGATCGGCAGTCTGCAAGCAGGGTCGAGAAGCAATGTGATTCCCGATAGCGCGGTCCTGCTGCTCAACGTGCGCACCTACGACACCGCAGTCCGGCACGCGATCGTTGAGGCGATCCAACGCATCGTCCGTGCCGAATGTATGGCCGCCCGCTCGCCCAGGGATCCGGATTTCGAGTACTACGACCAGTATCCGCTCACCTCGAATTCGTCTGAAGTCACAGAAGCGGTCACGACGGCGCTCCAGACCTACTTCGGCGATGATCGGGTGCACCATCTGGGTCGCGTGCCGGCCAGCGAGGACTTCAGCATCATCCCTGATGCGTTCGGCACCCCCTACACGTACTGGGGTCTTGGGGGCGTGGTTCCAGGAACCTGCGACTACCCGATCCACAATCCCGGGTTCGCTCCATCCATCCAGCCCGCCTTGCGTACGGGAACCGAGGCCGTGGTCGTCGCGGCCATGGCCTACCTTGGGAGAGAGGCCAGCCACCATGAGTAGCACAGACCCGACGGTCGTCACACCCGCATACCGTGGTACCGAGAAGCTCCTCTGGGGAATCGTCCTCGGCGTCGTGACGTTCTGGTTGTTCGCAGGCACCACCGGCACTGTCGCCCCGTCCATCCTGAACGACATCAACTCGAATCCGTCGAAACCGTTCATGGACATCAACGCCATGAACCTCGCTGTCTCCATCACCGCACTGTTCTCGGGCATCTTCATCGTCGTCATGGGCGGTCTGGCCGATCGCGTAGGCCGCGTCAAGATCGCGCTGACCGGCAATGTCCTCGGCATGATCGGCTCGCTGATGATCGTGCTCGCATCGGGGTCGGCCTCACTTCCTTTGCTGCTCGGCGGCCGCGCCATACAGGGACTGTCTGCGGCGTGCATCATGCCATCCACCATGGCGCTGGTGAAGACGTACTGGGACGGAGCGGCACGCCAGCGAGCGGTCTCGATGTGGTCGATCGGATCGTGGGGCGGCTCGGGGCTGGCGGCGATCTTCGGCGGCTACATGGCCACGCTCGTCTCATGGCGCGCGATCTTCATGATCTCGATACTGATCTCGATCATCTCGTTCTTGATGATCAAGGGCACGCCTGAGAGCAAGGCCGAGGCGACGGGCAAGGTGCACAAGTTCGATGCGCCCGGCGTCATCGTCTTCATGGTGTCGATGGTCTCGCTGATTATCGTCCTCATCTTTGGGAGCAAGATCGGCTGGACCTCCGGGGTCACCATTGGACTGGCCGCGATCGCCATCATCGGCCTGTCCGTCTTCGTCAGGATCGAGCGCAGGGTCGCGAGCCCCTTCGTCGACTTCAGGCTGTTCCGCAACAAGACGTTCACCGGGGCCACCGTCTCCAACTTCCTGCTGAATGGCACGATCGGTCTGCTGATCGTGACAGCAGCTCTTCCAGCTCGCGGGTCATGACCCTGAGACAGGTGAGCTCATGACCGCGTCTCAGGCGGGCCTTCTGACCCTGGGCTACGGGATCACGATCATCGCGTTCATCCGGATCGGAGAGAAGCTGCTGCAGCGGTTCGGCCCGCGCAAGCCGATGATCTGGGCCTGCCTGATCGTAGGACTCGCCTGCATCCTGCTGATGCCTACGAACCTGCTGGTGAGCCAGTACAAGATCCTCGCGATCGTCGCATATGTGCTGTTCGGACTCGGCCTGGCGTTCTACGCCACTCCGTCCACAGATGCCGCCCTGGCGAACCTGCCGGCCAACCAGGCCGGATCCGGCGCCGGGATCTACAAGATGGCGTCGTCCCTTGGCGGAGCGATCGGCGCCGCCATCTCACTGGCGCTGTTCACGGCGTTCCGCGGGTCGACGGAGGCGACGGTGTTCCTGGGTGACGTACTCGTGAACTACGGGCGCACGGACAACGTCGCTCTGCGCCGTGCGGCCGTGATCGCGCTAGGGTTCAACCTCCTGATGGTCATCATCGCGATCATGTCGATCACGTTGACGGTGCCGAAGGGCAAAGGCGAGACGAACGCCGGGGAGCGGGACGCTGAGAGCGAGTCTCGGTAGCAGGGGTGCGATCCACGCGATATCACCCGGCAGCTCGACTCAGTCGAGACTGAAGGACAGCAGACTTGGAGTGAGCGCCTCTCCGTCCCAGTACACCTTGGCGGTGGCACTGTAGCCATCATTGGCCGTGACCGTGATCCGATACTCGCCCTCGGCATCGACCGGGTCGTAGTACTCCGGCTGGGTGAGCTGTCTGTTGAAGTTCGTGGAGCCGAAGGTGTAGTCGTCGCGACCCTGACCGAGGCTCCCGAGCGGCGACCCGCTGTCGACCAGGTGCTCGACCTCGTCGTACCAGCCGTTCCGATCGTTGTCGATGCGCACCTGACACTGCGAAGCCGGACTGCCGCCATAGTTCACCCGGACGGAAAGCACGTCGCCGGCCGCCAGCGCCTGATCGGGTTCGGCTTGCGCCTTCGCCCTCTCCTGGTCGTCCTTGGCCGCCTCCTCGAGACGCACACGCTCCTCTTCGCGCATCTTCTCCGCACCCACGCTGTCGGCGGTGTCGAGAAGCGAGCACCCCATCAGGACGAGTGCGACCAGCGCGATGCCGAGTGCGATGAGTGACCTCTCCCTGTGTGAGGACATGATCCCGGTCCTTCCCCCTGGACGCCACAGCAGGCACGCCCACGCGAGCGCGCGCATCCAGTATACGGAAGAACCCACGGGCGGCGCTCATACGAGCCTAAGGCTTGACCGCCCGGACCCTGACGCTCTGGAACATCGCGGCTGCCGCCTGCAGCTCGTCGACCGTCGCGCCGCTCTGCCGGGCGAACTCGGCGACCAGGTCCTCGGAGACGACGTCGTCAAGCCCAAACGAACGCGACTCCGTCACCTCGATGTCCGTGAAGCCCACTTCACTCATCAGGACCACGTAGTCCTCACGGAGGATCGCTCCGGACAGACAGGATACGTACGCCTCAGCGGACTCGCGTATCCGCAGCGGGATCTCACCGAGCGTGACGATGTCCGACAGCGACATCCGCCCCCCGGAGCGCAGCACGCGAAAGGCATCGGCAAACACTTGACGCTTGTCAGGGACGAGGTTGACGACACAGTTGCTGATGATCGCGTCCACAGACCCGTCCTCGACCGGCAAGTGCTCGATCTCACCAAGGCGGAACTCCACGTTGTCAAAACCCCCCTGTGCAGCATTGCGACGCGCTCTCGCAAGCATCTCAGGGGTCATATCCACTCCGATCACATGACCGGTCGGCCCTACCCTGTTTGCGGCGAGGAAGCAGTCGATGCCGCCACCGCTCCCGAGGTCCACGACGGTCTCGCCATCCTTGAGCTCGAGCATCGCGAGCGGATTGCCGCAGCCAAGCCCGAGGTCTGCGCCCTCGGGGATGCCCGCGAGATCCGCCGGGTCGTAGCCCAGCTGCTCGCTGATGCTCGGCGCACCAGCGCCGCAGCATGACGCTTCGCTCGTCGGCTTCACCGACGACGAGCAGCAACTCGTGGCGTTCTGTGCGTGGCCGGCGTAGCGATCCCTGACGGCTTCCTTGATCTCAGTCTCATCGAACATGGACGTGCCCCCTTCTCAACACAACGGCATTTCGACCATTGTCTAACTCATCGGAAGCCGATACTATTTCGATGTCCATCCAAGTGTCAAGGAGGCACGAGTGAGCACAGCCGCCGAACACGGTGCTACCGGATCTCGGACGGACCTGCTCGCCCAGGGCGAGCAGACCGACCTGATCTTCAAGGCGCTGTCGTCAAAGCCGAGACGCGAGATCCTTGCACTGCTGGCCGCTGGAGCCGGGGAAGGCGATTCGAGGTGCTGCTCGCCCGACGAGGCGTGCGCCTGCGTATTCGCCGAGCGACTGGGTCTCACCGCCCCCACGGTATCCCACCACATGAAGGCGCTCACCGATGCAGGACTGGTATCGGGCGAGAAGAGAGGCTCCTGGGTGTACTACCGGCTGCGGATGGACACCGTACGTCGCGTGGCCGACGGACTCATGACGCTCGTCGGCTGCGGCGGGGGTGAATGCCGGTGACTGAGTCAGATGGTAGGCACAACGGCAGCCAAAGACACATTGAGACGCGGGAAGGGCGGCGCTCCCTTTCGGAAACACCGCCCCTCACCTGGGGTTTTGCTGGTCGGGCTGACAGGATTTGAACCTGCGACCCCTTGACCCCCAGTCAAGTGCGCTACCAAGCTGCGCCACAGCCCGTTCATGCCGCCTTCCGGCAGCGAGCATCATAGTACGTGTCGCGCGCCGTTGCTTCAAGCATCAGATTCGGCGGCTCGCTTGCTACCTCGCCATTCGCAGCAGCGTCTGGTAGGGATTCTCCGCGGATGGGTCGTGGATCTCAAAGTGCAGGTGCGGCGCACTGGCGCTCGCATTCCCCGTGCTCCCGACCGTACCGATCACGTCACCGGCACGCACCTCGCCGCTTGCCACGAACACTTCGTCCAGATGCGCGTAGTAGTACCGCACGCCGTCAGACGTCTCCAGCCAGATCGTGAGGCCGCCAAGGCCGCTCGACCTGGAGGTCACCACGCCGTCCTTCACCGCCACCAGCGGTGTGCCCGTGGCAGCCATGATGTCCGTACCCTTGTGCCTGCGGCCTCCGGACCGCGGCGCACCCCAGCTGTCGACGAAGGTGTTCTCCCCCGCCACCGGGAACAGACCGTGTTCGGCGATGCGCTCAGCGCGCTCCCGCGCCGCCCGGGCCTCTTCGGTCGCGGCGTACGCAACCCATGCGGCCGTGGCTGCCGATGAGGCGTCCCTGAGATCGGCTGCACGTGCGCGCTGTTCGTCAGCGAGCGCCATGATCTCGGTCGTGATCGCGGCCCGGAGCGTGAGATCCCCGGTTGCGTCCTGGCGCTCACGCAGAACCGTCAGCCGCGCTTCATTCCAGGCGGTGGCACGCTTCAGGCGGGCTTCAACCATTGCGGTGCGGGTGACCTCGGCGGTCAGCTCCTGAACGGACACGATGGCGCTGCGGGGAGCCGGCTCGACTGGCGCGGCCGCCGCGGTGGCGGGCAGCACGAGCGCCGTGAGTGCGCAGACGAGCGCGGTGAACGGACGGACGGATAGGGCCTTTCGCGTGATACTCATACGCCTCCTGCGTACGGGAACAGGTCACCGCAGGGGCACAACGCGCCCCGGGCGGTCGTCACAGGTACGCAAGTGTGATGCCATCGCGCGTCGGCGCTGCGCTGGACTGCGAGAATCCACACGGAATCCACGACCGGGAGGTGCGAGCCCGCCAGGCTCAGTCGCGGCGGGCGGCGGCCCTGCCGAACAGCCGCCCTACTCCCCGTACGACCAGGAACGCGATGTAGCCGAGCGCGGCGCCCGCGGTGTTCAGGATGACATCGTCGATGTCCACCGAGCGCGTCATACCGGTCATGTCGAAGAAGCGCTTTGCGAACTGCAGCAGTTCGATCGACACGGAGATGCTCAGTCCCGCACCGATGATCCGCTTCCAGGAGTGGAGCTTGCGCCACGCCACAGGACCGAGCGCCCCCAGCGGAACAAGCAACAGCAGGTTTCCGAACAGGTTCTGCCACGCCACCGGACCAAGATCGCTCGTGAGATACAGCTCGATGGTCTCGCCGGGAACGAGATTGACCGAGTCGCGCCAGTACGCGTCGAGTCCGGCCCCCGACCCGAATGGACCCGGTGCGAAGGGCAGCAGCGTCATCGAGACCACCCACGCGGCGTACACCACACCGAACAGGCGCGAAAGTATCGTCCGTTTGCGCGCGCCTGTCAGCCACCCGTGCACCACGAGCAACCCGCCCACGCCCAGCGCCACCACGAACGCCGCAAGGTCGTCGATGTAGGGCCCGGCTCCCGTCACCGCTCCCGCTCACCGCCAAGCATCGCGGCCAGCCTGTCGCAGAGCTCGCGCGCGATGGAGCGCTTGTGCAAGATGCCGGTGTCGTCCACACCTTCCGGCGTCACGAACAACACGCGGTTCACCTCGGTGCCGAATCCGAGCGCGGGATCACTCACGTCGTTGGCCACCACCATGTGGCACCGCTTGCGCTCGAGCTTCTCACGCGCGTGCCGCTCCACGTCGGAAGTCTCGGCCGCAAAGCCGATACGTACGCCGCCGAAGTCGCGCTCCCCCAGCTCCGCGAGGATATCGGGATTGCGCACGAGCGTGATCGCCTCGGGCATCGCGTCCTTCTTGATCTTGCCGTTGACCGCCTCAGCGGGACGGAAGTCTGCCACCGCTGCCGAGGCAACGACCACATCGGCCGATTCGGCACGTTCCATCACCGCGGCGTGCATCTCCAGTGCCGTGCGCACCCGCACGACCTCCACACAGAAGGGGTCGGCCAGGTGCGTGGGCCCCGTCACCAGCGTGACCCGCGCTCCACGCCGCGCGGCCTCCGCGGCGATCGCGAACCCGGTCTTGCCCGAAGAGCGATTGCCGATGTAGCGCACGGGGTCGATCGGCTCCTGTGTGCCGCCCGCGGTCACGAGTACCGCGCGGCCTTGCAGGTCACGGGAGCGTTCGGCCTCGGCGATGACAGCCGCCACGATATCTTCCACCTGCGCGAGTCTACCCTCACCCACATCGCCGCACGCAAGCTCGCCGGACTCCGGCTCCACGAAGGTGACGCCCCGCGCCTTGAGCGCAGCAACATTCGCCTGCGTGACCTCGTCACGCCACATGTGCATGTTCATGGCCGGCGCCACCACGATCGGCGCCTCGGTGGCGAGCGCGCTCGTGGTGAGCAGGTCGTCAGCGCGGCCGTGCGCCATCTTCGCGATGACGTTGGCCGTGCATGGCGCGATCACGAAGACGTCGGCTTCCTCGGCAAGGGAGATATGGTGCACCGGGGCGGAGGGGTCGTCCTCCCACAACGACACCGCCACAGGCTCGTTGGTGAGGGTGCGGAACGTCAGCGGCGTGACGAACTCGGTGGCGGCCTGCGTCATAACGACCTTCACGCGATAGCCGCGCTTGATGAGCGCGCGCACGAGCTCGCAGCTCTTGTACGCAGCGATCCCGCCGGTCACACCCACGAGCACGGTTATCGACTCGCCCAGCGCCATGCCGTCTCCTCTCGGCTGTCCGGTGTGCGATACTCGCGACAGGCGTCGCACGCACGCCGCCCATGCCGGTGGCGCGTTCCGAGGGATGCGATCGCACCGGCAGGGGTACAAAGGATACCGTACCCGCAACCATCGTGAAGGAGGCGTTCTCTGTGCCACTTCCTCCCAGGGGCAGCGAGCTGCGTATCAAGATCGGCGGCGCCGCCGGACTCGGCATCAAGGCGGCCGGACAGACGCTTGCGCGATCGTTCGTGGCGGCCGGGCTTGAGGTGTTCGACCTCACCGAGTACCCGTCACTGATCCGGGGCGGTCACAACACCTACACCCTCAGGGTCAGCCCGAGGCCCATCTCGAGTCACGTCGAGACTGTCGACGTACTGATCGCGCTCGACCGGCAGACCGTGGATGCACACCTCGACGAGGTGATCGACGGCGGCGCCGTCATCTTCGACCCTGAGGTCACCTCCACCGAGGGGTGGCTGCCCCACGCTCGCGTCCGCCCGGTACCGGTGCCGCTCGGCAAGTTCGCCAAGGAGGCCGGCGGCCCGATCATGGCCAACACGGTCGCCCTCGGCGCCGCTCTCGGCCTCGTGCACTTCCCGCTCATGTTCCTGGTTGATTCTCTGCGCGAGCAGTTCGCGCACAAGAAGCCCGAGATCGCCGAGCAGAATGCCGCCGCGGCCTCGGTGGGCTACGGCTACGTCACCAAGCTCGCGGGCGATTTCTGGATGGCCGTCGAGCCGCTCCCCGGGCAGCCGAAGCGCCTGCTTGTGGACGGGAATGAGGCCGTCGGCCTGGGAGCGCTCGCGGCCGGGATCGGCCTCTACGCCGCATACCCGATGACCCCCGCCTCCTCCATCCTGCACTTCATGGCCGCGCACGAGCGCGAGGCCGGCGTGGTGGTCAAGCACACCGAGGACGAGATCGCCGCGATGAACATGGTCGTGGGCGCCGCGTTCACCGGCACGCGCGCGATGTGCGCGAGCGCGGGCGGCGGGTTCGCGCTCATGGTCGAGGCGTTCGGCATGGCGGGCGTGAGCGAGAGCGCCGTGGTGGTAGGCGTGCTGACACGACCCGGCCCCGCAACGGGACTCCCCACCTGGACCGAGCAGAGCGACCTGCGCTACGTCATCCACGCGTCGCAGGGTGAGTTCCCTCGCGTGGTCCTCGCCCCTGGCGACCGCTCGGACGCTTTCGAGCTCACCTGGAAGGCGTTCAACCTCGCCGACCAGCTGCAGACGCCGGTGATCATCCTCGGCGACAGCTACCTCTCGGACAACCGGCAGTCGGTGCCGATGTTCGACCTCGATGCGGTGACGATCGACCGTGGAAAGCTCGTGACCGAAGGCGATGTGATCGAGCACCCTGAGGCTGTGGATGAGGCTGGACGGTACCTCAGGTACAAGCTTACGGATGACGGCGTTTCCACCCGCGCGCTGCCCGGTGTGACCGGCGCGATCCAGCTCGGCAACTCCTATGAGCACGACGAGTACGGCTACGGCTCGGCCGGTGAACCGGCGGACATGCGCGCCGCGCAGAACGAGAAGCGCATGCGCAAGCTCGAACTCGCTCGCACGCTCGTGCCACCGCCCGTGACCTTTGGTGTCGACGTAGCCGAGGCTGATGTGGCCGTTCTCTGCTTCGGCACCACCAAGGGCCCGGTGCTCGAGGCGATGCGCTGGCTGGAGCCCGACGGTGTGAAGGTGGCCATGATGCAGGTGGTCACGGTGTGGCCGTTCCCTGCCGACGAGGTCTCGGCGTTCCTCGCTGCGGCCAAGCGCAGCGTGATCATCGAGGGCAACTACACCGGTCAACTGCAGGGGCTCGTCCGCGAGCAGTGCCTGCGCGACGTGGACGAGACGCTCCACCGCTATGACGGGCGGCCATTCTCGCCCGAGATGGTCTACGCCAAGCTGAAGGAGGTGGCCGAAAATGCCTGACGTCTCTGAGATCACCGGCGCGATGGATCCCACATGGTGCCCCGGGTGCGGCAACTACAACATGCAGAAGGCTCTCGCCGAGGTCCTCGCCGAGAGCGGGATGCGCTTCGAGGACTACGCGATGGTCTGGGGCATAGGCTGCCATGGCAACGGAGCCGACTTCTACCGCTCGCAGGGCTTCCACGGCCTTCACGGCCGCGCACTGCCGCTCGCTACCGGCATCGCGCTCACCAACCCGGACCTCAAGGTGATCGTGAGCATGGGTGATGGCGACGGCTACGGCATCGGCGGCAACCACTTCATCCACTCTGTCCGCCGCAACATCGACATGGTGGCCATCTACCACAACAACCAGATCTACGGCCTCACCACCGGCCAGGCATCACCCACCTCCGACCAGTTCATGCAGACACCGAGCACGCCTGGCGGTGTCGTGGAGGAGCCGGTGAACCCCGTAGGCGTAGCGGTGGCGCAGGGCGCCACGTTCGTGGCTCGCGGATTCGCCGGTGACGTGGAGCACCTGAAGTCGCTCTACCGGCAGGCGCTTGACCACCACGGCTTCGCGCTCGTCGACGTCTATCAGCCGTGCGTGACATGGAACAAGGTCAACACCTTCAAGTGGTTCCGCGACCGCGTCTACAAGCTTGAGGAGCTCGAGGGCTACGACCCGACGGACAGGACCATGGCCTTCGAGAAGTCCATGTCGACGTTCCACGAACTCACGTGCGCCCCCGACGAGTGCAAGATCCCCATCGGCGTGTTCTACCGGGAAGCCGACTCGTTCACCTACCAGGACGGCCTGCCGCAGCTCGACCGCCCGATGTGGAAGCACGCCGAGGCGCCACGGGACATCTCGACGATCCTCGAGGCGTACTAGAGGCCGACCAAGACCGACCAGGCAGCCACTCCGCCCATCACCCGATCAGGTGTACCCCGGGGTGCGCCGCGTGTTCGGTGTTGCGACGCGCCCTACAGCATCGTCTCCCACCAGTCGCCGAGGCGTTCGGCGTGATGTCCACGGATGAGGACGATGTGGTTGCCGAGTGGCGTGTGCAGCAGCTCGCTCACATCTCCCACCGTCAGCTCGATGTCCACCTGAGTGCGGCAGAGGTTCTCCGCGTCGCCGCGTGAGACGATCTCGCCCTCGGCAAGCCACAGCGCGTTCATCGCCGCCCCACCGATGCGCAGGAGTGTCACCGGCCCGAGCGGGAGGTCGCCCTGGATGCCCACGCCCTGGCCTGACTCGAAGTGCGAGCGAAGCCGGTAGTGCTCGAGCATGCCACGAGCGATCGTGCAGTGCGCCAGCTTGAGGGTGTTGGTCGCCTCGTCGAGCTCGGAGGGGTTGGCCATCCACGGTAGCTCGCCGGTCATCAAGTACGCCCAGAGCATGCCGACAGTGCTCACGAGGTCGCCTTCGCAACCGGCCATGATACCGGCGTCGGTGAGTTCTGAGAGCGCGAAGCATCCGGTCGTCTCGCGGGAGACGAGCAGGTCGAAGCAGCGAAGCGACACCGCGTCGAACCCGTGCGCGTCCACGAGCGCCTGCATGGCGGCGGTGACACGCGCCACGTCGGCAAGATCGCGTTCCGAGGGCTCGGCGCACCCGGTGGCCTCACCCGTGAGCGACGTCACGCGTGCGGTCACATCCTCGTCGGCTACCGCGTCGATCGCGGCCTCAAGCTCCTCCATCGGGATGCGGATGACCGTGGGACCCCAGACCTCACGCACGATGTCGGCATCCGGGGAGCTCGCCACGAGCCAGTCCGACGGCTCGCCCACCAGGCCGATGCGCGTATCGAGCAACCGCATGCGCACGGCGACGTCGGCGATCGCGGCATCGAGGGTGTCGAGGCCCGCGTGGTCCTCCGGTCCGCGGACGAACACGATGCGGCCGGGGAACTCGTCTTGTTGGAGTCGCGCCAGGACCTCGAGGGACGCAGGAAGCGAGTTGTTGCCTGGGTGCGCGACCAGGATCACCGGCTCGCCGGGGCGCTCGGCCTGGCGTGCGGCCTGGAGTTGCAGCAGCGTGCGCTCGGTGCCGCCGGTGGCCATCACGTACACGAGGGGCGCGGGATCGCCGAAGCTCCCGGCGTCGATCCGCTCGCCACCGCGGCTCGAGAGCGCATCCATCAGCGGAGCGATGACGCTTTCGTTCTGGCCGGCGCCGCCGAACGGGGGGATCACGGGAGTGTAGACGAATCGCATGAGACCGCACCTCCTGGGTCGTTGGATGATGTACAGAGGATACCCCTCCGCCGGTGCGGTATCCTCATAGGCCTGAAGCCCACGCTCCGGAGCGCACATGCGACCTGCCCTCGCCATGCTCGCCCTCCTGCTCGCCGTAACGGCGGGCTGCTCGGCAGTGCTCCCTGACGGGGTCATCTACCCCTCGATCACGCCGGATCCGGCCGCATCGGGCACGCGCAGCGTTGACGTCGCGTTCGTGTTCGAGGGTCAGCCCGTCTCATTCACGGTGGATGTCGACAGCGCCCTGTACGCCGGTGCGTCGGCCGCCGACAAGCAGGTCATCAGGTTCGGCAACGCGCGCGCGGACGACTGGATCGAGGACTACTTCCCCGCGTTCATCACCGAGGAGCACCAGGCGCCGTTCTACGACGCGCTCATCGCGGCCTTCAGGACAGTGCGCGATCAGCGCGGACTCGACGCCGACCGCTACGCCGAGCTGATGACCGCGTACGTCCAGTCCATCACCTACCAGGTCGACCCCGCGGACCTCTCCCCCAAGTTCCCGGTGGAGACGTTCGTCGAAGGCAACGGCGACTGCGACGACAAGACCCTGCTGCTCGGCGCGCTGCTCTCGCGCGAAGGGTACGACGTTGCGGTGCTGATGTTCGAGCCTGAGCAGCATGTCGCGCTCGGCATCCGCTCGCAGGATCTCCCGTATCGCGACACCGGATATGCCTTCGTTGAGACGACCGTACCCGGCTACCTCGGCCAGGTCCCCGAGAGCCTCGAGGGTGGAGTGACGCTCGAGAGCACGCCACACGTGTTCGCGATCGACGGCGGGCAGACCCCGTACACGGCCGGGCCCCAGGTGGCGGCGATACTGGAGGCCCGCGCAACGGCGGTCGCCGAGGCTGAGCGCCTGAACGCCGAGATCACCGCGGCCGATGCCGATCTGAGCGCGAGTGAGGCCGAGGTGAGTGCCGCGCGAAGCGAACTCGAGTCGCTGAAAGCCGCGGGCCGTGTGGCCGAGTACAACGCCAGGGTGGACGCCTACAACGCGCTGGTCGCCGAGCACAATCGGGCGCTCGAAGACCGCAACGCCCTCGCCGCCCGCCACAACGACCTCGCCGCAATCGACCGTCTCGTGGCGGCCGGCACCGCTGACCGCACCGGCACGTACGCGGCGATCATGGCACGCTAACCCCCTTCGGGGGCACGCGAACCGTCGCGCCGAGGCTTGCACCCTCAGGCAAGTGTCGATTCTCGGACATTCTGACTCGAACTGACACTTCAATCGACACACAGAGTGCGCCCGATGCGGATCCGAGAACCATCTCCGATGCGGGGTATCATCCTTGTGTCCCCGAGGCATGGAGGTACGCATGACGCGTGTACTGATGGTGATCGCCCCCGAGGTGTTCCGCGATGAGGAGTACGCCCACCCCAAGCAGGTCCTCGAATCGCGGGGCGCCACGGTCACGACCGCGAGCACGCGCGTGGGTACCTGCCACGGCAAGCTCGGCATGACCGCCGAAGCCACGCTCGCGCTCGTGGATGCCGAAGCAGGCGACTTCGATGCTGTGGTATACGTTGGCGGCGGTGGCGCCGAGGTCTTCTTCGATGACCCGGCCGCCCATGCGCTCGCACGCGGCATGCATGCGCTCGACCGCGTGGTAGCCGCCATCTGCATCGCGCCTTCGGTGCTCGCACGTGCGGATCTGCTGCGTGGCGTACGCGCCACGGCGTTCCCCAGCCAGCGCGACGACCTCGTCGCCCACGGCGCGCTCTGGACCACCGGCCCCGTCGAGATCGACGGACGCATCATCACCGCGAACGGCCCGGACGCAGCCCGCGACTTCGGCCTGGCGATCGCCGACGCGCTCAGGCTACCCTGAGACGACATCGACCGACGACGAGAGGAGCACGACATGCAGCTCAAGATCTACCGTTGCCGCATCTGCGGCGAGGTCTACCTCGGCTATGAGGCGCCCGAAAACTGCCCGTTCTGCGGGGCGCACGTGGAGTTCCTGGAGGCGCCGGGGAAGTACTCCGCCGACATCAACGACCTGCAGCTCACCGAGACCGAGCGCGTCGACCTCGAGTCGTCGATCGAGCTCGAGACTGCCAACTGCCGCTTCTACCTCGGCATGGCGCAGCGCAAGGACAACGACACCCTGCGCGCCACGTACAAACGCCTCGCGAAGGTCGAAGCGGAACACTGCGAGGTGTTCTGCGACCTGCTGAAGGTCGACGAGCCCGCCGACCTGATGACCCCCGGCGAGACAACCGGTTCATGGGCGAGTGACATCGAGGAGTCGCTGCGGCGCGAGAACCGGGCCGCGGAGTTGTACAAAAGGTTTGCCGGGCGTGCCACGAACGAGCGCCTCACGGAGGTCTGGAACGCGGTGTCCGACGTCGAGGCCGACCACATCACGCTCGACGAGCTCGCCAAGACGTACCTGTAGCGTTTGCGGCAGGCATCCCTGCGCCTCTGTCCTCGAAGTAGCCGCCCGCCGGGCGGCTACTTCTGCGAAAGGAACTCGTCAGGGCCGTCCTATGGCTCCGTCCTCGGAACAGCCGCCCACTACGGGCGGCCGCTTCTGCGAAAGGATCGCCAACGGACGACCCTGACGGCACATCACAGCTCGCGGCGGCGGAACACCAGCACTGCCGCGACCACGCACAGCACCGTGAGCGCGACGGTCGTCGCCATCGGCCAGCCGAGCGTGGCGGTCTCCCCCATCACCAGCGTGGTCGGCGCTGACAGCAGGCCCGCGGGCGAATAGTCCATCGCCGGCTTCCAGAGCGTTGCGATGCTGAGCACGATGAACCCGAGGAATCCGAGGCCGGCGGCCCCTGCCTGCGAGTCCATCGCGGCCGAGAGCGCCACCATCAGCGCAAGGAAGAGCGCGCCGGTGAGCAGCCACGCTCCCGTGGCCTGTGCGAGTGGCGCAAGCGGCGCCTCGGCGAAGATCGCGTACGTGAGGCCCCACGTGGCCAGCCCGCCCACGCACACCGTGACCACGAGCAGCACGAGCGCCGACAGCGTCTTCGAGATCACGAACGCCGTGCGTGACAGCGGCTTGGTGAGCGCGAGCACCGCGGTTCCCGACTTCTTCTCGGCCGACACGATGCCGCCGAACATGATGATGACCGCGAAGAGCACGATCTGCTGCAGGTTCTTCGTCCACTGCAGATAGGAGTCGACGTACGTGGGGTCGGGCATCTGGATCACCACGCCGCTCTCGGCCGGCATGAACGACGCCAGCAGGTCGGGGGTGATCTTCGCGAGCGGCGGACCGGAGATCGCGAAGAAGAGCACGATGCCCGGCAGCACCCAGATACGCCACGTGCGCACGATCTCGCGGAACTCCTTGCCGAGGAACGCGCCAAAGCCGCGCATCACCGCTCACCTCCCACAAGATCGACGAAGACCTCTTCGAGCGAGACCTCGCCCGATTCAAAGCGCGTGAGACCCACTCCGGCGGCGGTCACCATCGCGGGCACCGCGTGGCGCGCCGAGGCCAGGTCGGCCACCGTGATCTCGATCGAGCCGTTGTCACCGCGAGCGACCTCGGCCGCCCACGGCTCTGCGGCAAACGATGCCGCCAGGTGGTCGGCGCCCCCGGTGACTCCCACCACGAGCTTGCTGGTACCGTACCGGCTCTTGAGCTCACCGATGGGCGCCTGTGTCACCACACTGCCTTCGTGCAGGATGGCGACGGTGTCACACACGCGCTCCACGTCCGACAAGATGTGTGTGGAGAAGAACACCGTGGTGCGCCCGCCGAGCGAGGCGATCATGTCGAGCACCTCTTTTCGGCCGATGGGATCCAGAGCCGACGTGGGCTCGTCGAGCATCAGCAGCTTCGGCGCGTTGATGAGCGCCTGCGCAACGCCGAGGCGCTGCTTCATGCCACGCGAGTAGCCGCCGATCTTCTGCCGCACGCCGGCAAGACCGGCGAGGTCGAGCAGCGCCTCCACGCGTTCGTCCAGCACCCGGCCGCCGATCCCGAACAGACTGCCGGCGAAGCGCAGGAACTCCGGAGCGGTCATCCACTCGTAGTAGCCGGGCACGTCGGGCAGGAAGCCGATGTCGGCGCGCACCTGGTTCGTGGCCGACACCACGTCGTGCCCGAACACCCGCGCCTCACCACCGCTCGGCGCCGCCAGACCGGTGAGCACGCGAAGCGTGGTCGTCTTGCCCGCGCCGTTCGGGCCGAGGAACCCGAAGACCGATCCGGTCGGCACCGTCAGATCCACACCGTCGAGCGCCCGCTTCTCGCCATATACCTTGGTGAGGCCGGTGATCTCGATCGCGGCACTCATCGCGGGTCCCCCGGGGCGGGCGTGTCGCCGTAGAGCACGTCGGCCGCACGGGTGGCGCGGTCTGCAGGCGCTGCAGGCGGCGCATCAGGCGTGGCGACGGCAAGCGGGTCGACCGCCGGCAACGGCTTGCGTCCGGCGGCGAGGAAGATGATCGCGCCCACCAGGTTCACGAACACGATGATCACGACCCACGGCCACCGCTTGCCGAACACGAGCCGCTCAAGCGGCGTCCGCAGCATCACCACGAGTGCGTAGACCTCGACCGCCAACTGCACGGCCGCAAGTACCACGATCACCGGGAGCGCCCAGCCAGGGAGATCGCCCATCGGGATGTTGGTCTGCATGTCAGATACTCCTTCCAGTCTGTGTTCGAGCCTCACGCCACTCCGCGCGCAACCCCGCGCGCAGTGGCATGTAGAGCATCAGGAACGGCACCACCACGGTCGCGAGCACCACGAGCAGGATCCAGTTGCCGGACGCCCCGCCGTTGGCATCGGCCACCGTGACCGCCGCGATTCCCAGTACGAGCACGGTCTCCATGCCGAGTCCTGCGGCCGCCAGCAGCCGCGAGCGCGCGGACACCTGCGGCCGAAGGATCCTCGCGTAGGTGAGCGCCGCCGGTACGATCGCCAACGCGAGCAGCACGCCGATCACCACGGTGCGCGACGCCCAGTCGTCCGGCTGCCCGCTCACGCCCCAGTGGATCGGGACCTCGGCGGGTAGCGTCGGCCACGCCACGAGCATCAGGGCGACGGCGGCCGCGGCAAGCGCAGCGGGCACGACGAGTGTCGCGTTGAGCGCGCTCGTCGGGATGCGGTCGTACGACTCGTCGCCCACATCGTCCGGCCGGATGAGGCCGAGCTTGACGGCGATCGCGCCGAGGTTGAACGTCCACCCCACGCCGAACATGCGCGGCATGAAGATGCGCGGGTCGGCGGGGTTCCACACCCGGCTGCCGATGCGCTCCACCGACGCGCCACGGAAGTCGTACGGCATGCCGAGCACGTGGCCCTGCGGCACCGGGCGGCCATCGGCCTCGGCCTCGTGGTCGGGCTCGAAGGCCTCGAGCACGCCGGCCGCGTAGGTGGCCGGATCGCCAAGCGCCGCCACTGCGGCCGCTTCACCGACACGATCGGCATCGACCCGGAGCAGCGATTCGAGTTCCGTGAGCGCCTCGTCTCGGTCGGATGCGCCGAGCGGCGACAGACGGCGACGGACCTCAGCCAGGTATGCGTCTATCGTCCGGATGTCACTCACGGTGCACTCCCTCGGCCAGCAGCCCATCGATCGCGGCCTCGATGTCGCGCCAGGATCGGCTCATCTCGCCGAGTTCCTGGGTACCGGCAGCCGAGAGCCGGTAGTATTTACGCGGCGGCCCCACCGGCGACTCGCGCCAGGTTGTGTCGACCACGCCGGCCTTCTTGAGGCGGGATAGCAGCGGGTACACCGTGCCCGCACTCGCCTCGAGACCCGGCCGCTCTGCCAGCTGGTCCACGATCTCCACGCCGTAGAGCTCTCCGCGATCGAGCAGCGCGAGGATCACGAGCTCGAGCGCGCCCTTGCGGAACTGTGAGACGCGGCTGTCGCGTTCTGCTGCCACGGGACCTCCTTCCGGTATGCGGGATGGCGTGCGTACGCTCCGCTCACCATGATGTTTGTACCACCTACTACCTTGTATCACACACTAGTTTGCAACGCAAGGTACCATCGAGGCAGCCGGACAGAGCGAGAGTGCAGGATCCGGTGCTGCTAGCCTCCGACCACGTCGCGCGCCCAGGAGCGCGCCCAGTACAGCCAGAACGCGGGGATCTCGCGCGCCACCAGCACAGGTGTCTTCGCGATGGGCGTGCTCTCCTCCGCCGGCACGGTGCAGACCTGCTGACCGGCCGCCCGGTATGCCATCTTGATCCGAGGCAGATGGTAGAACTGGCTCACTACGAGCACGCGTGTGGAACCGTCCGCTTCGAACAGCGGCACCGTGTTGGCCACGGTGCGGTCGGTGTCGAGTCCCTGATGGTCGAGCACGATCGCGCGCTCCGGCACGCCGAGCTCTATCGCACGGTCACGCATCACCTCGGCCTCGTCGTGTCCGCTCTCCCCCACCCCGCCGGACATGATGAGGGTGTCCACCAGCCCGTCTGCGTACAGACCTGCGGCGGTGCGCACGCGGTCCTCGAGCGAGGTGGTGAGCTGGCCGCTTGCGAACACCCGCGCGCCAAAGACCACGGCCACGTCCGCCTCGCGACGGTAGTCGGTGGTGCCGAAGAACCGCACCTGCGCGAGCGGGAACAGCACCACGAGCAGCACGGCCACCGTGAGCGCCAGCAGGGCCTCTGCGCGCCGGGGCTGTACGCTCTCACCCCCGAGCCACACCGCCGCACCCACGAACGCGAAGCCCACCGCCACGACCGCCGAGAACGGCACCGGCACCGCAGGCACGATGCGTCCGGCCTGCCATGCCGAGTAGAAGCCAGCGACGTTCACCAGCGCAACCACCGCAAGCACCGCGCTCACGATCACCGTGGCGATGCGCCTCCACGGATGCATCCCGGGTCGTACAGCGTACGCCACGAGGAGCGCCGCCGAGAGCCAGAGCAGGCCGGTGACCCAGCCCGGCAGCGCACCGAGGTCCACCCACCAGAGGTCCTCCGTGCGACCGGTGCGCAGCGCCACCGCGGCGTTGGTAAGCGAGAAGGCGCCGAAGAAGAGCGCGACACCGCGAGCGAGGGCACGGAGCCCTGCGACGGGCACGTCATGGCTCCGCGCGGACACGGCAGCGGCGGTATCACTCGGCATCGGCACGTGGCTGTCTCTGGGGCGGCGCATACCCGCGTCCGCTGACGGCGATCAACACCACAGGCACGATGCCCAGGCCAAGCAGCAGCGCGTACGCGACCGGCGACCCGAGGAGCCACAGGAACACGCCCGTCGCGAAGGCGAGCACGACTGCCACGCCGAACTTGAATAGTCGTGGAGGCACGCGCAACCGAACCATCAGTGCCACCACGGCCGCTGCGATCGCGACAGCGCCGAGAAGATACGCCACCGCGAACCACGCCGACCCCTCAACCGCAACACGCGGCTCCCACATGTCACTACCCCCCCGCTACACCCCGCATGATCTCCGCGTACCTTGGTGTGAGCTGATCGAACGTATACCGCTCCGCGATCCCCCACGCGCTTCCTGGCGCCGGACGCTCGACGACCAGGCTCCGCAACAGTGCCACCAACTGCTCGTGCGTACCGTAGCGCATATCCGCGGGATAGAGCTCAGGGTACGCGAGCCTGTCCGGTACCACCGGAGCGCATCCGGCGTAGCACGCCTCGATCATCGCAAGGCCGAAGAACTCGTTGCGTGCCGTCGAGACGGCGATGTCCGCGCTCGCGAGCAGCGCGGCGTACTCCTCGCGCGAGCCGGGCTCCCCCAGGTGCACAAGCCGGTCGCCGAGGGATGCCGCAGCCTCTCCCACGAGCGCCTCGGTCTCACGGAACGCCTGACCCGCGACCGCCACCTCGAAGTCGAGTCCTTCGGCGGCGAGCGCACGCACCGCCGCGAAGAAGGCCTCCGGGTCCTTGTCATGCTCCCAGCGATGCGGCCATACGATGCGCGGGCGGGGGCCGCGTGTGACCGGCGTGGCATCGAACGGTGCCGGATCGAACGGCGGCGCCAGCACCTCAGAACGGGCGGCGACGCGCTCGTCCACCCCCTTCGGCCGGTGGTCGGGGAACTCGCGAAGGAAGCCAGGGATCTCAGCGAGGAAGCCATCGAGGTTGTAGCGCGTGTTGAACAGGCAGCGGTCGGCCGCAAGTGCGCTTGTGATGTTGGTGAGCGCGAACTGGTAGTCCCACTCGGCGGTGTGCCTGTTGGGGTACAGCAGCTGGTTCTCGTGGAAGTACACGATGCGCGGCACGCCCGCCACGGCGTCGCCTGCGAGCGTGACGAACTCGGCGAGGTTCACGAACGTCGACGCGAAGATGAGGTCCCACGCGCGCGGGGGGTGCGGACGCCCCGCTTCACCCCCGGGATGCGCCTCCCGCCACGCTGCCGAGCGTGCGCGAGCCTCCTCGGCCATGGTGATCGCGGAGCCCCGCATCCGCCACTTCCACTTGCGTGGCGGCAGCGTGAGCAGGTCGAACGCGAAGCCGAGGGGCTCGAGACGCGCAACGAGTCCGTCAAGCACCGCGCAGTGCGAGCCGCCGTAGTACGGCTCGATCGCGAGCACCCGGACGGGACCGGTCGCGGGGGCGTGCGCCTGCGTGGTGTCAGCGCGCACGGGGCCCCGCCTTTCTTCTGCCGCGCTTGACCGCAGTGGGGAACTCGACCGTCTCCGCGCCTTCGAGCGCCATCGCCACAAGGCCTTCCACATCGAGCGCCGCTTCTGCCGCCTCGGCCTCGCCAGGCATGGCGTGCGTCTCGGGCCTGCGTGGCATGAAGAGCGTGCAGCAGTCGTCCGTGCTGGCGATCGAGAGGTCGTACGTGCCGATAGCCACGGCCTCCGCGACGATCTCCTGCTTATCGCTGCCGATGAGCGGTCGCAACACCGGCAGTGTGGCCGCAGTGCTGATGGCCGCAACGTTGTCGAGGGTCTGCGAGGCCACCTGCCCGAGGCTTTCGCCGGTCACGAGCGCCCGTGCACCGTCCCGCGCGGCGATCTGCTCGGCCACGCGAAGCATGAACCTGCGGTAGAGGATCACCCTGAGGTCCTCGGGCGCGTCGAGCGCGATGCGCCGTTGCACGTCGCCGAACGGCACGATGTACAACCGCTCCACCCCGCCGGTGTCCGCCAGGACTCGCACGATCTCGGCGACGTAGTGCTCCGAGTGCGCCGGGGTCTGCGGACGGCCTGAGAAGTGCACGGCTACCACCGACGCCCCTCGGCGGATGATCCGCCACGCGGCGACCGGCGAATCGATGCCGGCCGACAGGAGCGAGACGACCGCCCCCGAGGTGCCCACCGGCAGACCGCCGACGCCCTCGACGCGTTGCGTCCACACGTACGCAGCCGCCTGCACCACGGCGATCCACACCGTCACGTCTGGAGCGCCGAGGTCGACGGTCAGCCCGGTCTCGCACCGCAGCATCTCGCCAACCCGGCGGTTCATCGCCATGCTGCCCTCGGTGTACGTGGTGGCGGAGCGACGGGAATCCACCGCGAACGTCGCCGCGTGCGGCATGCGCTCCAACGCCTCACGCATCGCCTCGAGCGCGGCAGTGGCGATCGCATCGGGCGTGGGGGCGGCCCCGCGGCCGATCGCCACATACGAGACTCCCGGGGTGGCAGCAGCGATGCCAGCGACAGCATCGGCGTCGGCGGTGTCCGGCATGCGCACCAGCACGCGGCTCGCAACGCGTGAGACCTCCACGCCCGGTACGTCACGGAGCGACCACCGCAGGTTCTCCTCGAGTCTGCGCTCGAACTGCCCGCGGTTGCGGCCCTTGAGCCCGATCTCGTGGTAGTGCACCAACGCTATCCGCACCCGCACCCACACCCTTCTCAGCGCCGAGCCCTGCTCAAGGAAGATGCCCCGACACCGCGCTGGCGGCACCGGGGCATCGTCACCGCTCGGTGATGCCTGGTTACTTGTAGCTCTCCTGCACGCGCTCGTAGCTGACATCGCCGTTGGCGATCTCGTCAAGCGCGAGGGTGAGCGGCTTGGTGCTCGTGATCTGCGCGATCTGCGGGGCCTGCATGGTGAGCAGCGCCTGATCACGCACACCGTGGATCATGTCGTTGATCTGACGCGCGCGCTTGGCGGCGACGATGCACAGCGTGTACTTGGAGTCGACCTTCTCGAGCAGGAGGTCGATCTCGGGCTTGATGACCATATCAGCAGCATCCTTCACAGGATCGATGGGATTCGACGATGCCGGCCAGCCTGTCCGTGGCCAGGGCAACATCATCGTTTTCTACCACATGATCGTAGTTTCCCACAAGGCGCAGCTCCCTCTCGGCGGTCTCGAGACGCGTTCGGACCTGTTCGTCCGTCTCAGCGCCACGTCCCCGGATGCGGCGCTCCAGCTCGCTCATCGAAGGCGCCGTGATGAAGATGAGGATCGACGATGGCATCGCCTTCTTCACCTGGAACGCACCCTGCGGGTCGATCTCCAGGATGACGTCGCATCCTGTGGCCAGACGCTGCTCGACCGTGGAGCGCAGCGTGCCGTACCGGTTCCCGTGCACCTCGGCCCACTCCAGGAAGTCGCCCTCATCGATGCGCCGCTGGAACTCCTCAGGCGTGATGAAGACGTAGTCCTCATCCGGCACCTCACCGGGACGCGGCGCGCGCGTAGTGGCCGAGACAGACACCCAGAGACCAGAGACCCTGGCCACCAGACGGTCGACCAGAGTCCCTTTGCCGGCCCCCGAGGGACCGGAGATGATGAAGAGAGAACCTGTGCGCATCAACCGTGCAGCTCAGCCGAGACGCTGCATGAGCATCTCGCGCTGGCGGGCGCCGAGGCCCTGCACGCGGCGGCTCTCCGAGATCTCGAGCTCGTCCATGATCTTGGCGGCCTTGGCCTTGCCGAAGCCCGGCAGGCTCTCAAGCAGCGTGGCGACCTTCATGCGCGCGACGATGGGATCGTCGGACTTAGCCATGACATCGGCGAAGGACTTCTCGCCGCCCTTGATCTGCTGACGAAGCTCCGCACGCGCCTGACGGGCCTGAGCGGCCTTCTCGAGCGCCTTCTTTCGGTCGGCCTCGGAGAGATTGGGTAGAGCCATCTGGTCCTCCTCGCGGTTCTGTGCGCGCTCCCGATCACATACAGCGCATGCCGTTGCGCACGTCGGCCCTGCATGCAGCGCCGTTGATGTTACCCCTGACCTGCGGAGATGCCAAGTGCGACTTACCCGAGGCGCCTGCTCCCGGGTGAATCGATGGGCGTTCCCGCCGCACATTGCGGACAGTCACCCGGCTCCATAGACTCGACCTCGAGTCGAAGGAGAGGCAGGAACTCCGCGGCGAACGCCTTGTCGCCGCCACGATCGATGATCGACGTCACGGCGACCGCTTCGCCTCCGGCCGACCCGACCAGGTCGATGACCTCGGCGACGCTACCACCGGTGGTGACCACGTCTTCCACCACCAGCACACGCTGGCCCGGTTCGATCGTGAAGCTGCGACGGAACGTCATCATGCCGTTCTGGCGCTCACTGAAGATGAACTTCACCCCAAGGGCCTGAGCGACGGCGAACCCGATGATGATGCCACCCACCGCGGGCGCGGCGACCATATCGATCTTCTTGTCTGCGACCCGCTCGGCCATGGCGGCGGCGAGCTCCGTGGTGAGGCCCGGGTCCTCAAGCACGCGTGCGCACTGCACGTACGTGTCCGAGTGCCTTCCGCTGGTGAGTTGGAAGTGGCCGTGCAGTATCGCACCGGCCTCCTTCAGCGCCGCCATCACGCGGTCTTCGGTCATGGTCACGATGAGATCTCCTTCCGGATGGCGCGGGCGGCCGCGGCGGGGTCGGGCGCGCCGGTGATCGGGCGGCCGATGACAAGATGCGACGCACCGGCTGCTATAGCCTCGGCGGGGGTGGCGGTGCGGGCCTGGTCGCCCGCAGCCTCGCCTGCCGGACGCACGCCAGGCGTCACCACGAGCGCGTCGGGACCGAGCAGCGCACGGATGGCCTCCGCTTCGTTCGGCGAGCAGACGATACCGCTGCAGCCGGCGTCACGCGCCACGGCCGCGAGCGTGACCGCATGCTCCCCCGCCACGCGCTCGATGCCCATCTCGGCGAGCGCGGCGTCATCCAGGCTCGTGAGCACGGTGACCGCGATGACGCTCGGCGGCCTGGTCCCGAACTTCTGCGCGGCGGCGGCCGTCGACCGCATCGCGGCTTCGAGCATCGCCCTGCCGCCCGAGGCGTGCACCGTGAACATGTCCGCGCCCGCCCGCGTGAGCATGCGGCACGCACCCTCCACCTGATGCGGGATGTCATGGAGTTTCAGGTCCACGAACACCTTGAAGCCGAGTGCCCTCAGCTCGCGCACGATCTGGGGCCCCTCGGCGTAGAAGAGCGTCATACCCACCTTGACCCAACCCACCGTGCCCACGAGTGAACGCGCCATCTCGAGGGCCTGCGCCGCATCGGGCAGATCGAGCGCCACGATGATGCGGTCGCGCACGCCGTCCGACTCGCTCTTGTTCGCCGAACGGCCACGCGCCGCTCCAACGATGCCTTCCGCGCCGTTCACTGGTTCTTCCATGCCGCCCCCACAAGGTCCGTGACCCGCTCGATGCCGCGCGTAGCGCAGAACCGCTCGAGGCCGTCCGCCACGCCGACCGTCGTGGTCGGGTCGATGAAGTTCGCCGTTCCTACCGCTACCGCGCTCGCTCCCGCGAGCATGAACTCCGCAGCGTCGTTCGGGCAGGTGATGCCGCCCATGCCGATCACCGGGACATCGATGGCCTGGGCCACCTGCCACACCATACGCACCGCCACAGGACGCACGGCCGGACCCGACAGGCCGCCCACGCCCCTCGGCAGCACGGGCCTGAAGGTGCGCGTGTCGATCACCATACCAAGGAGCGTGTTGATCAGGCTCACGGCGTCGGCGCCCTCAGCCTCCACCGCACGTGCGATCTCGGTGACATCGCTGACATTAGGGCTCAACTTCACGATGAGGGCCTTGTCCGTCACCGCGCGCACCGAACGCACCACCTCGGCTGCGGCCGGGCACGTGGTGCCGAACGCCATGCCACCGGCGTCGACGTTCGGGCACGAGATGTTCACCTCGAGCGCGTCCACCGCAGACTCACCGTCGAGCCGCTCGGCTACCGTCGCGTACTCATCGGCACGGTGCCCCACCACGTTCACGATCACGGGCACATCCTGCTGTGCGAGCCATGCGAGGTCACCGGCGCAGAACGCCTCGACACCCGGATTCTGCAGCCCGATGGAGTTCAGCATCCCTGATGGCGTCTCCACGATGCGAGGGCTGGGGTTCCCTGTCCACGGTTCGAGCGAGACGCCCTTGGTGACCACGGCGCCGAGACGCCCGAGGTCGAAGAAGTCAGCGTACTCACGGCCCGAGCCGAACGTGCCCGAAGCCGTCATCACCGGGTTCCTGAGTTCCAGCTCGCCGATGCGCACCCGCATGTCCACGCTGCTCATCGGCCTCCCTCCGGGTCCGCGCCGGTGTCCCATACCACGTCAGCCGCATCGAACACCGGCCCGTCCACGCACGCCCGCTTGAGTCCGTCGTGGGTGATGACCACGCACGACAGGCACGCGCCGATACCGCAGCCCATCAGCCGCTCGAGCGAGACCTGGCACGGCACGCCCGCGCTGGCACACTGTCCGGCGACGATGCGTTGCATCGGCTCGGGTCCGCACACGTACACCATGTCCGGGCGGTCGCGCTCGAGCTGCTCGGCGCTCAGCACGGTCACGAACCCGCACAGCCCGGCGGAGCCGTCGTCGGTGGCCACGATCGCACGGCTGCACAGTGAGTCGAAGAGCTCCCGTGCGAGCAGCCTGCCCGCCGAGGGCGCGCCCTGCGCAAGCGTGACATCGATGCCGCGCTCGGCGAGCCGCTCAACGAGCATCCCCATCGGCGCCGCGCCGAGGCCGCCTGCCACCACCAGGGCGCGGTGCGCTCCTTCGGGTACGTGCCACCCGTGGCCGAGAGGCCCGATCACGTCCATCACGTCATCGGGAACGGCGTCCTCGAGCGCCCTGGTGCCCAGTCCCACGACCTGATAGAGGATCTCGATCCTGCCGTCCCTCGCGCGATGCACCGAGAACGGCCGCCGCAAGATGAAGTCGGCGTGGCGCGAGACGCGCAGGTGCACGAACTGCCCGGGCTCCACGGCCCCGGCCGTGCGGGGCGCGTCGAGAACGATCCTGCTCACGCCCTCGGCGACCCGCTCATTGCTCACCACGACCACCGGCTCTATAGCCGGTGCGTGAACCTCGGTACACATCATTCGCTCCGCTCGAAGTCCTGCAATGCCCGTGCGTCAAGTGAGCCATTCTTGATGACCTCGATGGCCTGCACGCTCGCGAGCGCCGCCGCAAGCGTGGTGATGTTGCTCACCCCGTGCTGCACCGCCGCCGTACGGATATGGTAGCCGTCCGAGCGCGTCTCACGGCCGAACGGCGTGTTGATCACCAGGTGCACCTCGCCGTTGACGATCGCGTCCACGATATTCGGACGGCCCTCGTGCACCTTGCGCACCTCGTCCACGGGGATGCCCGACGCCTTGAGCAGACGTGCGGTGCCGCGGGTGGACATGATGCGGAAACCGAGGCCCTGCAGGTACCGGGCAACGGGCACCACACCCCGCTTGTCACGGTCGCACACCGAGATGAACGCAGTGCCCGATGTCGGAAGCGAGTAGTCGATGGCCAGCTGCGACTTGGCGTACGCCGACGGGAAGTCACCGGCAACGCCCATCACCTCACCGGTGGAGCGCATCTCCGGGCCGAGCACGCTGTCGGCGCCCGGGAACCGGCCGAACGGCATGACCGCTTCCTTCACGCAGTACCGGCCGAGCTCGCGCTCCTCGGCCGGAAGCCCCATCTCCGCAAGCTTCTCCCCCGCCATCACGCGGGCGGCGACCTTGGCGAGCGGCACACCGGTGGCCTTGCTCACGAACGGCACCGTCCGGCTCGCCCGTGGGTTCACCTCGAGCACGTACACACGCTCGTCTTTGATAGCGAACTGCACGTTCATGAGGCCCCGCACCCCGAGTTCGAGCGCGAGGGCCCGCGCATGCTCACGCACCGTGGCGATGGTCTCTTCGCCGAGTGAGAACGGAGGGATGCAGCACGCCGAGTCGCCTGAGTGGATGCCGGCCTCCTCGATGTGCTCCATCACACCACCGATGTAGACGCTCTCGCCGTCGCACACGGCGTCCACGTCCACTTCGATGGCGCCTTCGAGGAAGCGATCGAGCAGCACCGGATGATCGGGAGAGACCTCGGCCGCCTGCTGCACATAGCGCAGCAGGTACTCCTCGTCGTAGGCGATCACCATGCCGCGGCCCCCGAGCACATAGCTCGGCCGCACGAGCAGTGGATAGCCGATGCGTGAAGCCACCTCCACGGCCTCTTCGAGCGTCCGCGCGGTGCCCGCCGCCGGATACGCGATCTCCAGCCGATCGAGGACCTCGGCGAAGCGCTTGCGGTCCTCCGCAAGATCGATCGCCTCCGGACTCGTACCGAGGATCGGCACGCCGGCGGCCTCGAGCGCTCGCGCGAGTTTGAGGGGCGTCTGCCCGCCAAAGGTCACGAGCACGCCGTCCGGCCGCTCGAGGTCGACGATGTCCATCACGTCCTCGAACGTGAGCGGCTCGAAGTACAGCTTGTCCGAGGTGTCGTAGTCGGTCGACACGGTTTCGGGGTTGCAGTTCACCATAATGGTCTCGTAGCCGGCCTCGGCAAGCGCGTAGGCGGCGTGCACACAGCAGTAATCGAACTCGATGCCCTGGCCGATGCGGTTCGGGCCGGCGCCCAGGATCATCGCTTTGCGGCGATCGGACCGAACGGCCTCGTTCTCCTCCTCATACGTCTTGTAGTAGTACGGCGTGCTCGCCGCGAACTCCCCGCCGCAGGTGTCGACAGCCTTGAACGTAGCCGTCACGCCGAGGTCGAGCCTTTGTGCGCGCACCTCACTCTCGAGCGCTCCTGTAAGGTGGGAAATCTGCGCATCGGACAGACCGTGCCGCTTGCATTCCAGCAGCTCAGCCATCGTGAGCGACGCAAGATCCCGGCCCTGTATCGAGCCCTCGACCTGCACTACAGCCTGCAGCTGCGCGAGGAACCAGGGATCGATGGCGGTGATGTCATGGAGCTCCTCGGCACTCCGCCCACGCCGCAGCGCCTCCACGAGGTAGAACATCCGGTGCTCATTGGGGATCGCCAGACGCTCATCGAAGTGCGCCTCATCGAAGCTGTCGCGGCCATCCGCGCCAAGCCCTCCGCGCCCGTTCTCGAGCGAGCGCCAGGCCTTGCCGAACGCCTCGGCGAATGTGCGTCCCATCGCCATGACCTCGCCCACGCTCTTCATCCGCGTGGTGAGCGTGGTGTCCGTGCCGGGGAACTTCTCGAACGCCCAGCGCGGCACCTTCACCACGGTGTAGTCGATCGACGGTTCGAACGCCGCGGGCGTGACACGCGTGATGTCGTTGGGGATCTCGTCGAGCGTGTAGCCGGTGGCGAGTTTGGCGGCGATCTTGGCGATCGGGAAGCCGGTCGCCTTGCTCGCAAGCGCCGACGAGCGCGACACCCGCGGATTCATCTCGATGACCACGACGCGACCGTCATGGGGGTTGACCGCAAACTGCACGTTGCTGCCGCCGGTCTCCACGCCGATCTCGCGCATGATCTCGAACGACGCGTCGCGCAGCACCTGGTACTCACGATCGGTGAGCGTCATCGCCGGGGCCACCGTGATGCTGTCGCCGGTGTGGATGCCCATGGGATCCACATTCTCGATGGAGCACACGATCACGCAGTTGTCGTTGCTATCGCGCATGACCTCCATCTCGTACTCTTTCCAGCCGAGCACGCTCTCCTCCACGAGCACCTCGCCCACCGGCGAGAGCGCGATGCCGCTCGCGGTGATCTGCCGGAGCTCGTCGATGTTGTACGCGATGCCGCCGCCCGCGCCGCCGAGAGTGAAGCTCGGGCGGATCACGACCGGCCAGCCCACCTCGGCCACGAACGCCTCGGCATCCGCGATCGCGTATGCATACGCCGAATGTGGCGTCTCAAGCCCGACGCGCTCCATGGCCTCAGCGAAGAGCTTGCGGTCCTCGCCCTTCTTGATGACCTCGAGGGTAGCTCCGATGAGCTCCACACCGTGCTTCTCGAGCACGCCGGCCTCGGCGAGCGCGACCGCGCAGTTGAGTCCCGTCTGACCGCCAAGCGTGGGCAGAAGCGCGTCGGGGCGCTCGATGGCGATGATGCGCTCGACCGCCTCCACAGTGATCGGCTCGACGTACGTACGGTCGGCGTACTCCGGGTCGGTCATGATCGTGGCGGGATTCGAGTTCACGAGCACCACGCGGTACCCGTCTTCCCGGAGCACCTTGCACGCCTGCGCACCCGAATAGTCGAACTCACACGCCTGGCCGATGATGATCGGCCCCGATCCGATGATGAGGATGGTCGAGATATCGTTCCTGCGTGGCATGCGCCTCCCCGCTCCTGCTTACGGCACGATCAGTACGGGGCAGCTTGCCTGACGCATGAGCGTCATCGACACGCTTCCCATGAGCATCTCCTGCACGGCGTTGCGCCCGCGTGTCCCCACGATCACACCGGTCGCGCGACGCTCGCCGATCTCGTCGAGGATCGCATGCACCGGCGCGTCGTGCCGGATCGACACGCTCGACGGGATCTTCTTCTGCGCGCACATCGCCTGGAGGTTCTTCAGGTGGAACTCCGCGCCCTCCTCGGCCTTGCGGAGCTTGTCGCCGGTGAGCGCGGGATCCACCGCGTGCAGCAGTGTGAGGTGCTTGACCGCACCCGCGGGCAGCTCGATGGCCTGCGAGAACGCATGGGCGGCCGAGAGCGAGAAGTCGGTGGGCACGATGATCTTCTCGCCGAAGTGACGGAGCAGCCTGGCCGGGTCCTCCTGCGTGCGGAGGAGGTCGAAGCGCACCACCAGATGTGGGATGGTCGCTTCACGCATCAGCCGGTCGGAGACCGAGCCCACGAACAGCTGGCCGGCGACGGACTTCGCATGCGAGCCGTACACGGCCGCATCCACGTGCGTCTCCGTGGCCAGCGCGCCGATCTCCTCCACCGGGTCACCGGTGACCACCTGGACCTCAACGGAGAGTCCGGCCCCTTCGAGCTCGGCGGCATCGATGCGCAGTCGCTCGCACGCTTCGTCCACCTTGCGGGCGATCAGCGGACCTTCGAGTCCAGAGACCTCGACCACATGGCCGAGGATGACGTGGCGCACCCCGAGCGCGGGAAGGCCCCGTGCGAAACCGAGGATCAACTGATTATCGTCACTGAAGTCGACCGGAAGTAGCACCGTGCGCACCGCTGTCACTCTCCGTCCCTGATCGCGAACAAGTCGTCATCACCGTCCATGAGCCGAACGAACGCCTCGAACAGGTAGCGCGCGTCATGCGGGCCGGGCGCCGCCTCGGGGTGGTACTGCACCGAGAACGCCGGCAACTCGAGGGTACGGAGACCCTCGACCGTCATGTCGTTGAGATTCACGTGCGTGAGCTGCACGAGGCCGAACCGCTCCGAGCGTACCACTGGTGCGGCCCCAGCACGAACCCATGCGGCGCAATCGCCGGGATCGAACGTGTGGCCGCCGCTCGCCTCCGGCACGAGCGGACCGATGGATCCGTAGTCCACACAGAACCCGTGGTTCTGGCTGGTGACCTCGACCTTCCCCGTCAGCAGGTTCATGACCGGCTGGTTCCCGCCCCGGTGCCCATACTTGAGCTTGTAGGTGGAACAGCCGAGTGCGAGTGAGAGCATCTGATGCCCGAGGCAGATCCCGAAGACCGGCCTGACGCCCAGCAGGCTCCGGAGCGTCTCGTACAGGTACGGCACCGCCGCGGGGTCGCCGGGACCGTTCGCGAAGAAGACGCCATCCGGCTCGTGCGCAAGCGCCTCCTCGGCGCTCGTGGTAGGCGGTACCACGATCACCTCGCAGCCGGTCTCGGCAAGGTTGCGCAGGATGTTGAACTTGATGCCAGAGTCGAACGCCACCACACGATGGCGCGGCCGCATCGGCAGCACACCGGTATCCACCGGCAGGCCGTCGTCGCACGGACCGTCCACGCCCCACACGTACGGCGCCGTCACGGCGACCTCCGAGACCAGGTCGCGCCCCATAAGGCCCGGCGCCGCGGCAGCCTTCGCCGCGAGCGAGGCGGGATCGAGGTCGAGCGTTGAGAGCACGGCGCGCATCGCGCCCCGCTCGCGCACGTGGCGCGTGAGCCGGCGCGTGTCCACGCCGTCGATCGCCACGACCTGATGCCGCTCGAAGAACGCGCGCAGCGACTCCTCGCTCCGCCAGTTCGAGACGGTCTCAGACATCTCCCGCATCACGAAGCCCGCTGCGAACACGCCACGGGACTCCATATCGGCGGCGTTCGTTCCGTAGTTGCCGATGTGCGGGGCGGTGAACGTGACGATCTGACCCGCGTAGGAGGGGTCGGTGATGACCTCCTGGTAGCCGCCGAGCGAGGTGTTGAAGACGATCTCACCGGTCCGCTCGCCGGGCACACCGCAGCTGCGGCCCTCGAAAGCCGTTCCGTCCTCGAAGACGAGCAACGCCCGCTCCGATGCGCCCCCCGGGGTGCCGATCACTACACGACCACCTTCCCCTTGCGCACGACCCACCGCCCGCCCACGAGCACGTCGCTCGCACGGCCGAGCAGACTCTGGCCGAGGAACGCCGAGTTGCGTGACTTCGAGACGAACCACTCGGCCGAAACCTCTACTCGAGCCTCAGGGTCGACGATCGTGATGTCGGCCGGGAAGCCGGCTTCGAGGCGCATCTCAGGCAGATTCGCCGCGGCGCGCGGGTTGTGGCACATGAGGCGGGTCACGGCGCTCCACTCGAGCGTGCCGGTGGCCACCAGGTGCGTGTTCACGAGTGAGAGCGCGGTCTCGAGCCCCGTGGTGCCGTTGGGCGCGAGCTCGAACTCGAGCTCCTTCTCGTGCACCGCGTGCGGCGCGTGGTCGGTGGCGATGCAGTCCACCGTGCCGTCGAGCAGGCCGGCCACGAGCGCCTCACGGTCGGCCGCGGTGCGCAGCGGCGGGTTCATCTTGAGGTTCGTGTCGTAGCTGGTCAGATCGTCTTCATCGAGGAAGAGATGGTGCGGCGTGACCTCGCAGGTCACCGCGAGCCCGCGCGCCTTGGCCTCGCGCACCAGCTCGAGCGAGCGCGCGGTGGAGAGGTGCGCAAGATGCAGCCTGCAGCCCGTGATCTCCGCGAGCGCGATATCGCGAGCCACCATCGTCTCCTCGGCAGCGGCCGGGATGCCCGGCAGCCCCATGCGCGTGCTCACTTCGCCCTCGTTCACCACGCCCTCGCCGGCGAGCGACTCGTCCTCGCAGTGCGCGATCAGCGGCGCACCGAAGCGCTTGATGTAGTCCATGGCCACACGGGTCATCCCTGCGCTCTGCACGCCATGACCGTCGTCGGAGAACGCCACGGCGCCCTCGGCCGTCATGTCACCGATCTCGGCAAGCTGCTCGCCCGCCTGACCTGCGGTGATCGCGCCGATGGGGTACACGCGCACAGCGCCCTCGGCCGCTGCGCGCTCAACGATGAAGCGGACCTTCGAGCCGCTATCGCAGATCGGCTTGGTGTTGGGCATGCACGCCACCGCGGTGAACCCGCCATGCGCCGCCGCACGCGTGCCGCTCGCGATGGTCTCCTTGTACTCCTGGCCAGGCTCGCGCAGGTGCACGTGGATGTCGGCCAGTCCTGGCAGGATCACCTTCTCGGCACAGTCGATCACCTCGGCGCCCGGCGCCTCGAGCTCCTCGCCGACTCCCGTGATAACGCCGTCCTCCACGAGCACGTCGAGCACCGCATCCAGCTCGGCCGCAGCATCGACCACACGTCCACCCTTAAGCAGCAGTGCCACTGTCCGCACCTCCCAGCATCAGATACATGATGGCCATGCGCACGGCCACACCGGACTCCACCTGGTCGAGGATCACGCTGCGCGGGGAGTCGGCCACGTCGGCCGAGATCTCCACGCCGCGGTTCATCGGCCCGGGATGCATCACGATGCCGTGCGAGGGCATGGCGGCCAACCGCGCCGGGTTCATGCCGTAGAGCATCGCGTACTCACGGTTGGACGGGAACGGCATCCGCGCGGCACGCTCGAACTGAACACGCAGGAGGTACGTCACATCGAGCGTGGGCAGCACTTCGTCCAGATCGTACGCCACTTCGGCGCCGAGGATGTCGGGTCGCGCCGGCATGAGCGTCGGCGGGCCGATGATGATCGGCTTCGCTCCGACCTTGTTGAGCGCCGGCACGAGCGAACCAGCCACGCGCGAGTGGCACACGTCGCCCACGATGCCCACGCGCAGCCCTTCGAGCTTGCCGAGCGATTGACGCATCGTGTAGAGGTCGAGCAGCGCCTGCGTGGGATGCTGGTGTACGCCGTCACCGCCGTTGACGATCGGGCAGTCCATCACCTCGGCAAGCATCTGCGGCGCGCCTGCGTACTTGTGCCGCACGATCACCATGTCGCACGCCATCGCGGCAAGCGTCTTGGCGGTGTCGCGCAGCGTCTCGCCCTTCACGGTGGCCGAGGAGGAAGCGGTGAAGTTCACGCCGTCGGCCGAGAGGCGCTTGGACGCGATCTCGAACGACATGCGGGTGCGCGTTGAGGGCTCGAAGAAGAGGTTCACGATCGTGCGGCCACGGAGCGTGGGGAGCTTCTTGATGCGGCGCTGGTTGACCTCGGCGAACGACTCGGCGGTGTCGAGGATGAGCGCGATGTCCTCAGGCGTGAGGTCGTCCATCGTCATGATGTGCTTGCTTGAGAGGGCCATCCGCTACTCACCCTCTCCGTCATCTTCGAGGATGACCACGGCGTCGCGCCCGTCATGCTCGGCAAGCAGGACCTTCACGCGCTCGCGGCGCGCGGTGGGGACGTTCTTGCCCACGAAGTCAGCACGGATCGGCAGTTCGCGGTGACCGCGGTCAACGAGCACCGCAAGCTGGATGGCCGAGGGCCGCCCGAAGTCCATGATCGCGTCCATCGCGGCGCGGATGGTGCGGCCGGTGTAGAGCACGTCGTCCACGAGCACGATCGTGCGGTCCTCCACCTCGTACGGGATATCGGTGGTGTGCACCTCGGGGCTGAGGCGCGTCGCCACATCGTCACGGTAGAAGGAGATGTCGAGGCTTCCCACCGGCACCGCCGTGCCCTCGATGCGCTCGATGCGCTCGGCAAGCCGCGCCGCCATGTCCACGCCGCGCGTCATGATCCCGGCAAGCGCTATGGCGCCTGCGCCCTTGTTGGCCTCGAGGATCTCGTGCGCGATCCGGGTGAGCGCCCGGTCCATGGCCTCGGCATCCATCACCTCGGCTTTCACGCGATAGCCCACTGCCACACCTCCCTGTCGGTCGCGACCGGTTCCGCCGAGGGGTACGAAAACGCCTCCTCGCGGCTGGCAAGAAGGCGGCTGCTTCGGCTGCGCGCGCCCCGGAAGAGTGCGGGCGCTGCGGGCTATGCGGTTGGCTTCCTTGCCGGCCTCACGGGACCGGTATTAAAGGTCTCGCCGAGAGTACCAGGACGCTGGCGAGCGGACAAGGGCGACCTTCAGATGCCCGAACGGCGGTGGCCGGCAGATCTACTCGGCGGGCACGCGCTCGATCGAGTCCACCACCGCGTCGTAGCGCGGCCATGCTTCGAGCGCCTCGATCAGCGTGTCCACGTCGTCGGCGCCACGCCCGTCGAACTCCACGTCGATCATCGCCGGGAAGGAGTCCTCCGTGAGAGTCGAGATCTCCTCGGCGGAGTCCAGCGCCTCGTTCCACGCTTCGAACTGCTCCACAGCGGAGGTGTAGACGACCGACTCCACGCCGGCCTGAGACTCCAGGAGCGCCGTGAGCGCCTCCACGTCGGCTGCCGAGGCGCCGTCCCCGATGAACACCTGGACGCCATCGGGCTCGCGCTCCACGCGTGCGGAGCAAGCGGACCCGGTCAGGAGCAAGAGGACGAGGACGGCGGCGAGGAAGCGCCGGCGAGACGCGCCCGCCCGAAGCTCCCGCATCCACGCGGACATCACTCGGGGCGCATGTGTGTCAGCCGAAGTGATCATGGCCTGCCTCCGAATCGCCGGAACGGCCTGGCACCTTATGGTAGCACCCCCCCCATCAGCGTCCATGGGACATGCCGCGCACCTGTCGATTCCCCGCGGCGTACGACGCGCCGGGGCGACGAGCCGGGGCGACGCGGCCTACCGCTTCTCCCCCGCCAGCGGCAGCCGGATCACGAACGACGCACCGCCGAGGTCGCTCTCGTGCACGCCCACGCGCCCGCCGTGTCGCTCGACGATCTCGCGCACCACCGCAAGACCGATCCCCAGACCGCCGCTCGCCCGGTTGCGCGCGGGATCAGCGCGCCAGAACCGCGTGAACACGCGCGTGCGGTCCTCCTCGGCAACACCCATGCCCGAATCGGCGACCTCGATCACGGCGTCGGCGCCGTCGCGCACCAGCCGCACGCGAACGGTGCCACCCTGTGGCGTATAGCGCGCCGCGTTGGAGAGGAGGTTTCCCACAGCCTGCGTGAGACGGTCTGCATCGACGCGCACGGCAAGCCCACTCTCGAGCGAGTCCTCCAGCACGTGCCCGGTCGACTCCATGAGCGCGCGCGAGCTCTCGATGGCGGTACCCACGGGTCCGGCCGCGTCAAGCACGGTGAACGCGAAGGGCGCGGAGCCGGTCTCCAGCCTCGAGAGCTCCATGATCGACTGCGTGAGGCGCCCCAAACGCACCGTCTCGTCGTGGATGAGCGCGAGACGCTCGGCGTCGGTGGGCAGCACGCCGTCTTGCATGGCCTCCACCGTCGCCTGGATCGCCTGCAACGGCGTTCGGAGCTCGTGGGCGACGTCGGCGGTGAGCTGCTGCTCGAAGCGTCGCTCGGCCTCGACCGCGTCGGCCATCTGGTCGAAGGTCATGCCGAGGTCGGCCACCGGGTCTCCGCCGGTCATGCCGGTGCGCGCCGAGCGGTCCCCGCGACGGATGCGCTCGGCGGCTCGCGTCACCGCCTCGATCGGCTTCACGATGCCGCGCGAGTACAGCACACCCGCAAGTGATGCCAGCGCCACGGCGATCGCCGCAGCCACGCCGAGTCCCATCAGCGAGACCTTGCGGAACCAGGCGTCACGCTCGGTGAAGATGCCCCCGCGCGTGCGCTGCGTCACGGTCACCGTACCGACCACCTCATCGGCCGCCAGGATGTCGGCCTCCGCCGACACCTCGCCCCACTCGTGCACGGTTTCGTCCTCGGTGGCCCCGCCGGGCGCCACCGTGTGCGCCACGAGTTCGCCCTCGGCATCGAGCACTTCGATCCGCAGGTCAGGTGACACGCCAACGGTGAGCAGGCCGAGCGAGGCGGCGGTGGCCCAGTCGCCCGCGCGCTCGTACTGTGTGCCGAAGTAGTCGGCGGCCTCATCAGCGCGCTCCTGCACGCCTCGCTCGATGTAGACCTCGAACTGCCGTTGCCAGGTCACCGTGATGACCACGGCCGAGATGACTGCCGTGGCGATCGCGACGAACGCGAACGCGAAGGCCAGCTGGAACGTGAGGCTGCCGCGCTTCACTGCGGCGTGACCGGAGGCTCGAAGCGATACCCCACGCCGAAGACGGTGTGGACGAACCGCGGCTCCTTCGGGTCATCATCGAGCTTTGCCCGGAGATTCTTGATGTGGGAGTCGATCGCGCGCTCATACCCCTCGAAATCGTAGCCGAGGACCTTCTCCACGAGCTCCATGCGCGAGTAGACGCGGCCCGGATAGCGCGAAAGCGTGGTGAGGAGCTTGTACTCGCTTGCAGTAAGATCGACCTCCGTGCCATCCACGAACACCTTGTGGCCGGCGAGATCGATCTCCAGCGGTCCGTACTCGACTCGCGAGCGCTGCGGCTCAGACTCCGACTTCGCGCGTCGCAGGAGCGCGCGCAGCCGTGCCACCAGTTCGCGCGGGGAGAAGGGCTTCACCAGGTAGTCGTCCGCGCCAAGGTCGAGACCAGCGATCCGCTCCTCTTCGGCGCCTTTGGCCGTGAGCATGATGATCGGCACGTCGGATACGTCGCGGATGCGACGGCAGACCTCCTCACCCGGCAGGCCAGGGAGGTTCAGATCGAGGACGACGCCGTCGTACCGATGCGACTCGAACGCCTGGAGCGCCCGCTCCCCATCGCCGACCGCCGTGACCCAGTAGCCCTCACGCTCGAGGTAAGCCTCGACCACAGACCGAGTCTGCGCTTCGTCCTCGACGATGAGTATCCTGCGGGTCTCGACGGTCATCATGCCTCCTTCGGGGTCATGCGCCAGGATAGTACCCCCCTGCGCGCACCACGCGCAGCACTTGTGGAGGTCGTGTGGAGGCGATTACCCCGGCACAACAAACGGGATGACCTCGTCGCCCGCTTCGGTGCGCCCCATCGACTCAGGCGCGAGCTCCCTCAGGCGGCGCGCAAGATCCTCCGGCAACGGGTCGAGGAGGTCGATCGGTTCACCCGTGGCGGGGTGCTCGAAGGCGATCCGGTACGCATGCAGGAACTGCCGCTCCAGACCGAGATCGGCCTTCGGCCGGTTGCGACCGTACATCGGGTCCCCCACAACGGGATGCTTGATGTAGAGCATGTGCACACGAATCTGGTGTGTCCGGCCCGTATACAGTTTGCACTCGACGAGCGTGTAGCCGTCGTCGTTCGTGCCTGCCATGAACCGCTCGAGCACTCGGAAGGTGGTGACAGACTGCTTGGCGTCCGGGTGGTCGCTCACCGCCATGCGCATGCGATCCTTGGGGTGACGGGCCAGCGGCGCGTCGATGATGCCGCTGTCGGGCGCGATGTAGCCGTGGACGAGCGTCACGTACCGGCGCTCCACCGAGCGGATCTTCAGCGCCTCGGAGAGCGCGATCTGCGTCTCATCGGTCTTCGCGACCATCATGAGCCCCGAAGTGTCCTTGTCGAGGCGATGCACGATGCCGGGACGTTCGTCGCCAGCCTGCGTGCCGAGGTCGTCGGTGTGGGCGAGCAAGGCGTGCACCAGCGTACCCGAGGAGTGCCCGCGCGCGGGGTGCACCACGAGTCCCGCGGGCTTCGAGAGCACGATGAGATGGTCGTCCTCATAGCGGATATCGAGCGGGATGTCCTCGCCCTCAAGCGTGAGCTCGTCCTCCAGCGGCGCGAAGACCTCGATGCGCTCGCCTGCGCGGACCAGATGCCGCTTTGCGGCGATCTCGCCGTTCACGCGCACGCAGCCCTCAGCGATGAGCTTCTGTGCAGCCGAACGCGAAGGTGCGAGTTCGGACTGCGCGAGCAAGACATCCAGCCGCGAGCCGGCTTCGTCACCGCGTACGTTATGCGTGAGACGCTCCGTCATCGACGACCGTCACCACCTCTCGGTGCGACTCTTCGTCCACGTCGAGGGGCAGCGGGCCGCCCTCCTCGGCACTGTGGTCGCGGTGCGTGAGGATGTGCTCACCGCCGACCAGCAGAACGAACACGAGAATGGCCACGCCCACGTCGAGCGCGATATCGGCGACGTTGAACACAGGAAACCAACCGAGGTCGAAGAAGTCGGTGACCCCGCCGAGGACGACACGGTCGATCAGGTTGCCGATGGCGCCACCGGTCACCAGCGCGAGCGCCGTCCGCGCCCACGGACTGACCGGTCGGACACGGAGCATCACATAGGCGACCACCGCGAGCATCAGGATCGCGGCGCTGATGAGCAGCCACTGCTGACCACGCAGTATGCCGAAGGCGGCACCGGTGTTGTGGATCCTCGTGAGCCAGAGGACGCCATCGATCACGGGCACCTGCTCGAACAGCTCGAGTGAGTCGCGCACGACGGCCTTGCTCACCTGGTCGGCTGCGACCACCACCGCGACGATCGTGGCGAACAGCGCCCCGCGGCGCGACGCCACTATGCGTTCTCCTCGCGTTCTTTGCAGGTGATGCACAGCTCGGCCTCGGGCACGGCCTCGAGGCGCGCTTCCGGGATCGGGTCGCCGCAGCGCACGCACACGCCGTATGTGCCATCGGCGATGCGCGCCAGCGCGCGATCGATCTGCGCCAGACTCTCCCGGGCGCGCTCCTCAAGCGTCATGTCCAGCTCGCGGGCGAAGGTCGCCGAGCCCTGATCGGCCATGTGATCGCGATAGTTGTTCTCGCCCGACACGTCGGACAACGTCTCCTGGCCTTCGCGCTCGAACTCCGCTATCTCCGCGAGCACACGCTCGCGCTCGGCTACGAGCACATCCTCAAGCGCAGCGATCCTGGTCGCGTTCATCGTCGGTCCTCCCTGTGTACGGGGGTGATGCCACGGCGCCTCCCGCGAGGAGGCGCCGGTAGGATATGGGTGATCGATCATCATGCCGAGTATATACCACTCGGCACTGACAAGCCGCTGCGGCCTGGCTACGTGAGCGCGCGCACGACCGCCGAGCAGCGCTCGCACAGCCCGTCGGCGCCGAGCTCGCGCCAGTTCCAGCAGCGTGGGCACTTCTCGCCGGAGGCGCGCTCAACACCAACCGCGACCTCGGCGGCCTCGTCGCCCACAGCCACCTCCGAGACGATGAACATCTCGGCGAGTGCGGCCGGCTCGCGCGCCGACAGCAGCTCGCGCACCTCCGGAGGACCAGCAACGACCAGCCGCGCTTCCTGGCTCTTGCCCACCGCGCCGGCGTTGCGCGCATCCTCCAGGGCCTTCGTGGCCACGTCACGCACCTGCAGCAGCACCTCGTACGCGCTCCGCAAGACCGCGGCCTCCTCGGCTGGGACTTCGACCGTCGGCCATCCCGCCAACTGCACGCTCTCCGTAGCACCTCGAAGCGCGGCGGGCATGAACTGCCAGACCTCCTCCGTGGTGAAGGTGAGCACCGGGGCGATCAGCCGTACCAGCGTGGTGAGGATCGCCGCAACGACCGTCTGGGCGCTCCGGCGGCCGGCAGAATCCGCGGCATCGGCGTACAGCCGGTCCTTGAGCACGTCGAGGTAGAACGACGAGAGCTCGGTCACGCAGTAGCCGTGCACCGCGTGGAAGACCTGATGGAAGCGCCAGTCGTCGTAGGAGCCGGTCACGCGATCGACAAGATCAGCCAGCTGCACGAGCGCGAACCGGTCGAGCTCGGGCATGTCGTCCCACGCCACCGCCATGGACGGATCGTAGTCGTCCAGGTTCGAGAGCAGGAACCGGAACGTGTTGCGGATGCGCCGGTACGCCTCACCGGTACGGTCGAGGATCTCCGAGGACACGTTGATGTCCTGGCCATAGTCCGCCGAGGCGACCCACAACCGGATGATGTCGGCACCCGACTTCTCGATCACGTCGAGCGGCGAGATGGTGTTGCCGAGCGACTTGGACATCTTGCGCCCATCGCCGTCCACGATGAACCCGTGGGTCAGCACACCCTTGTAGGGTGCGATGCCGTAGGCGCCAACGCTCGTGAGCAGGGCCGACTGGAACCATCCGCGGTGCTGGTCAGAACCTTCAAGATACAGTTCAGCCGGACGGTGTAGCTCCTCGCGCGCGTCCAGCACCGCCGTGTGCGACACGCCCGACTCCCACCACACGTCCACGATGTCGTCTTCGGGCATGAGATCCGCCACACCGGCGCCGCAGCGCGGGCATGCCGTGTCGGACGGCAGGTACTCCGAGGGCGCCTTGGTGAACCACGCGTCGGCCCCCTCCGTGCTGAAGAGGTCGATCACCGCGTCGAACGTCGCTTCGGTCGCCACGGTCTCACCGCACTTGGCGCAGGTGAACACCGGGATCGGCACGCCCCACGCGCGCTGACGGCTGATGCACCAGTCGGGGCGGTCGGACACCATCGACGACATGCGGTTGACGCTCCAGCCGGGTATCCACTCCACAGAGTCGATCGCCTTCATCGCGTTGTCGCGCAGGCCGGTCTTATCCATGCTCACGAACCACTGCTCGGTGGCGCGGAAGATGACCGGCTGCTTGCACCGCCAGCAGTGGGGGTAGCTGTGCGCGATCTTCGACGATGCGACCAGCGTGCCACGCTCGCCCAGCCACTCGATGATACGCGGGTTCGCGTCCCACACGCCGAGCCCCTTGAACGGACCGCCACCCGCGTCGAACGTGCCGTCGTCGAGGACGGGCATCACCATCGGCAGGTCGAACTTCACGCCCACGAGGTAGTCGTCGTCGCCGTGGCCGGGGGCCGTGTGCACGGCGCCGGTACCGGTGGAGAGCTCCACGTGCTCACCGGTGATGATCACGCCCTGGACACCCTCGTGGATCGGCTGCGCATAGTGGAGCCCCGCCAGTTCCCGCCCCCGAACCCGGGTGTCGAGCACGGTGTAGTCGCCGTCCTCCCACTCCGCGGCGGCCGCCACTGGCTCAACGAGCTCGTTGGCCATCACCAGCACGCGCCCGTCCGCGAGCTTCACGCCCACGTAGTCGGCGTCATCGGCAAGCGTGACCGCTACGTTGGCGGGAAGCGTCCACGGCGTGGTGGTCCAGATGAGCACGGAGACCGGCCCCTCGGCATCCCACGGAGTCGCGTCGGTGAACCTGAAGGCCACGTAGATGGACTCCGAGGTCTCGTCGGCGTACTCGATCTCGGCCTCCGCAAGCGCGGTGTGGCAGCGGATGCACCAGTGGATGGGCTTGGCACCCTTGTGGATCGCCCCGTCGAGGTACATCGTCTTGAAGATCTCGACGTTGCCGGCCTCGTAGGCGGGTTTGAGGGTCAAATAGGGGTCGTCCCAATCGCCACGCACGCCGAGGCGCTTGAACTCCTCGCGCTGCACGTCCACGAACTTGAGCGCATACTCGCGGCACAGTTCACGCACCTTGGCCTGGCCGATAGCCGCCATCTTCTCCGGGCCGAGATTCTTCTCAACCTGATGCTCGATCGGCTGCCCGTGGCAGTCCCAGCCGGGGACGTACGGGGCGTAGTAGCCGCGCATGGACTTGTACTTGACGATGAGGTCCTTGAGCACCTTGTTGTACGCGGTGCCCATGTGGATATGGCCGTTGGCGTACGGCGGGCCGTCATGCAGGATGAAACGCTCACCGTCGGCGTTCGCCTCCAGCGACTTCCGGTAGACGTCCATCTCGCTCCAGAACCGAAGCCACTCCGGTTCCCGGGTGCTCAGGTTCGCGCGCATCGGGAAATCCGTCTGCGGAAGGTTCATCGTGCTCTTGTAGTCCTGCTTCTCGGCCATCGTTTCTCCGGTCCTCTCACCGCGCATACATCGGCCCAACGCAAGAAGCGCGCCCGTCCTCATCTGGGACGAAGCGCGCCTCGTCAGAGGTCTCACTCCGCGGTACCACCCAGCTTGCGCACCTCATCCGCGAGGTCGCGCCACTCGGTCGCCCGGTAACGGAGGCCTACCGTCGACGTCTACTTGACCCTGTCGGGTCGTTCGGGCCGAAGCTCTGGGGTGATCTTCGTCTCCACCGTGCCACGCGGGCTCTCACTGTCCCCGCTCGCTTCGTGTGGCCGTTGTCGGAGCTACTCGTCCCCGTCATCGCCGTGTCCGTGCACGCGGACCCGTCGGTCCGCGTAGGTGCGATGGTATCCCCCACGCGGTCCGTGGTCAACGCGTGGTGCGCGTACTCCTCACGCTCGAAGAACGCGTTCAACACATACAGACACTCCTCGGCCTCACCCTCGGTGAGGCCGGCGCCGAAGCGTAGTGCGGAGCGCCACGACTTCACCTCGATGCGCGGATGCGGGCGCCCGTCGTGCCGCGGAGGCAGCGGCGCAGCCCCCTCGACGATGTTCCGGAGTATGTGCAACTCGATCGGGAAGCGACCGGCCTGGCGGCGCAGCGTGATGCGCGCGGGGTCGATGATGAGCGTCTCAGTGCCGATACGCGCGTACGCCATGCCCCACAGCGTCAGCGCGGCGATCGCGTGCAGCGCGGCCGTCAGCAGCATGAGCACCACCCAGAGCATCAGGCGCACGAAGAAGCCGTCCGGCATGCCACTGGTCAGATACCACAGGCTGGCGAGCACCATGACCGTGAGCCATGGGATGCCGTACGTGTACGCCGCAACCCGCCACGACGGAGAATCAGCCGAGCGTGCGTGGATGGTGAGCCCGTCGCCAGTGACCGTGACCTCCGGCACTGCCGGCCGCGCGGGAACCGCGCTTTCGCGCGCCACGCGCACCGGCGGGCGCGATGCTCGTACCCGCTCCGCGGCCGACTTCGCACCCCGTGCACGGCCCATGAACGACGGCAGGCGCATGCGGCCCCTCACCCGGTGTCCCCGGGCGGGTCGCCGAACACGCGCCGCACGTCCGCCTCGGTGACGCCCTCGACCTCGAGTTGCTTGTGACGGCTCGTGTCACCCCGCACCACGCGCACCGCGCTCTTGGGAACACCCAGCGCACGTGCGACGACCGCGCACACCGCCGCATTGGCCTTGCCGGCCTCGGGCGCGACAGTGACCCTCACAGACAGTCCACCCCCACGCCAACCCGCGACCTCATCGCGACCTGACCTGGGGGTGACATGGAGTGCGATGCGCATGGTACGAGGCCTAGTCGATCTCCTCGATATCGGTGTCGTCCTCACGTTCGCCGAAGCCGAACTCGGACACGTTGAACTCGACCGTTGCGTCCGGGTCGAGCGCGTCTTCGCCGAGATCGCCGAGGTGTAGCGCGGCGACGAAGCCGCTCGAGGGCGGTTCCACTGGAGCAGGCTCACGCACGGTCGCCGGCGCGGAAGCGTCCACCGGCGCCGTCGCCGGCTCGGGGCGCTCGTCTTCGATCGCGGGCGCGAAGGGCTGCACTGGCCTGGCCGGAGCAGCCGGGCGCTCGACATCGGCGTCGAGCAGGGTCTCCTCGCCCGCCTTGCCCACAAGCAGCTTCACATCTTCAGGGACGGCCACTTCGCCGATACCGCGCAGGTGGCGCTCGAGGAGCGCCTTGAACGTGGCCCGGAACTCCTCCTCGGCCTGCTTGATCCGGCCAAGGTCGGCGGTCGCGCGCTGCTTGCTGGTCAGCGCGTCGTGGATGATCTCCTTGGCTTTGACCTCGGCCTCCTTGAGCACCGAGTCCGCCTCGCGCTGCGCCTTCTGCGCGATCTCATCGGCCGACTTCTGCGCCGAGACGAGGGTGTTATGCAGCGTGCGCTCCATGTCCTGGTATTCGCGCACCTTCAACTCGAGTCCGTCGATCTTCTCCGAGAGGTCGATGTTCTCTTTGAACAGACGCTCCAGCTCGTCGGCGACCTGATCGAGGAATTCGTCGACCTCGACCTCGTTATAGCCACGGAGCGCGTGGTTGAACTCCTTGTGGTGGATATCGAGCGGCGTGAGTCTCATGAAACGGTCCTTCCTCGAGACCCGTCTGGTCTACTCCGGCATTCTAACCTATAGCGAAACGAACAGGCGTATGAGCGCGTTCGCGATGATCCTCAGCGCGATGACCGCCACGATCGGCGAGATGTCGATCATGCCGATCGGCGGGATGAACCGGCGGAAGATGCCGAGCCATGGTTCGGTGATGGTGCCCAGTACCCGGTAGATGTCCCCGATCAGGCCGTCGACCGGCCGGATCCAAGACATGATGATGTACGCGATGATGAGGATCTCGTAGAACGAGACAAGCTGCGAGAGCAGCGCCGCGACGCTCACGAACCCAGCTCCTTCGCGCGGTGCACCGCGGCAGACACTGCCCCGCTGACGGCGGTGCGCAGCCCTCCGGCCTCGAGCGCCTCCACAGCCGCGATGGTCGTGCCACCGGGGCTCGTCACGCCATCGACGAGCTCCTCCGGATGCATCCCCGTACGTGACAGCAGCTCCATCGTGCCCCTCAACGTCTGGACCGCGAGCATCTGCGCAATCTCACGGGTGAGACCCTGCCGAACGCCCGCGCGGGCAAGCGCGTCGACGAACATCGCCGCGTATGCGGGGCCTGACCCCGAGATGGCCGCGGCAGCGTCCTGTGCCTGCTCGGCGATGACCACGGCCTGCCCCACCGCCTCGAACAGCGACCTGACCCGCTCCACATCGTCGGGCGATGCGGCAGAGCCGCCGCTCACAACGGCCACCCCCTCTCCCACCATCGTGGGAGTGTTGGGCATGACCCGCACGACGGGCGTCCCGGACCGCAGCAGGGCCTCCAACCGCGATGTCGTCACGCCTACAGCGATCGAGACCACAACGGTGCCAGGCGCGATCTCATCGGCCATGTGCGCGAGAACGGCGTCGATGACCTGCGGCTTCACCGCAAGCAGCACGATCTGCGCGTCTCCCGCGACCTCATGGCCATCGGCCACGGCGCTGATGCCCTGCCGCGAGAACACCTCACGGCGCTGCTCGGAAGGCTCGGCCACAACGATGCGGTCGGCAGCGAGGGCGCCCGAGGATACCAGTCCGGCCGCGATCGCCTCGCCCATGCGACCGCCACCGATGATGGCAAGTGTGTACGTGCCGCTCATGACGCGATCACCGCTCGGTGCCGAAGAGGCCCCGGTCGCGGAGCGCCGCGCGCTGGGCGTCGGACACGTCCACGTTTGCCGGAGTCAACATGAAGACCTTCTCCGAGACCTTCTGGAGGCCGCCGTTCAACCCGTAGGTGAGGCCGGATGCGAAGTCGATGAGGCGCTTGGCCAGTTCGGCGTCGGTCATCGTGAGGTTCATGATCACCGGCACGCCCATCTTGAACTTGTCCGCGATGGCCTGCGCCTCCGCATACGCTCGAGGCTCCACGATCTGCATCTTGACCTGAGGGACAGCCTGCACGCCGGGTCCGGGCACGACCATCCCGGGGCGCGCCGCCTCACGGGCGCGATCCAGGTCGGGCTCTCGTGTCACGCGCCTGATCGTAGAGGGCTCGCTTTCGTACGGGTTGCGATACTGACCGCGGGGGTCGACATCCGGCTCATCGTCGACATCGTCGTAGTCATCGTAGTCGTCATAGTCGTCGTCGCCGAAGCCGAGCCTCGCCTTGATGTCATGCCACACGCCCACGGTCCGCTCCTTGTGTCGCGCCGGTCGGTCTACCTGCCGAAGATCGCCCGCCCGATCCGCACGATCGTAGCGCCCTCCTCGATGGCGACCTCGAAGTCGTTCGTCATGCCCATTGAGAGCTCGGTCAACTCTACGCCATTGAACCGCATAGCGCCGATCGATTCAAACAGGTCGTGCATATCGCGGAACACCCAGCGCACGCCCTCGGGCCGCTGGAACGGCGCGATGGTCATCAGGCCGTCCACGCGCACATTCGGGAGCTCGAGCGACGCGGCGACCATCTCCTCCACCTCGGCCCGGTCCACACCGTGCTTGGTGGACTCGTGCGAGACGTTCACCTGGAGCAAGACGGGCTGCACGACACCCCTGGTGTTCGCGATCCTGTCTATGCGCTGGAGCAGACCGAGTGAGTCCACCGAGTGGATCAGCGCGGCATGGCCGACAACGTGCTGCGCTTTGTTCGACTGTAGCGTCCCGATGAAGTGCCAGCGAACCTCCGGGAACAGCCCGTGCTTGGCCACGAACTCCTGCACCCGGTTCTCGCCGAAGTCGGTGACCCCCGCCGCGATGGCGGCCCGGACCTCCGGCGGCCCGACCGTCTTGGCCACCGCGATGATCGTGATATCACCCGGATCGCGACCGGCGCAGTCCGCGGCATCACGCACACGACGCCTGACCGCCTCGTATCGCTCGGCTATCTGGCTCACGAAGCCGGTGACTCCCCTTCATCGCCGAAGCTCTCATCGAAGGCCTCGAACTCGCCGGTGACCATGTAGACGAGTCGCTCGCCGATGTCCACCGCATGGTCGGCGATGCGCTCGAGGTAGCGCGACGCGAGCACCATGCTGCTCGCCCACTCGATCTCCTCTTCCTCCTGGAGCCTGCTGAGCTCCCGGAAGAACTGCTTGAAGAGATGATCGATCGGCTCGTCCATCTCCTTGAGCTTGTAGGCAAGCTCAAGGTCGTTGGTCTCGAACGCCTCGAGCATCGCCTCGAGCACCCGGTGCACCAGGTTGCCCTGTGCGCGGATGAGGTCGTACATGGTGCGAGGGCCGCTGCGCGCGGCGGTACGGCGCGTGGCCTTGGAGATGTTGACGGCCAGATCGCCCATGCGCTCCATGTGGATGTTGATGTGGGCGAGCGAGTACAGCAACCGCAGGTCCCGCGCCACAGGGAACTGCGTGGCGATGGTCTCCAGGGTGCGCTCCTCGAGAGCAAGCGTGCGGGTGTCGAGCTCGTCGTCGGCGGCGATCACGCGCTCGGCGAGATCGACGTCGCCCTCCACGAGCGAAACGGTCGCGTCACGCGACATCTCGATCACGAGCCGGCCGATGTCCACTACCTCGGCCTTGATGGCTTTCAGTTCGTTCCGGTAGCTTTCGCGCATGGCGATCGTCGTCTCCTTCTCGGGCCGCTGTCAGCGTGCCGACAAGTATAGCCGTCATCCGCACCCGGACGTGTGACACGCCCGTTACACACTGTCTACCCGTCGCGGTGGCGTCACCGCTCACCGACTGCCGGGCACGAGCCTCGCCGACGGCGGGGCTTAGCCGAACCGGCCGGTGATGTAGTCCTCGGTACGTCTGTCGTGCGGGCTGGTGAATATCTCGGCGGTGCGCCCGAACTCGATGAGCTCCGCCGGCTCGCCCTGCCTCTCCTGCAGGAAGAACGCGGTCTCATCCGAGACACGCGCCGCCTGCTGCATGTTGTGCGTCACGATGATGATCGTCACCGAGCTCTTCAGCTCGGCCATGAGGTCCTCGACCTTCTGCACGCTCGTGGGGTCGATGGCCGAGCACGGCTCATCCATGAGGAGCACGTCGGGCTGGACCGCAAGCACGCGCGCGATGCACAGGCGCTGCTGCTGACCGCCGGAGAGGGTGAGTCCGCCGCGCCCCATGATGTCCTTGACCTCTTTCCAGAGGTTCGCGCGAACGAGCGCCTGCTCCACGATGCTGTCGAGCTCTTCCTTCTTCTTCACGCCATGGAGCCGCGGACCGAACGCGACGTTGTCGTAGATGGACATCGGGAACGGGTTCGGCTGCTGGAAGATCATGCCCACGCGACGACGCAGATCGACCGGGTCGACACCGGTGCCGTAGATGTCGGCGCCGTCGAGCGTGATATGACCGTCGATCCGCGTGCCGGGGATGAGATCATTCATCCGGTTCAGGCACCGCAGGAACGTCGACTTCCCGCATCCCGAGGGGCCGATGAAGGCGGTCACCGCGTTCTCGGCGACATCGATGGTGATGCCGGTGAGCGCGTGGAAATCGCCGTAGTAGAAGTCGAGGTCGCGGACGCTGAACTTCGCGGCGCCTGCGGTCGAGCCCGTCTGAACGGTGACCGGCGTTGTCGTCATCCCTTGAGCCTCCTGTTCCGGGCGGCGAGCCACCTGGCGGACACGTTGAAGAGGAGGATCATCACCATGAGCAGGAGCGCGGTGCCGTACGCCGCGTCCATGTTGATGCCCTCCATGGCAAGCGTATACAGATGCACGGTCATCGAACGACCGGGGTCGAGCGGTGAGATCGGCGTGTAGATCGCCTGGCCCATCGTGAAGATGACGACCGCCGTCTCACCCACGGCGCGACCCATCGCAAGGATCAGTCCGGTGAGGATGCGCGGCATCGCCGAAGGAAGCACGATCTTGCTCACCGTCTGCCACTTGCTCGCACCAAGGCCGTAGCTGCCCCACCGGATGAAGCGAGGCACGGCACGGATGGCCTCCTCGGTAGCGCGCATGACGATCGGCAGCATCAGGAACGACAGCGCCAGTGCGCCCGAGAGCACGGAGAAGCCGAGTCCCATGACCTCGTAGAACAGTGCGAAGCCGAAGAGACCCATCACGATGGATGGAACGCTCGCGAGCGTGTCGGCGGCGAATCTGATCGTGTTCACGAGCCGTCCCTGCACCGCGTACTCGGCGAGATAGACGGCCGCGAGCACCGCGATCGGCGTGACGATGAGCATCGCCAGCCCGGTGACGTAGATCGTCGCCACGATGGTAGGTCCGATCCCGCCCTCGGCGTTCACACCGTGCGGCGCGGTGAAGATGAACTCGGGGGTGATCTGCCCGATCCCGCGGATGAAGACGTACACGATGACCGCGCCGAGCACCACGACTGTGGTGAGGCCACACAGCCACAGCACCCCGAGCGCGATCCTGTTCGTCCAGCGCTTTCCCATGGCGGCCTACGCCTTCTTCGCGTTCAGCCGGGACAGGGCGCGCACGAGCGCGACGAGCCCCATCGAGATGAGGAACAGGATGATGGCCAGGCCGAAGAGCGCGGTCTTGTGCGTGCCCGTGGCGTAGCTCATGTCGATGACGATCTGACTCGTGAGTGTCGCAATCGGTGCGCCGAGCCCCTTGAAGAACTGCGGAGCATTGCCGGCGACCATGACCACGGCCATGGTCTCTCCGATCGCCCGACCCATGCCGAGGATCGTGGCGTCGATGATGCCGATCTTGGCCGCGGGCAGCAGGACCTTGTAGATCGTCTGCCATGTGGTCGCGCCCATCGCATAGCTCGCTTCACGGATGCCGGGCGGCACGGAGCCGAGCGCATCCTCGGTGAGCGTGGCGATCGTCGGCACGATCATCACGGCAAGGATCACCGACGCGGTGAGCGTCCCGAAGCCCATGCCTCCCGTGAGCTCCGCCGCGATCGGACGTAGGATCACCAGCCCGAAGAAGCCGTATACGACCGACGGCACGCCCGCAAGCATCTCGACGGCCGGGCGCACGATCGAACGCATCCTCGGCGAGGCGATCTCCGACAAGAAGACCGCGGTGCCGATGGCCAGCGGCGCACCGAGCACGAGCGAGCCCAGCGTGATCGCCAGCGTACCGACCACGAGCGGCAGGATACCGAACCGGCCGAGGGTGGAAGACCACTCGGTCCCGCCCAGGAACGCGGCCAGTCCGGGGTCCTTCACGACCTCCCAACCGCGCGCGGTCGTGAACACGAAGATCAGTGCTACAGCCGCCACGGCGACGATCGCGCACAGCAAGAAGAGGTTCTTCAGCAGCGCCTCACGGATGTACGTGGCGCGAGACATCATCTTCAGGCCGCCGTTGACGCGGCCTCTCCCGGTCTGCTCCGGCTCAGTCACCGATGGCCTCCTTCGCCGTGATCGGGATGAATCCGGCATCGCGCACGATCGTGTCCTGCACGTCCGGGGACAACACGTACTCGATGTAGTCACGGGCGATGTCGCTCAGGTCGTCTTTGGCGAAGAAGTGCAACACGCGTTGCACGGGGTAGTCGCCGGAAACGACGGTGGCCTCCGACGGCTCGACGCCGTCGATGGCGACCGCCTTCACGTCGTCGGTCACGAACCCGAGCGAGATGTACCCGATGGCGCCCCTCACGTCAGCGATGACGGACCGCACCTGGCCGGTCCCCGGCAGGACCACCGCGCCATGGTCGAACTGCGCATCATCCATGATGATCTTGGAGAACGCCTCACGCGTGCCGGAGGCCTCGTCACGATTGACGAGGCCGATCGGCAGATCGGGGCCACCCACTTCGCTCCAGTTGGTGATCACTCCCGCGAAGATCGAGCGCACCTCGAGCGTAGTGAGGTCGCTGACGGGGTTGTCCGGATGCACGATCACCGCGATGGCGTCGTACGCTACCGGCGTGTCCTCGAGCCCCAGGTCGAGCTCGGCATCCTTGAGCTCTCTTGACGACGTCCCGATGTCCGAGGAGCCCTTGGACACGCTCTCGATGCCCGCCGAAGAGCCCATTCCCGACACGAGGATCGCGATGCCGTCATGGGATTCCGTGTACATCTCGCCCGATACCTCGGTGATAGGCAGGAGCGTCGTCGAACCGGTGACGATGACCTCTCGGCGCTCCCCGCCCCCGGTGCAGCCGGTGAGGGTCAACGCAAGAACAAGCGTCGCCACGACGCTTGTCAGATGATGACCGCGAGCGCGCCGTGCCGGCCCGTCAGGCCTTCGGCACGATGCGAGAAGAAGCGATCGGTGTTGTGCGCGGTGCAGATACCCAGGTGACACTGGCGCCCTTTCGGGACTCCTGATCGCTCGAGTGCGTCCGCAACGGCCGCGCCCAGATCAAGGCGGGTCGAGGCCGCGGTAATCGTAACAAAGGTGTTGTCGAAATGCGACACGCATTCGGAGCCGACCTCGTAACAACATGGGCCGATGTGAGGGCCGACGTACGCCAGGAGGTCTTCGGGGCCCGGAAGCGCGGCAAGCTCGCTCACCGCCGACTGGAGCACTCCCGCAGCCGCACCCCGCCATCCCGCGTGCACGACCGCCACCGCGGGAACCGATGGCCGGACGAGCACCACCGGGACGCAGTCCGCGAACATCATCAGCAGCGGCACGCCGCGCTCGGTCGTCCAGAGCGCGTCGGTCGCTGCGATGGGCCCACGGCCGCTGCCCACGTACGCGCCAGACCCGGCGTCGCCGGCCGACACGCGGGCCGCCGTGATGCCGTGCACCTGCTCTGCGGTCGTGAGCCTGCCACGCAAAGTGCCTATCCCGATCGATTCGAGCAGTAGGTCACGGTTGCGGTCGACGTGGGCCGGATCGTCGCCCACATGACCGGCGAGATCCAGCGTGGCCCACGGAGGGCCGCTCACGCCGCCTATCCGCTCGCTGAATGCGATACCCACACCGCACATCTCGAAGAGCGACGGAACGGTGTGGATGGCGACACCGTCACGCTCTACGCGCTCGAACATCCGAACCTCACCTTCACCGTCAGACCCTGCGAACGGACATCCCAGCGCTTCACAGGGCCGATACGCGAACGCCCTCGGCCACGATGGCCTACATGCTAGTCAAAGAGATTCCATTCCGTCACACTCAGAACAGGGAGCGAGCTTGTCGCTCGGTCCCCCGTTTCGAGGCCTGTGACTGCTCGCCGAGGGGGGGGTGATGCACTATGAAGCGGTCATTCATTCATTCGGCGGCACTCAGTGCCGCAGCGCTCACACTCACAACCGCGACACCCGCTTTCGCCGAGGAGTACTACTACGATGGTAGCGGAGACGCGGTTGGAGCGCTCTTTGGCACCGGCGTCTGCGGTGTCTACGCGTGTCTGGGAGTCTTCGGCATCCTCAGCCTGGTGTTCTGGATCTGGATGCTGGTCGACCTGTTCGCGCGGCAGGAGTACGAGTTCCCCAACTCCACGGGCAACAGCAAGACGATCTGGCTGATCGTCATGTTCGCTTCGTGGGTGATCGGCGCCGCTCTGGTTCCCGCAATCGTGTACTACTTCATGGTCTTCAAGAAGATCAAGCGCGGTCAGGGAGGCCAGCCTCCTATGGCCGGCCCCACGGGAGGGTATCAGCCGCCAGCGGCACCGATGGCACCTCCTCCAGCGCCCCCGGCACCTCCTGCGGCACCGGTAGCGCCGCCAGCACCGCCTGCGCCACCTACACCCCCGGCGCCCCCGGCACCACCGGTGTAGCATGCTCACTCATCGGCCGGCCCTCGAGTCGACCGAGATCGAGCTGAGGACCCGCATGCTTCATGCATGCGGGTCCTCTTCTTACGTGTGCGGCACACACAGGTGACCTGGGGCCGGACCACGGCACGGTCAGCCTGCGCAGGTCGCCCCGTCGCCGGCGCCCCGGCGCACCGGGCCGCCAACTGAGCGAACGGTCACATCCCGGCCAGCAAAGACAACATGAAGAAGCCGGAGACGAACAGCAGCGCCACGGCCTGAAGTACCCCGAGAACGATCGCCGTCGTCGACATCCACTTGTACCGCACAGAAGATCGTCCGAGTATGCCGCAGACGATGCTCGCGGGAGCGGACAAGAGCCAGATCAGGGTCAGGCATGAACCGAAGAATCCCAGGACCAGGGCTACGACGAAGCCGGCGATCGCCCATCCATCGGCAGCACTGGTCGGTGACGCATTCGGCGCGTACCCCTGCTGATGGTACGGGACCGTTTGGGGCGCATACGCGGGAGACTGCTGCCCTGGAGCCCAGGCTGGCACCGGTGGTCCGGGAGGAGTCACTGGCGCGTACTGCGGAGCTTCCGGCTGAAGAGGTCCGGCCGAGACCTCGCCTCTGGCTTCGGGTCGATCCTCTGCGGCGCGCGGGAAACCTGACTGTTCATCGGACACGTGGTCGCTCCCTTGTCGGACGATCATTGCAGGAACGCAAACCGCGAGTCGGAATGAAGCACGGCTCACGGCCGAACACACAGCCGCCGCATAACGAGCCTCGCACTCGTCACACGGCGGCCAGGATGTCACGGCCTGCTGCCAGACCGGGCGCTACGCGGGTCTAGAAGCGGCTCCTCTTGAGGAACGCAGGGATGTCCAGGTCATCCTCCTCAACGCTCGATGGTAGGTCGAACGTTGGGATACGCGGGCCTTCGTCCTCGTGCAAGGCGTTCTCGAACTCCATGGCCTCTTGCTTCTTCCGAGCGCCGAAGCCGGTGGCGATCACGGTGACACGGATGGAGTCCATCATCGAATCGTCGATGACGGCCCCGAAGATGATGTTCGCATCGGCGTGTGCGGCCGCCTGGACGACCTCGGCCGCCTCGTTGACCTCGAACAGGCCCAGGTCGCTGCCGCCGGAGATTGACAGCAGCACGCCGTTCGCTCCCTCGATGCTCGACTCGAGCAGGGGGCTCGCGATAGCGGCCTTCGCGGCCTCATGCGCGCGGTTGTCGCCCGTAGCGACGCCGATGCCCATGAGCGCGGTGCCCGCGTCCTTCATGATCGTGCGCACATCGGCGAAGTCGAGGTTGATCAGTCCGGGCACGGTGATGAGGTCCGTGATGCCCTGACAGCCCTGTCGGAGCACATCGTCCGCGATGCGGAACGCGTCCAGGATCGATGTCTTCTTCTCGGCGACCTGGAGGAGGCGGTCGTTCGGGATGATGATCAGGGTGTCGACATGCTCCCGCAGGCGCTTGATGCCCTCTTCTGCCTGGATCGCGCGCTTGCGCCCCTCGAACGCGAACGGTCGCGTGACCACCGCGACCGTGAGTGCACCGATCTCATCCTTGGCGATCTGAGCGATCACGGGAGCGGCACCTGTGCCGGTACCGCCGCCTTCGCCCGCAGTGATGAAGATCATATCTGCGCCCTGCAGCGCCTCCTTGATCTCCTCGCGGTTCTCCTCAGCCGCATTCAGGCCGACATCAGGGTCCGCACCGGCGCCGAGCCCCTTCGTCAGACCTACGCCGATGTGCACGGTATAGTCCGCATCAGACATCAGCAGCGCCTGCATATCGGTGTTCACGGCGATGAACTCAACGCCCTTCACACCCGCTTCGACCATCCGGTTGACCGCGTTGGTGCCGCCGCCGCCGACTCCGACGACCTTGATCACCGCGAGGTAGTTCGCCCCCGTATCCAGCATTTCTGGCCTCCTGAGCTGCCCGTTCTTCCTAAAGTCTAAACCTATACTTGACGTTTACTGTGTCTGGGCAAAGGTCAATCTTCACACGAACCTTATACTAAACGCAAGGGGTTTGCAACGATTGCGTGCGACTTTTTGTGCGACCCACGCAGGTCGACCGGGACACGAGGCACAAGCCGTCGGCGAGGTCAGTCGCCGAGGCCGCGGGACACGGGACGCTCGAGCGAGCGAACGTCGATGAAGACGACCGAGCTCCCCTGCTCGGCCATTATCTCCAGAGCCAACACCGACTTCTCGCGAAGCTGTTCCGCTCGGCCGATCATGATCTCCACGTTGTCAGTGGTCATCAACGCCGTCTCCTCCGGACCGGGTGACGACATCGACCGCACCAGAACGCGGAGCTCAGGCGTGATTCCCGCAAGCACCTCGATCGCGTTCTCGACCTCAGGGGCACCCACGATCTCGCCAGCAGTGGGTGTGAACGCCGGTACGTCACGCACCAGCGGCACCGGGGTCGCGGGATCGGGCATCGACTCACCGAGTACGCGCCCGTACCTGTCAAGCGCCCAGAAGGTATCCCCTGCATCGATCATCAAGAACCGTTCGCGTTCCTCGACACGAAGCAGGATCGTTGACGGGAACTTGCGGACCACGTCAGCGCCCGCGATCCACGCCACTGCCTCAAGGCGCGCCACCACCGCATCCTCATCGATACCGAGAAGCGTCTCCGCCGCTCCGATGTCGGCGACTGCTATCACTTCCTCCACCGACAGTTCGCGCGCGCCCTCGACGGTGACAGTCTCGATCGTGAACAACGACGAGTGCGCGAGCGCGCTCCACCCTCCGAAGAGACCGATGATGACCGCCACAACGAGCGCCGCACGGATCACGAGCGTGCGCCGTCGTTCGACCCTCAAGCGGTCGCGCTCCAGCTGCTTGGCTGACGGCGTGCGCGTCGGAGCGCGCCGCGTCCGGCGCCGCGACGGAGCGACGTCCGGCCGGCTCCCACGTCCGGACGCGCGCGTGCTGCCCGCAGTCGTGCGAGCCGCGGTCTTTGCGGCAACAGGAGGCTCGGCCGAGTGCGTACGACTCGATGTGCCGGTGCCGACGTGGGTGAGCCTACGCTTCTTCGAAGGTCCCGAGGAGTTTGATCTCTGGTGTGAGCTGGATGCCATGCGTGTCCCTGACCGTCATCTGCGCTTTGCGTACAAGACCGAGAACGTCGGCGGCGGTCGCGCCACCTTCGTTCACGATGAAGTTGGCGTGTACCTCGGAAATGCGTGCCCCGCCAAGCCTCGTGCCCTTCAGTCCGGCCGACTCGATCAGTCTGCCCGCGGAGTCGCCCGGAGGGTTCCGGAACACGCTGCCCGCGCTCGGCACGCCGATGGGCTGCGTGCGCTTGCGTCGCTCGAGGCTTGCGTCCATCGTCGCCCGGATCGTCTGCCGCTCGGCCTCATGGAGCCGGAGCGTCGTCTCCACGACGATCGCCTCCGCGCGCAGTCCCGACGACCTGTACTGCCAGTCGAGCTCGTCAGCACGCAGCCGCTCAAGACCGGTGTCCGGGAGGTACACGGTGACCGAGCCCGCGACGGCACCGATCCAGTCGGCCCCGGTGCCGGCGTTCATCGCGATCGCGCCGCCAACCGTACCCGGGATCCCCACCGCGAACTCCATACCGCCCAGGCCCCGTGAGTATGCGTCGCGAACCACGAACGCCAGGATGCACGCGGCTCCGGCCTCTATCTCCGCGCCCTGCACTCTGTGCGCCTTGAATTCGTCGCCGAGGGTGATCACGGCGCCGGGATAGCCGTCATCGGCCACGAGCAGATTGGAGCCCTTGCCGACCGCGATCCGTTGGACCCCCTCGGCGTCGCACGACCGCACCGTCTCGATCAGATCGGTCACGGTCTCACAGGTGATGAACAGCTCTGCCGGACCGCCGATCCTGTAGGTGGTGTGACGTGCCATCGGCTCACGACGGCGGACCTCGCCTCTAAGCCTAGACCTCAAGTACTGCTCGAGGGTGTCGACCGACATCAGGCTGTTCCTCCTGAGCGACCGGTGATCGCGCGGACGATACCGGCGCCAAGCGTCGTGACATCCCCGGCGCCCATCGTCATGACCAGGTCACCCGGGCGTACCCGGTCGGCAAGGTAGCCCTCGATCTCGTCACGATGCGGGAAGTAGGCCGCCTGGGTGCGCGGCTCATGCTCGAGCATCGCATGCAGCAGTGTCTTCCCTGAGACGCCGGGGATGGGCGCCTCGCCCGCACTGTAGACATCCATCAGCACCACCTTGTCGGCGTCGCCGAAAGCCTCTCCGAAGTCGCGTCCGAGCGCCTGCGTTCGACTGTATCTATGCGGCTGGAACACCACCCACACACGCCCGAAGCCTGCGTCCTTCGCCGCTGCAAGCGTCGCCCGTACCTCCGTAGGATGATGGGCATAATCGTCCACCACCGTCACTCCGGCGGCCTCACCCACGTGGTCGAAGCGACGGCGCACGCCGCTGAAGGCGCCGAGAACCGCAGCCGCGGCCTCCACATCAAGCCCGAGCGCCGACACCGCGGCCAGCACCCCGGTCCCGTTGAGCACGTTGTGGATACCGGGCACCGAGACCGCCGCTTGTACCGACCGGCCGCCCTCGAGGTGCACCGTGAACCGGTGGCCCATGCCATGCCGTACCGGGGACGCACACCGTACATCCGCGTCCTCCGCGAAACCATACGTGATCACGGGTGCTGATGAGCGTTCGCGCGCGAGCGCCACCAACCCTGGATCGTCCGCACAGACCACCACGGCGCCGCTCGACGGCGTCCGCTCGATGAACTGCCCGAACGTCTCGACCACAGCCTCGAACGAACCGTAGTGGTCAAGGTGATCGGCCTCGACGTTCGTGATGATACTCACTCTCGGGTTGAGGTAGAGGAATGAACCATCACTCTCATCCGCCTCGACGACACAGTGCCCTCCCCCGCCGCACCTCGCGTTGGCGCCCATGTCGTTGAGCTCCCCGCCGATAAGGAACGTGGGGTCCAGGCCGATGCCGTCCAGGACGGTGGCCATCATCGAGCTGGTGGTCGTCTTTCCGTGGGTACCCGCGACCGCCACACACGCGTCCTCGCCTGCGATGTGCGCGAGCATCTTCGCCCGGGGCCAGATCGGTATGTTCCGCTCGCGTGCGGCCTTCACTTCCGGGTTGCTCTCCGGGATCGCCGATGAGACCACCACGACCTCCGGGTCGCCCAGATTCTCTGCGGCATGACCGATGTGCACCGTGACACCCGCCTCCTGCAGTGCGGCAGCGTAGCGTGACGCCTTGAGGTCCGAGCCTGTGACGATGACACCGCGGTCGTGGAGGACCCGGGCAAGCCCGCTCATCCCCGCACCACCGATGCCGATGAAGTGTGCGTAAGCGGTGGTCATCACCGCGTCTCCTCTCTCCCGGCGTCGACCGCCAGTCGTGCGACCCGCTGATCGGCGTCGCGTCTCCCGAGCGCCGCCGCGGCCGCGGCCATCTTCTCGCGCCGTGGACCGTCGCTGAGCAGGTCCACGATCGCATCCGCGAACGCAGTGTCGTCGATGTCCGCATCAGCGAACACCAGCGCGCCGCCTGTATCAGCGATCGCACGCGCGTTGAGCGTCTGGTGATCGTCCGTGGCATACGGATATGGCACGAGCACTGATGCCTTTCCGATCGCGGTGATCTCGGCGATCGATGTCGCACCCGCACGGGCCACGACCAGATCGGCCGCGGCGATCGCATCACCCATGTCGTCGATGTAGTCGACCACCTGATAGCGTCCATCGGGCGCTGTGACCCCGCCAGCGACCCGCTCGGCCACCGAGGCGGCCTCAATCCTACCCGCCACGTGCACCACCTGCAACGAGGGCAGTCCGATGAGCGTCGGTGCGAGCGCGGCGAAACGCTCGTTCAGGTGCCGCGCACCCCTGCTGCCCCCGAAGACCAGCAGCACCGTGGCGTCTCCCGCGAGCCCGAGAGTCCGTCGGCCACGCGCACGGTCGGCCTGCAGTACGGCCTCCCGTACGGGGTTGCCGGTGAGGACGGCTCGGTCGGGACGCGCCAGATGTGCGATCGACCCCTCATATGTCACACCAACGGCGCGCGCCCACCGCGACAGCACCCTGTTGGCAAGGCCCGGAACCGAGTTCTGCTCGTGCAACACGAGCGGGACGCGGCGGGTCAGCGCGGCGAAGCCGACGGGGAGCGATACGTAGCCGCCGAATCCGAACACCACATCCGCACCCCACTGGCGGATGAGCCTCCTGGCTCGCACGAGTGAGCCGAGGATCGTGACGGTCGACGTCACCAGCGTATGCGGACGCGCACGATCGAAGCCCTTCGCCTGGACCCCGAAGAACGTGACGCCCGCCTCGGGGACAAGGCGGGCCTCGAGCCCTTCAGGCGTACCGACGAAGGCTACATCATGCCCTTCGGCCCGCAGGCGCTCCGCGACCGTCAACGCGGGATAGATGTGACCCGCCGTCCCGCCACCGCTCAACAGTACCCGCACTCTTCGACCCCCTGCCGTTACCGGGCCGGACGAGCCGCACCCGAGTCTGTCCACTGTGCCGCGACACCGCAAGAATCAGGCCGACACAGGCGAGTGTCAGCGTCAGTGATGAACCACCTGCGCTCACGAACGGCAGCGGGATGCCGGTGATCGGCATCAGGCCGGTCACTGCAGCCATGTTCATCAGGGCCTGTGCGACGATCAGGGCGGTCAGCCCACCGGCCATCAGTCGTCCGAACAGATCACGGCTCTCATGGGCGATCCGCATACCAGCCACAGCGAAGACCGCGAACGCCGCAAGGACGGCCACCGTGCCGAGCAACCCGAGCTCCTCGCCGATCACGGCGAACACGAAGTCGGTGTGCGCGGCCGGCAGGTAGAAGAACTTCTGACGTGACAACCCCAGCCCGATACCGCTGACACCGCCGCTGCCGAACGCGTACAACGACTGGATGATCTGGTAACCGCTGTCCGTCGGGTCGGCCCACGGGTTCAGGAACGAGGTCACACGTTCCATCCGATATCCCGCGAAGGCGATCAGAACCGCTGCCGCGGGAAGCCCGACACCGGCCGTGATGCCGAGCCAGCGCCCGGGTACGCCACCCACCCAGAGCACCAACACGACACCAAGCAGGAGCGAGATGGTCGTACCCATGTCCGGCTGCAGCATGATGAGGATGACGGTCGGCCCCACCGCACCGGCCAACCAACCCAGGTACCTGCGGGTGTCCAGGCGCCGTTTCCGCCACGCCACGGTGAGAACGGCCGTGACCAGCAGACACCCGAGCTTGGCGTATTCCGAGGGTTGGACGTAGGCGAACCCGAGGTCGATAGAGCGCGTGGCGCCCCACTTCCCCACTCCCGCGATATCGACCACGAGCAGGCCGATGAACGACAGGCCCCATATCGCCCAGGCCACCACCTCAGGACTCAGGAGCCCGAGTCCCGCGTGCTTCCGCCGGAAGTCCCAGCGTGAGGCGGCGAACAGCGCTACGGCCCCGAGCACGGCGAACAGCGCCTGCTTCTTGAGGTGGTAGGCGCTGTCCTCGTACTGCACGTAGTCCGCCACAGAAGACGCCGAGTACACCATCAGGATCCCGCCAAGCACCAGCAGGAAGGTGGCGCCGAGAAGCCAGTAGCCGGCCGAGGTGAGGCGTCGTGTGGAGCTGCGGCTCATCGCGCACCACCATACGACGCCACGATCTCCTTGAAGCGTCGGCCGCGCTCCTCGTAGCCGCTGAACTCGTCGTAGGACGTGCAGCCGGGTGAGAGCAGTACGGTCGATCCTGGGACCGCGAGATCGCGAGCGCGCTCGACCGCAGCCGTGAGACCGCGGGCCCGCACGGGGCGCACGTCAAGCGCGTCGAACGCCTCAAGGAACTCGTCGGCAGCCTCTCCGAATACGACCACGTCACCGGTGCGCGCGGCCACCGCGTGTGCCAGGGGATGCATGTCGACGCCCTTGTTACGACCGCCGAGCAGCAGCACGAGCGGGCGGTCCCCGAACGCGGTCAGCGCCTTGAGCACCGCGTCCGGATTGGTGGCCTTCGAATCGTTGAAGTACTCGACACCGTTCACGATGCCGGCCGGCTCGAGCCGATGCTCGATCGGATGGAACGACGCGAGTCCGGTGGCGATCGCCTCGATCGACGCTCCGGCGGCGCGGGCGCAGGCGGCCGCCGCGAGCGCGTTGCTCACGTTGTGGTCGCCGCGGATGCCGAGTGACGCCACGTCGAGCAGCGGGTGGGCGCGCCCGCGCTCCTCGAGCACCAGCGTGGACCCGTCAAGGTAGGCGCCGTCAGCGGGTCGCTCGATGCGGCTGACCCGTCGCACGGTGATCCCGCGGGCCTCCACCGGAGCCGCGTACGCCGCGGAGCCCGGGTCATCGATATCGATCACAGCCGTGTCACCGGGCACCTGCCGGGCGAAGACCTTCGCTTTCTCGGCGGCGTACGCCTCAAGGGATCCGTGGTAGTCGATATGGTCTGGCGTGATGTTCAACAGTGCCGCCACGCGCGGGTGGAACGTATCGGCGTGCACCATCTGGAAGCTGGACACCTCGGCCACGACGATCCCGGCATCGCCGAGTTCGCAGGCCACTCCCACGGCGGCCGGTCCGATGTTGCCCGCGGGCTCGGCGACCATCCCCGCCTCACGCAACAGGTGTGTCACCAGTGCGGTCGTGGTCGTCTTGCCGTTGGTGCCTGTGATGGCGATCCACGTCGCCTCGGAGAGCCGGTACGCGAGCTCCATCTCCGAGATCAACGGCACGCCCAGCGCACGGGCGCTGACGATGAGCGCGGAGTCGGGGCGGATGCCGGGCGACGCCACCACGAGATCGCCAGCGTTCACGCGCTCGCACCCCAGGCATACCTCGGCGCCCATAGCGCGCAGCCGCGCCGCACGGGCTACGACGACGTCGTTGTCCGCCGAGTCGATCACCGTCACGCGCGCCCCTTCGGCAGCACGCGACAGCCCCCATTCGGCGGCAGCCACACCCGAGGCGCCGAGCCCGAGCACCACGAGATGTCCCGTCCAATCGCGCACGCTAGAACCTCGCCCTCGCCACGAACCACAGTGCGAATCCGGCACCCGCAAGCGCACCGGTGACGATCCAGAAGCGGACCATCACCTTCGTCTCGCTCCACCCCTTCATCTCGAAGTGGTGGTGGAGCGGCGCCATTCGGAAGATGCGCTTACCGGTAAGCTTGAACGACGCCACCTGCAAGATGACGGACAGGCCCTCGGCCACGTAGATGCCGCCCAGGAGCGGCGCGAGGAGCTCGGTCTTCGTGACGACAGCCATCGTGGCGATCACCGCGCCCAGGCCGAGTGACCCGGTGTCCCCCATGAATATGTCCGCGGGATAGCTGTTGTACCAGAGGAAGCCGAGGCAGGCCCCCGAGACGGCCGCTCCGAAGAGCGCAAGCTCGAGGTTGTCCTGCGCGAACGAGATAGCGGAGAACGCGAGCATCACGATCATGACCGTGCCCGCGGCGAGCCCGTCCAGCCCGTCGGTGAGGTTCACCGTGTTCGAGAACGAGAGCACCATGAAGAACACGAGGCCGAGGTACAGCCACGGCATCTCCAGAGCGAAGCCGCCTACCGTGAACGTCGACTGCCACACGCCGAGGTCGATAGTCCCAACGAACGGCACGATCACCTCGGGGCTCACGTGCGCCCAGTTCACCGCCAGGATGCCGATCGCACTCGCAACCACGGCCTGCCCGACGATCTTCATCCGCGCGGTGAGACCCAGCGAACGCTCCTTCACCACTTTGGCGTAGTCGTCGATGAAGCCCAGGAACCCGCACCCGAGAAGCGCCACAAGGCAGATCATGCCGCTTCGGCCCACCTCCCCGAGGGTAAGGTAGACCAGCGACACCACGAGCAGGATCAACACGCCACCCATCGTCGGCGTGCCCTGCTTGACCAAGTGGCCCTGCGGACCGTCGGCACGAACCTGCTGCCCGATGTTCCGGAACTTCAGCAGGCGGATCCATGCCGGGAACAGCACGATGGCGAGCACCAGCGCCACCACGACGGCCATGAAGACCTGGTAGGTGGGATAGCGCGCGATGTCAGGAATCAGACTGAACACGGGGGTTCATCATCCCTTCGACAACGGTCTCGAGCCCGAGCACCCGCGATGCCTTCACCAGCACGGTGTCACCGGCCTCCACGAGATCGTCGAGCACCTCCGACGCCTCGATCGCATCGATGCAGGGCCGAATGACCTCGGCGGCCATTCCGGCGGCTCGCGCGCCGTCGCCGATGCGGGCACCCAGTGCGCCCACCGCGACGAGCACATCGACCGACGATGACGCCACGAGCTCGCCGAGCTCGAAATGGGCGAGCTCGGTCAGCGAGCCGAGCTCGGCCATGTCGCCGAGCACGGCGATACGCCGACCCGTCGTCGGCACGTCTTCGAGTGCGCCGACGGCCGCTTTCATCGACGTGGGGTTGGCGTTGTAGGCGTCGTTGATGATGGTCACGCCACTCGCGGACACGAAGGTCTCCATACGCCACTTCGAGAACGTCGCGCCCTCAAGCCCGCGCACGATGTCCTCCAGCGCCAGGCCGAGATGACGTCCGACCGCGGCTGCGGCGAGTGCGTTGTAGACGTTGTGGCGCCCGGGCACCGGCAGCGTCACCACTGCACGGCCCTCCGGCGTCACCAGCGTGAACGACGGTGCGCCAGTGGGCGTCGACTCGATGTCGGTCGCCGTGATCTCCGCATTCTCGCCAAGACCGTACCGCGTCACCGGCGCCGCGGCGTCGCGCGCCATCATCTCTGAGAACACATCGTCGCCGTTCAGGAACACGCGCCCATCGGGCGGTATGGCCATGACGAGTTCGCCCTTTGCCGACGCGATCGCCTCCTGGCTGCCAAGGACCTCCATGTGGCTCACACCCACATTGGTGACGAGCCCCGCGGTCGGACGCGCGATCCGACATAGGTGCGCGATCTGCCCCGTGCCCCGCATCGCCATCTCCACCACCAGGACGTCGGTGTCCATGCCCGCATCCATGATGGTGAGCGGCACACCGAGCTCGTTGTTCCTGTTGCCGGCCGTCGCCACCACCCGCATACCGGTCGCGAGCACGCTCCGCACGAAGTCCTTGGTGGTCGTCTTGCCTGTCGAGCCGGTCACGCCGATCACCGGGATGCGCAGGCGGTCGCGATGCCACGTCGCCAGCGCCTCCACCGCGGCAAGGGCGTCCTCGACGTGCACGAGCGCGGTCTCGGGACGCGCGCTGGCGGTGAACGCCCCGCGAACCTCGTCATCATCGCGGGTCACCAGGAGCGCCCGCGCCCCACGCGACAGCGCGTCACCGAGGTGCCGATGCCCGTCGGTGTTCTCGCCTGAGAACGCGACGAACGCGGCGCCCGGCCCCACATCGCGTGAGTCGATGGCGATGCCGTTCACCACGGTGTCGCCGGGTCCATCGAGCAGCGCGCCACCGGTCACCTCGACCAGCGTGTCGACCGAGAGCGTCAGCATCGCGCCTTCAACTCCTCACGCGCGACCTCGCGATCGTCGAAATGGATCGTTCGGTCGGCGAAGATCTGGTAGTCCTCATGACCCTTCCCCGCAATCAGCACCGCATCACCGGATCGGGCGATCCGGATCGCGTGCGAGATCGCGGACCGGCGGTCGACCTCGGCGGTATGCTCCGCAGCGGTCCCACGCAGCCCGTCCTCGATCTGCAGGATGATGCCCACCGGGTCCTCACTGCGGGGGTTGTCGCTCGTCACGACCACGATGTCCGAACCGGCGCCGGCCGCGGCGCCCATCAGCGGCCGCTTCTCGGGATCCCGGTCGCCGCCACAGCCGAACACCGTGATCACACGCCCGGGAGTGACCGCCCGCACCGCCGCGATCGCCTTGGTGAGGCTGTCCGGGGTATGCGCATAGTCCACCAGCACGGTGAAGTCCTGTCCCTCATCCACGCGCTCGAGCCGGCCGGGCACCTGAGGGGCCTCCGAGAGCCCCGCCGCGACGGTGTCCAGGTCGATACCAAGCGCAAGGGCGCAGCCGGCCGCCACAAGCGCGTTGCTCACGTTGTATGCGCCCGGAAGCGGCAGATCGACGGTCACCGTCCCGTCTCCGGTCACCAGATCGAAGCAGGTGCTGTCCGCCGCAGGCCGTTCGTTCTCCGCGCGCACGGTGGCGCCGAGACTCCGGCCAACGGTGCGAGCACCGGGAAGCGACCGTGCAAGCTGCGCTCCGTACGGATCGTCGATATCGATGACCCGCTCCCCCACGTCGAGGTCGGTGAACAGCCTCCGCTTCACGGACCAGTACTCCTCGAGCGTGTGGTGGTAGTCGAGGTGGTCTTGCGTAAGGTTGGTGAACGCCGCCACCGCGAACCGCACGCCATCGACCCTGTACAGGTCGATCGCGTGCGACGAGACCTCCATCGAGACGGCGCCGACACCCTCGGTCACCATCCGTGCGAACAGCTCCTGCAAGTCGGCGGACTCAGGCGTGGTGCGTGCCGAAGGCAGCCGCTTGTCGCCGATACGCGTCTCGACCGTCCCGATGACGCCGGTCCGGCGACCCGCGCGCCTGAGCACCGCATCGAGCAGATACGTGGTGGTGGTCTTGCCGTTCGTGCCGGTGATGCCAGCGATGTCGAGCCGGCGTGAGGGGTGTCCGTGGAATCGAGCGGCCACATGGGCCAAGGCCAGCCGTGCGTCGCTCACGAGGAGCGACGGTACCGGCACCTCGACGGCACGCTCGCACACGACGGCGACGGCGCCGTTCGATACAGCGTCGGCGGCGAAGTCGTGCCCATCGCGACGAAAGCCGGGGATGCAGAAGAACACATCACCCGGACGTGTGGAATCCGAACGGTAGCTGACGCCCGACACGACCGTGCCGGCGTACGCGTCAACGACCGTTGCCACTCCATCGAACAGATTTGAAAGCGTGCTCGTATCCACCGGTTCCCGTCGTCTCGCAATCCTGTGATTCTACCATCGGCCAATAGGGCGGACTCACTGCCCGGATGCCTGTGACTCACCCGTTACCGGGCTTCCGGGAGGGATCTTGAGGTGGTCCACGCAGTACGACGCGATACGTGCGAACGTCGGCGCAGCGACGGTCCCGCCGTAGATCGAGTTGCTCGGCTCATCGATGTTGACGATGATCAGGACACGCGGGTCCTCGGCGGGCAAGAAGCCCGAGAACGACGCGACGTACTTGCCCTGCGCGTAGCCCGCCTTGCCGTCGGTGCGGGCCTTCTGCGCCGTACCGGTCTTCCCGGCGACCTCGTAACCCGGAACAGCCGCGGCGGAGCCGGTACCCTCGTTCACCACGTCGGTGAGCACGATGCGCATCTGGCGGGCGGTCTCCTCCGAGATCGCGCGCTCGGTCACCAGTCGCGGAGCTTTCTCGGTGGGCGCCGAGGACTCTTTCAGGAAGTGCGGCGTTACCAGGTTGCCTCCGTTGGCGATAGCGCCAAGCGCACGCGCGAGCTGAAGTGGCGTCATCGAGACGCCCTGCCCGAAGGTGATGGTCGCCAATGAGGACGGTGACCACGAGTCGGGCGTTCCCAGCCAGCCCTTGACCTCGCCGGGGAAGTCCACGCCGGTCTCCTCGGTCAGGCCGAACTGCGAGAAGTACGTGTACAGGCCCTCCTCGCCGAGTGCCAACCCGAGCTTGACGGCTCCCACGTTGGACGATTGCGTGACGATGTCGGTCAGCGTCCAGGAGACGGCCGCACGGTCGTGAGATTCGTGGATCGTGCGCCCGCCGATCTGGATGGTCGGCGGCAGCTCGAACACCGATTCGGGACCGTAGAGACCCGCGTCGATGACCGCGGCGGCCGTGAGCGACTTGATCGTCGAGCCAGGCTCGTAGGTGTCGACGATGGCGCGGTTGCGGTATGCCGCCTCGTCGCCCTCCCCGAAACGGTTCGGGTTGAACTGCGGCGACGAGGCCATCGCCAGGATCTCACCGTTGCGAGGGTCCATGACGATAACAGAGCCCGCCTTGGCGCCCCACCGCTCGACGGCCTCGTTCAGCGCCACCTGCGTCTGGTACTGGATGTCCTTGTCGATCGTGAGCACGATGTCCTGCCCGTCGACCGCCTCTTCTTCGAAGGTGATGCCACCGGGGATCGGGCGTCCCTGGCTGTCCCGCTCCCCGATCAGACGTCCGGGGGCGCCGCCGAGCAGCTCCTCGTAGTAGAGCTCGAGGCCCGAGAGCCCCTCATCGTCCACGCCGACGAAGCCCAACACCTGGCATGCGAGCTCGTTGCTCGGATACACGCGACGCGAGTCCTCGAGGAACCCGAGGCCCTCGATGCCGAGCTCCTTGAGCGCCTCGGCCTGCGCCACGTCAACCTTCCGGGCGACATACACGAATCCGGTGTCCTTCGAGAGCTTCTCTTCGTAGCTCGCCGCGTCGCCGCCTATCGCGTTGGCGATCGCCGAGGCTGCGGCGGGCTTGTCCTTGATCGCGTCGGGGACGGCGTAGATCGTACGCGCCTCCATCGACTCCGCAAGCACCTCGCCCTCCCGGTCGTAGATGAACCCGCGCTCAGGGCTGATGGTGATGTCCCGCGTGCGCTGGCTAGAGGCCGCCTCCGCGTAGTCGGGCCCCTTGACGACCTGCACGTACACCAGGCGCGCCGCGACAACGGCAAGCGCCACCAGCAATATGACCGTAAGCGAAGAGAAGCGCCCGGCAGGTTGCGGGCGCTCCTTACCGGCTCCACGTCGGCGGCGTGTCGTCGCAGGAGGCGCGCTCATCGCAGTGAACCCAGTCCCATGTCGCCGACGAGCAGGACCTGAGCCTCGCTTGCGGCGAGGTCCATCATCGTGCGAAGGAGCCCGCCACCATCGGACGTGGACGCTGGCGCCACATCGGCGACCTGCACGGATCCCGTGCCCTCCTGTGGCGGCGCTTCCGGGTCGCCCACGGCGGGATACTCCAGATAGCACACCTCGATGGGCTTGGTCATGCTGAGAGTCTCGCAGGCCAGGGCCTCGATGCGGGACGGCGATGCGAGCGCGCTCCTGTCCGCTTCGAGCGCCTTGATGGAGAGCTGGGCGGCCTTGACCTCGGAACGGAGCTCCCACGCGTCGATCGTCGCCTCCGCGGCGCGTGCGGCCAGTGATACACGCACGACGCCGGCGACGGCGAGGATGACCATGCACAGAGCGAGCACGCGGAACACGCCATCGGCCGCGGCCGATGTCCGTGCGCGAGTCCGTGTACGCGTCGACCCACCGCGCACGACCTTGAGTACTGGTCGTGACGGCGTGGCGGTCTGCGCTATCTTGCGTGCCGCTGCGCCCACGTCTGTGGGCCTCCTTCCCGCTCGCTTCCCCATCCTGAGACGGGGCCCCTTGGTGCCCTACCGCTTCTCCGCCACCCTGAGCTTCGCGCTTCGCGATCTCGGGTTCCGGTCGATCTCTTCGGCCGAAGGAACGATCGGCCGCTTTGTGACTATCCGGAGTACCGGCTCCCTCCCACACCTGCACACGGGCAGGTCGGGCGGGCAGATGCACCCCTGTGCGTGCTCCGCGAACACGTCGCGGACGATGCGGTCCTCAAGCGAGTGGTAGCTGATCACCGCGATGCGGCCCTGCGGGGCAAGCCACGCGATCGCGCTCCGGAGTCCGCGCTCGAGCTGCTCGAGCTCGTGGTTCACCTCGATGCGCAGCGCCTGGAACGTGCGTCGTGCGGGGTGGCCGCCGGTGCGTCGCGCCGAGGCCGGGATAGCGGCCTTGACCACATCCACAAGATCGGATGCTGTGGAGAGCGGTCGGGCGCCCCGCGCGGCTACGATGAAGGCTGCGATGCGCGAGGCCCACCGCTCCTCGCCGTACTCGCGTATGACGCGTGCGAGCTCGGCCTCGGAGTACGTGTTGACGATGTCAGCCGCGGTAGGCTGCGTTGTTGAGGGATCCATCCGCATATCGAGCGGAGCATCCTCGTGGTAGGTGAAACCGCGGCCGACATGGTCGAGCTGGGGTGAGGAGACGCCTAGGTCCATCAGGAACCCGTTCACGTACGGGACCCTCGCCTCGAGCAGGAGCTCATCGAGATCCCCGAAATTCCCCTTGAGGAGTACGATCGTCGGAAGCTTCTGCTGGCCGAGGCGGAGTGTGTCTGCTGCTGCGGTGAGTGCGGCGTCATCTTGATCGATGCCCACCACGATCCCGGTGGGTGCTACAAGCTGTGCGATCCGCTTCGTGTGTCCTGCCCCGCCTAAGGTACAGTCAACGAAGATGGAGCCGTCGTGTAAGGTCAGCTGCTGCGTGACCTCGGCCAGCAAAACTGGGGTGTGCCGGTATTCCATTCTCAAAGACCTACAAGATGCCGAGTTCCGCGAGCTGGCTCGTCACTTCCTCGATCCGGCCCTCGGTCTCACTGTTGTACGCGGACCACGCCGCGGCATCCCAGATCTCGACACGGTCGCCATTGCCGATGACCGTGACCTCGCGCTCGAGCTTGGCGTACTCGCGCTGATTGACCGGGATGCTGATCCGCCCAGCCGAGTCCAGCTCGTCCTCCTTCGCGCCAGCGGTGAAGAAGCGGCGCACTTCGCGGAAGTCCTTGCCGAAGTCGCCGCGCTCCATGAGCTGCCCGAGGAACGCCTCGAACCCCGCCGGGGAGAAGACGTAGAGGCACTTCTCGATGCCCTTGACCACGACGTAGCTGCCACCGAGCTGGTTGCGGAATTTCGCGGGCAGCGAAAGGCGCCCCTTGGCGTCCAGCGTGTGCTGGTACTCGCCGAGAAACATCCCGTCCCTCCCCACTTCTGAGTACGTCGCGTGTCCTGGGGACACTGGCATGAGCTCAATGTATGCCACTGCATCCCACTTTGCAACACTTTTTGGGCATTTCCTCCACTTCGCAGTCCACAGACGACACGACATCCCCGATGGGTGTTCGCACGGTGACCCGCGAACCCGCTCCGGACACCGGCCGGCAGACACCCCCGTCGGCGGCGCGGCTGGTGCATCGCCGCCGACGTTGCGGGTGAACCAGGTCGGGGAACGATACGTCTTAGTGACGACGGACAGGCAGGATTCGGACTTTGACAGTGGAACTACAGGAGGGACGGATACCGCTCGGCGTGTTGCCCCCTGTCGGGGGCAGCGCTAGAATCGGTACGACACGCAGGTGCGATGGAGGTGAACAGCCCCTATGTATGGATGGTTCCTGCTCGGCCATAACGTTCCCGGCACCTACTACAACGTGCTGATGGTCTCGTTCATCCTGGTGTGCGCGATCGCGATCGGCTTCCTCGTCTACGCTGCGAAGAAGATGAAGAGAGACGCTGAAGCCGCGGAGAAGATCGAGTCCAAGTAGTCGCACGCTCCACTGTCTTGATCCGAGCGCCCTGGACCTGTCGATGGCAGGTGGCAGGGCGTTCGTGCTGTTCGGGCACGGCCGCAGATGAGAGGAGCACACGATGCCGACACTCCCCCGCTGGTTCCGCGTGACCTGGGTCGCGATCGTGGTCGCGTCGATCGCGCTCACCGCGCTCGGCTGCTCGAGCGCCGATGAGTCCGCCCAGGACGTGGCGGTCACAAACTCCGCTTCGGCGCCTGCCGCGGGGTCGGTCGCACCATCTCCCGACGACATGTACGCCGAAGAGGCTGCTCGCGGCGATGGGGCGGAGGCACAGAAGGTGACCGACGCCGACCGCATGGTCATCAGGACCAAGACGCTGCGCCTCGAGGTGGAGAGCACGACCGATACGCTCGAGGATATCCGCGGGCTGATCAAGACGCACGGCGGCACCATCCAGGACCTGCAGGTGGCGACCGACACCGATGAGTGGCTGTACCGCTATGATGAGTACGGGTACGCCACCGGCGACGGCGCCGCGCTGCGCGGCTGGGTCACCGTGAGGGTCCCGGCGGCATCGTTCGAACCGTTCGTCGACGACGTGATCGGTCTTGGTGAGGTCCGCTTCCAGGCCGAGGATTCGGAAGACGTCACCCAGCAGCATGTCGACCTCTCGGCGCGCCTCGCGAACCTGAAGGCCGAGGAGGAGCGCTTGCGCACGTTCTTCGACTCCGCGAAGGATGTCAAGGACATGCTCGCGATCGAGACGGAACTCAATCGCGTGCGCCAGGAGATCGAGAGTCTCGACGCGCAGGTGAAGTACCTGGAGCGACAGGCGGCGATGGCGACCATCACCATCGAGCTCACTGAACCGCGACCGGTCGTCCGGCCGTCCGGCGAGGACTGGGGCTTCCGCGATGCCATCACCAACGGCTTCCGGGCGGCTGCAGGCGTGCTGACGTTCCTGATCGCCGCGCTCATAGGCTCCGCGCCGCTGTGGATCACGGGCGTCATCGCGTTCTTCGTCGTGCGTGCGATCTTGCGGGTCCGGGCGCGCAGACGCCTCCACATGCAGAGCCAGGCGCACCAGGATGTGGCCCAGCCTGTGCCACATCCTCCTGCCGGACAGACGCCATCAGGCGACGAGCCCGGCGCATAAGCCGGATGATGACGCACCGCCCACGCATCCCGCTCTGGGCGGCGGTCGGCATCCCGGCCGCCGCCTACGTGGTCCGCTCGGTCATCCGGGGCTCCTTCACCCCCGACATGCCCGACGACCTCGTCGTTGCGGGCGCCCTGCTCGCGCTACTCGCGATCGCCGCGATCGTGCGCGGAGCCGCGCACCGTGGCAGCGAGCAGTTGCCCGCACAGATGGATGGCACACACGACCACGAACGTCGCCACAGGTAACACGACCAGGTCGGTCGAAACGTCCAGTCCGCCCGAACCGGGCGCCCCGGAGCCTCCGACCACTGTGAGCCAACCGCCGAGCGCCACACCGATAGCGGCGCCCACCCCCCACGTCGCCGACCAGAAGAGCGCCTCCGCCAGGCGGAAGCGCTCTCTGTCACGCCCGAGCAGCATCGTCTAGTCCTTCCGGTACGGCACGCCGCTCGCGGCCGGAGCGACCGCGCGCCCGACGACACCGGCCACCACGATGACGGTCAGCACGTACGGCAGCGCCTGGAACACCTGCGGTGGCACGTTCACCACGCCACGCAGGATCTGCAGCTTGATCTGCAACGCGTCGGCGAAACCGAACAACAGCGATGCGAGATAGGAGCCGACCGGTGTCCATCTGCCGAAGATGTTGGCGGCAAGCGCTATGAAGCCGCGGCCGTTGGTCATGTTCTCAGTGAACGAACCGACCTGCTCGATCGTGAGGTTGGCGCCGGCAAGGCCCGCGAGCGCTCCACTCATCAAGACCGCGACCCAACGCCCTCGCGCAACGTTCACGCCCACAGTATCCACCGCGCGCGGATGCTCGCCGAGCGCCCGCAGCCGCAGCCCCCACCGGGTCTTGAAGACGGCCCACTGAGCGACGATGGCGATGATGATGGCGAGGTAGACGATCGGACTGTGCGTGAACAGGATCGCGTTCACCCACCGCCACACTTCGGCCAACACCCCGCCGCCGGGTGCGTCGAAGGTGAATACGGAGCCGAGCGTCTTGATCTGGTCTGTGGTGCCTGGATGGCCGTACCAGAGCTTCATCAGGAACCCGGTCACACCGAGCGCGAGCAGGTTGATCGCGGTACCCGAGACCGTCTGGTCGGAACGGAGGTTGATGGACGCGAACGCGTGCACCGCGGAGATGGAGACACCCGCGAGGACCGCGGCGATGACGCCGAGCCAGGGCTCCCCGGTCGCGAGCACGACCGCCGTGCCGAAGAACGCTCCGGTCAGCATGATGCCCTCGAGCGCGATGTTCACCACACCCGAGCGCTCGCAGATCGTACCGCCGATGGCGGCCAGCGCGAGCGGCGTGGCGATGCGGATAGCAGCCGCGAACAGGTCGGGAGTGATGATGCTATCCAGCATGGCTGATCGCCTCCTTCTGACGCCGGCGGACGAACCACAAGACGATCTCCTCCGCGGCCACGAAGAAGATGACGAGCGCCTGGATGATCTGGATGATGTCCTGCGGCACTTTGGCCTCGAACTGCATCGTCGTCGCCCCGGCCGAGAGTGCACCGAACAACAACGCCGCGGGGATGACTCCGAGTGGGTGGTTCTTCGCCAGCAGCGCGACAGCGATGCCGGTGAACCCGAATCCGGACGAGAACTGATCGAACAGACGGTGATGCACGCCCATCACCTCTGTGGCCCCTGCGAGACCCGCGAGCACGCCGGAGATGCAGAGCGCCTTCACGGTCGTCCACTGCACCGAGATGCCTGCTGTCTCGGAGGCCCAGCGGTTGAAGCCCACCGCGCGGTTCTCAAAGCCCAGCGTCGTGTACTTCAGGATGAGCCAGATCACGACGGCTGCGATCAAGGCGACCAGTATCCCCATGTGTGCGCGACCGAGGTTCAGGATCGGCACGGCCTCACGGGCGGCCTCCGAGAACAGCGTGGCTATCCTCGGCAGCTGCGCGGCCGGATCGAGGGCCGGGGTCTGCGGGATGTTCCCCGGCTCCTTCATCGGTCCGTTCACCAGGTAGCCGACGAAGTACCTGCCGATGTAGGTGAACATCATCGTGGTGATGACCTCATGGGCGCCGATACGGGCCTTAAGGAGCGCCGGGATGAACGCCCACGCCGCGCCGGCGAGCATGGCCGCCAGCAGCATCAGTGGCACAGAGACCCACCAGGACGCCCCGCCGAGCGCCAGCCCCAGCGCGGTCGCGGCGAGTCCACCCATGAACAGCTGACCCTCCGCGCCGATGTTGAACAGACCGGCCCTGAAGCCGTACGCGACCGCGAGACCGGTGAGGATCAGCGGCGTCGACTTCAGGAGTGTGTCGCCCACGGCCTTTGGAGAGCCGAACGAGCCCTTGAACAGCGCGGCGAACGCCGCAAGCGGGTCGTACCCGGAGGCCCAGATGATGATCGAGCCCACCGCGATCGCCAGGAGCGCCGAGATGACGGGCGTCCCTGTCTTCTGCAGGATGGTCATCCAGCGACGCTGGACCACCGCGTCCTCACGTGGCTCGCTCACTGCAGACCTCCCGTCACCGGAACGACCGCGTCAGCGGCGAGCTTGTCTCCCCCGCCTCCGGTCATGTAGTAGCCGAGGGTCTCCGCGTCAGCCTCCTCGGCACTGAGCTCGCGCACGATCCGCCCCTCATACATCACCAGCACCCGATCGGCGAGAGAGAGGATCTCCTCCAGCTCCAGACTCACGAGCAGGACGGCCCTGCCCTTGGCCCGTTCGGCGAGCACCTCACGGTGCACGAACTCGATCGCGCCGACGTCGAGTCCCCGGGTCGGCTGCGCCGCTATGAGCAGTTCTGGCTCTCGACCGATCTCACGCGCGACCACCAGCTTCTGCTGATTGCCTCCCGAGAGATTCCCGGCGAGCACGCTGGCCGAAGGGGTACGCACATCGTAGTCCGCGATGCGCTTCACGGCCATCTCGGCTATCACCTTGGGCTTCATCACGCCCTTCTTCGCGTACGGCGGGAGTCTATGGTCGCCGAGCACGAGATTCTCCGTGATGTCGAACTGCAGCACGAGGCCCCGACGATGCCGGTCTTCGGGGATATGGGACACCCCGGCCTCGATCGACTTGCGCGGGCCGGCATGCGTGATGTCGATATCCTTGAGGTGGATGGTGCCCGATGTCGGCTTGCGCAGCCCTACGATCGACTCGACCAGCTCGGTCTGACCGTTGCCGCTCACGCCCGCCACCGCGACGACCTCGCCGGCGCACACGGTGAAGCTGACACCGGCCACGGCCTCCAGGCCGCGGTCACCCATGACGTGAAGATCCTGAACGGCCAGCACCGAATCACCGCAGGTCGAAGGGGGCTTCTCCACGCGCAGCACCACGTCACGACCGACCATCATGCGTGCGAGACCCACGTCGTCGGTGTCGGCGGGCTTCGTCTCGCCCACCACACGTCCGGCCCGCATCACGATGATGCGGTCCGAGACGGCCATGACCTCCTCCAGCTTGTGGGTGATGAAGACGACGGACAGTCCCTCGTCCACGAGCGATCTGATCACGGAGAAGAGCTCGCGCACCTCCTGGGGCGTGAGCACGGCCGTGGGCTCATCGAGGATCAGCACACGGGCACCCTGATAGAGGGCCTTCAGGATCTCGACCCGCTGCTGCATGCCCACCGCAAGGTCGGCTATCTTGGCGTCGGGGTCGACCTTCAAGCCATAGCGCTCGGACAGCTCGACCACCCGCTTGCGGGCGAGAGCGAAATCGATGACGCCCATACGCCCTGGCTCACGACCGAGGACTATGTTCTCGGTGACCGTGAGCGGTTCGATCAGCATGAAGTGCTGGTGCACCATGCCGATGCCGAGGTCGATAGCCTGGCGCGGGGACTTGATCTTCACGGGCTTGTCGTCGATGAGGATCTCCCCACCGTCCTCCGACAGCAGGCCGTAGACGACGTTCATGATCGTCGACTTGCCTGCCCCGTTCTCGCCCAGGAGCGCGAGGATCTCACCCTTCTCCAGAGAGAAGGACACCCGGTCGTTGGCGACGACCCCCGGGAACACCTTCGTGACGTCGCGAAGCTCGAGCACGGCCATCAGCGGTCCTCTCCATCACGCCCAACAGGCCCAGGATGCGGGAGGGGCGACCCACCGTGCAGGTCGCCCCTCGAGTTTAGCGCATACATGACGCAGCACGCGCACGTGCTTCGTCACTTTCCCGGACCTACGGAGCCGTCGGGACGGTGACCGCGCCACCGATGATGTCGTCGGTCGCCTTCGCCACAGCATCCTTGATAGCCTGCGGGACCTTGGACTCGAAGTCGTGGAACGGAGCGAGCTCCACGCCACCCTCCTTGAGACCGAAGACCTGGTTCACGCCACCTGCGAACTCGTCGTTGAGCACCGACTCGATGGTGAGGAACACAGCATTGTCGACGCGCTTCATCATCGAGGTCAGCATGACATCGCCGCTACCCGGGACCGTGAGGTACTGGTCAGCGTCGACGCCGATGAACAGGGCGCCCTTCTCCTGGCAGGCCTGGATGGTACCCGTACCACATGCGCCGGCCGCCGCGTAGATCACGTCAGCACCCTGCTCGATGAGGGACAGACCGAGTTCCTTGCCCTTGGCCTGATCGGTGAAGCTACCGGTGTACAGGGAGATGACCTGGACGTCCGGGTTGACCGACTTCGCACCGGCGATGAAGCCAGCCTCGAACTTCTTGATCAGCGGTACATCCATGCCTCCGACGAAGCCGATGACGTTCTTGTCGTTCAGCTTGGAGTCGAAGGTCTCCTTGGTGGCCAGACCGGCGACGACACCAGCGAGGTAGCTACCCTCTTCTTCCTTGAAGTTCAGTCCGGCGACGTTCGGGATCGGCGTCTCGAAGAACTCATCCACGCCACCGAACAGCGTATCCGGATACTGCGGGGCCATCTTGATGACGGTGTCGGTCATCAGGAAGCCGACCGCGAAGATCGGGCTGTAGCCGGCGTTGGCCAGGGAGTCGATGTTGGTCTCGTAGTCCGTGATCTCAGCGGACTCCAGGACCTCGACCTCGACACCCAACTCAGACTCGGCCCGCTTCAGTCCTTCGTACGCAAGGTCATTGAACGACTTGTCGCCCAGACCACCAACGTCCGTCACCATCGCAGCCTTGAGTGCAGGCTCCTCGGCAACGGGCTCCTCCGCCGCGGGCTCTTCCGCGGGCTCTTCCTCGGCCGCACAACCGGGCACGAATGCCACTACGAGCATCAGTGCCAGAAGCAGGGCGAGGATCCTACTCGTCTTCCCGTTCACGCTGCGATCCGCCTCCTATGCAGAAACTGGGTACGCCGGATTCATTTTACCCCGAGGCAACACGAACTACCACGGTTCTTCGCTAGAATCGTGAAGCTGCGTGAAAGAGCAGCGTGTGAGCGGCGCCGAAGGAGTCCGTGAACGAGAAGAACGGGCGCGGGCCTGGATGGTGCTGCCACTACGCCGCCTCTGCGGGACAGACGCGCTGCCTGCCGGAGACGATTCAGCGCTTCCGCGCGCGCGGGTGGGTGGTCAGATACTCCTCGCGGACGTGCGTGCGATCGACATGCGTGTACACCTGTGTGGTGCTGATGTCGGCGTGACCGAGCATCTCCTGGAGCGCGCGCAACTCGGCGCCCCCCTGCAGCATGTGCGTCGCGAACGAGTGGCGCAGTGTGTGCGGGTGGAGGTGCAGCCCGACCTTCGCACCATAGTCACGGACGATGCCGAAGACCGCCTGCCGGGTGAACCGTCCGCCGCGTACGTTCAGGAACACCGCACTCGGGTCCTGCCGCGTGGAGGCCTTCTTCGCGCGCAGGTAGGGACGCCCGTGCCGCAGGTATTCGCTCATCGCCTCGACCGCTTCTCCCGCGATCGGGACCAGCCGCTCCTTGCTCCCCTTGCCCAGCACCCGGATGAATCCGGCCTCCAGGTCAAGATCCTTGAGGTCCAGCCCTGTCAGCTCGCTTACTCGCAAACCACAGCCGTAGAGCGTCTCCAGAACGGCTCGATCGCGGTAGCCCACCGGTCCTTCAGGGAACGGCTGTGAGAGCAGTTGGTTCGCCGCGTCGACGGAGATCACGTCCGGCAGTCTCGCAGGGACCTTCGGGAGCGTGACGTCGATGGTGGGATGGCTCTCGGTGAGCCCCTCGCGCACCAGGTATGCATGGAAGCTCTTGACCGCGGCGATCTTCCGCTCAACGGTGCTCGCGGCCATACCCTTGGACTGGAGAAGCGACATGAACGCGATCACATCGTCGCGAGTGGCATCCAGCGGAGAAACGGAACGTTCGGCCAGATGTGCCGAGTATGCGGTCAGGTCTCCCTTGTATGCGCTGATCGTGTGACTCGACGCGCCCCGCTCGACAGCGAGGTATCCCAGGAAGTCCTCGAGTAGTCTGTTATCCATGGAGGGCACAATACCATACTTTCGGAGTGAACGGCGCAACGGGCAGGATGAACGGCGTATGTAAACCTCAATCATTGGTAGTTACCCGATATTTGGCCGCGCTGAACACGCGATATCGACCGATTCCGTGACCTTTGCGCAACGAGACATGCACTATTCTGCAACTGCGGCGGACAGCGAGTCCAGGACGGCGTGTCAGCCTGCGGCCAGCCAGCCGGCGGCGGCCGCGGCAAGGAAGAACGCGGGGTCGGCGTCAAAGCCCCTCCCCATTGTCCGGACCTCGATACCTCGCGTGTCAGGCACGCTGTCGATCGGCGCATCCACACGCGCATGGCGATCCCACAGTCCAGACGACCCGAACGCCTCGTCCACCGGGAGGGCTAGATCGGCGCGCAGCACGGGGATCGGAATCTCTGCCGCGACGAGGGCGACCACACCGAGTGCGGTGATGGTCTGATGCGACAGCGGCACGTGACGGGGGCGTGGATCCGCGAACGACAACCTCGGGACGGCTATCGGTCTTCCCCCGAGCGCTCCCGCAGCGTTCACCGCCTGGCCCTGCGCCACTCCACTGTGGCCGAACGGGGTCGAGGTGCCCGGAATCCCCGGACCGATGGCCACGATCGCAACGTCGGCCCGTACGACATGCCGGGCCGCGAGCAGTCCCGAGTACAGATTCACCGCTTCAAGCCCACCCCCGAACGCCTGGCCGCAGGTGATCGTCTCGTCGATGAGCCCGGTCTCGAGCATCCGGGGCACCAGTCGCGACAGCGCCATCGGCAGAGCGGATTCGTCTGTCATCACGTAGGCGATGCGAACGCCCGGACGGCGCTCTTTGGCCGCAGCGGCCACGAGCGGCACCTGGCTATGCAGGCCGCAACACACCACCGGGAGGCCGTCGAGCATCCGCGCACCGGCCATCACCTCATGGTGCGGGCTCGCCGGTTCTTCCACGGTGGTCACGTCACGCTGCAGAGGCGTGTATCTGAGCTTCATGATGTGGCCGGGGACGTGATCGTCGAGGACAACGCCCTCACCTGCCCTGGCGACCACGAAGTGTTCACCGCCGGTGCCGAGGCCGAGATCCACGGCAGTCGTGTTGCAGAGCACCCGCTCGCCGATCGAACAGTGACCCGCAAGCGGCGGATACGACACGGCCCGGTGCGGCTCGGAGAGCCCGTCCAGCTGCACGGTGAGGCGCTCCACCGCTGCGGTGGTCTCGTCAATGCCACGGACTGTGCCCCAGACGAGGCGCATCGGCCCTCTACTCCGGATTGCGGGCGATTGCGACGAGCAGGTCCGCCAACCGCTCAAGCTGCAGGACCTCAAGACACTCGTCGGTCGAGTGGACGTTCGTCATGCCGGTCCCGAGCACCAACGTAGGCACTCCGTATCCGGCGAACACGTTGGCATCGCTGCCGCCGCCTGTGGTATATGTCCGCGACGCCACGCCGATCGCGGCGCACGCGCGCTCGACCAGGCGCACCTCGGGTGAGTCAGTGGAAGCGGTGAAGCCGGGATACGCGTGCTCCCATTCCACGGAGACCGTGCCACCAGCCGCGTTGGCCGCGTCGTGCATCGCCGCATCCATATCCACCCTGATGGCTTCGGCATACGCGGTGTCGAGCGAGCGGCACTCGCCGGTGAGCACGCATGACGGCGCAACGACGTTCGTGGCGCTGCCGCCGTTGATTGTTCCTATGTTCGCAGTCGAGTGCGCGTCGATCCTCCCGAGCCGCATCCGGGCAACGGCGTCAGCCGCCATCGTGATGGCGGAAACGCCCTTCTCCGGCTCCACCCCGGCATGCGCAGCTCTGCCGGTGAACGTGGCCGTGAACGTGTGATGGCTGGGCGCACCCACGACGATCCCGCCGACCGGACCGTCCGCATCGAGGACCAGGCACAGTGCGGCGGCGGCATCGGCGGGCGCGAGCGCCTTGGCCCCGAGCAGCCCGTCCTCCTCGGACACCGTGAGGAGCAGCTTCAGCGGACGGTGCTCACCGTCTTGCTCCGCCAGCACACGGACCGCCTCTATGATCGCCGCCAGTCCGACCTTGTCGTCACCGCCGAGCACGGTGTCCCCAGCGCTCCGCACCACACCATCGGCAACCACCGGCTCTACATCTTCACAGGGCTGGACGCAGTCCATGTGCGCCGAGAGCGCGATCACGCCGCCGCCGACAGCACCCGGCAGTTCGGCGATCACGTTCCCGGTGTCAGCCCCGGTCGAGGTTTGCGTGTCATCGATGCGGACGACGCAACCCGCCTCACGGAGCGCACCTGCAACGTACGCCGCCACGCCCGCCTCCCGGCCGGTGGGGCTGGAGATACGTACCAGGTCGAGGAAGGTATCGAGCACCCGGCTCATCAGCGGATCGCCTCCTGCGCGGCCCGACGGGCCACTGCCGCACCGATGAAGTCACGGAACAGGGGTGCCGGACGGGTAGGACGGCTCTTGAACTCGGGATGGCCTTGCATGCCCACGAACCACGGGTGGCCGGGTATTTCGACCATCTCGACGAGCTTGTCATCCGGCGACAGACCCGAGATCAGCAGACCGGCATCGGTCAACTGCTGACGGTATGCGTTGTTCACCTCATAACGATGCCGGTGACGCTCGTACACAACGCTCTCACCGTAGGCCGCGTGGCCCTTCGTGTCCGGGACCACCTTGCAGGGATACGCACCGAGCCGCATCGTGCCACCCAGATCGTGCACATCATGCTGTTCACGCATGAGGTCGATGACCGGGTGCGGGGTGACCGGGTCGAACTCGCCGGAGTTGGCGTCCTCAAGGCCCGCCACGTGACGCGCGTATTCGACGACCGCGACCTGCATGCCGAGACAGATGCCGAGATACGGAACCTCCCGCTCGCGTGCCCATCGCGCCGCGCGCACCTTGCCCTCGATGCCGCGCACACCGAACCCGCCGGGCACCAGTATGCCGTCGAAGTCGGCAAGGCGGTCCTCAACCTCCTCCGGCGACAGGCTCTCGGCATCCAGCCAGTGGATGTTGACCTTGTGGTCATGGAACACACCGGCGTGATCGAGCGCCTCGTTCACTGACAGGTACGCGTCGGGCAGCGCCACATACTTGCCCACAAGAGCGATGTCGACCGTCTTGCTGAGCGAACGCCGATGCTCGACGAAACGCTGCCACTCGGCGATGTCGAGCTCTCCGCAGGTCAGCTCGAGGCGTTCGATGACCATCACGTCGAGCCCCTGATCGTGAAGCGTGACAGGGACCTCGTAGATCGACGGTGCATCCTCACACGAGACCACGGCCTTGGGGTCGACGTCGCAGAACAGAGCGATCTTGCGCCGTATGCCAGCGTCTATCGGCCGATCCGACCGGCAGACGATGAAGTCGGGTTGGATGCCGATGCTCCGGAGCTCCTTGACCGAGTGCTGGGTGGGCTTGGTCTTGAGCTCCGCCGAGGCCGCGATGTACGGCACGAGGCTCACGTGGATGTAGCACACGTTCTCGCGACCCACGTCCTTGCGGAGCTGGCGGATCGCCTCGATGAAGGGCAGTGACTCGATATCGCCGACGGTGCCACCGACCTCGGTGATCACCACGTCGGCCCCGGTCTGCTCGGCAAGGCGCAACACGCGCTCTTTGATCGCGTTGGTGACGTGCGGGATGACCTGCACGGTGCCACCGAGGTAGTCCCCCCGGCGCTCCTTGGTGATGATCGACTGGTAGATCGAGCCGGCTGTCACGCTGCAGTCGCGTGTGAGCGACTCATCGATGAACCGCTCATAGTGGCCGAGGTCGAGGTCGGTCTCGCCGCCATCATCGGTCACGAACACCTCGCCGTGCTGGAACGGGCTCATCGTGCCGGGATCGACATTCAGGTACGGATCGAGTTTCTGGATCGTGACCTTGAGGCCGCGACCCTTGAGCAGTCTGCCGAGCGAAGCGGCCGTGATGCCCTTGCCAAGCCCGGATACGACTCCCCCGGTCACGAAGATGTGCTTTGTCATGCTCGCTGCCCCAGTCCTCTCGCCCGTGAACGTACCAATCCTACCCTACCGCCCCGACAGCACGACGCCATCGCGCATCCTGCCGACCGCACAGCTACCTGCCGTTCTGATCCGGGTCCTTCGGATCCCCGGCGTCCATCTCCTCGCTCGACGCGTCCTTGAGCCTGCCGAGCGTGTCCAGCGCACGCAAAGGCGCGACACGCTCGATGACCGCACTGTACGAGACCCGCTCGGACAGCACGTTGAGCGCCAGAAGCGCCGCGGCTGCCGCAGCCATCCACTCAAGCGGCAACGCGGAAGCGAGCAGGTAGCCCACGATCGCGCCCATGACGTTGCTGCCCGCGTCGCCGAGCATGCCCTCTTCACCGAGGTCGAACCGCCAGACCGCGGCCACCGGACCGAGTAGTACCAGCACCAACAGCACGGCGGCGAGCAACGTATCCACCGGCAACCACGGTGCCACACCCATCTCGGCGAGCGACGATGCATACACGCTGAACGCTCTTGAGGCGTCGATCGCGAACAGCGGTGCGGCTATCACGACGAGCAGGCCGTACACCTTGAGCGCACGGCCGGGCCGCAGGTCCATGAGGTTGATGAAGTTCGCGCTGAGCGAGATCACGAGCGTGGCGAGCAGCCATGTCCCGATCGTCTCCATCCATCCCGACGCGGATGCGGAGCGGCCCTGCGCTATGTGCCAGGCATACACCGCCGAGATCGCGCCGATGCCGAGAGCCTTGAGGCCGCCGGTCGTCAGTCGGCCCGACGCGAGCGCGGAGAGATGACCGCGGAAGCCCTTGTCGTCGCGCGTGCCGAAGAGATCGTCCACCAGTCCGAGGATCACGGATATCCCTACAAGCATCAGAGGGATCCCGTAGAGGGGCAGCGTGAGCGGCCCTTCAAAGAGCGCCACCGTGTACCCCTCGGGAGAAGGGCCGATGAAAGCGCGGACCACGTCGAACGCGGTGCTCGCCACCATAAGGGAGATCACCCAGACCACCCACACGAGTCCGAGGCCGAGGAAGACGGACCTGCCCCGGTAGTTGGTCGAGTCCAACCGGGACCCGCGAAGCGAGGGCGCGAGTGCACGCATCGCGAGTGCGGGAACGAACCAACCCGCCGTCAGACACGCGGCTGCCGCGATCGCGTAGGCGATCGACACGTTCATGCACGCACCTCCGGTTCTCCTGGTGGACTCGACAGCATGAGATGCAAGAGACTCGCCGTGATGTAGAGCATCACGAGTGCGGGGATCACGATGCCTGAGTCTTCGGTGAAGTACCCGACCAGACTTCCCCACAGCGCGGCGCTCATGGCGACACCGAACGCGGGATAAGCGTTCAGCGTCTCCGCAAACACGCCGTGCGGACGCCACCGCATGTATGCGAGGAACCCGAGGATGGCGATCATCAGCACCGACCAGTTGGTGGCCCGCAGTACGCGCCAGTTGGTCTCGGCCTTGCGCACCACGATCCGCCACAGCTCGACGAGGCCGCCGCTGTCGGCACTCTCCCACGCCCGGCCAAGATGCGTTTGCGTGCCGCTGCCGGCAAGGTCGTACAGCGAGAACGCCACGACGAACGCGGCGACTATCGCGATCCCGAGAACGAACCAGCCGGGGGTCATCTTTCGGCCGGTCAGGTAGAGCCACATGATGCCGAACGCGGCCGTGCCCCATGCGATGACCCCGATGTTCGCCCCCAGGAACGGCGCCGCGGTGATCACCACGACAGCGAGACCGGCGAGGGCGGGACCCCAGGACCGCAGATGACGGACCCACCCCGCATCTCGCTTCGCATCCACGAGGAGGGCGATGCCGGCCAGCGCGCCTCCAACCACGATGCTCGCACCCTCGTTACCGATGCCGTAGTAGCGAGCGCCCAGGAGCGGCGAGTAGCTGAACAGGCCCGAGAACGACAGCGGAGCGCCGAAAAGCTGATCGACCAACAGGACCACTGCCGTGCCAAGACCCAGGACCGACAGCGCGATCGCCGAGCCCTGCCAACGCTCGATCAGAGACATCAGGACCCACACCGCCAGCGTCACGCCCATGAACAGCAGCATCACCGCCGATGCCGAGTCCGGATAGGGCACGACGAGGAACATCAGAGTCGCCGACACAGGCATGGCGAGCAGCAACATGATCAGGTGGCGAAACCCTGCGCCTACGCGTGCACCCCAGGAATCGTGGAACCGCCTGATCCGACCGAGAAGCAGCGCACATGCGATGAGAGCGAGCACCGTGACGGCGATATAGCCGGTCTGTACGGCCAGCCTGACCGTGTCCACCCCGACCGCGGTCGCGCCCGCCGCCTGCAACCGCTCCACGCGCGAGTCGAGGTCCTTTCCCGCCTGCGTATGCTCGACCGCATTGCCTCGCACCGACACCGGACGATCGATGCCGAGTACCGCCAGCGTCGATGCCGCCACGTCCAGGTCGGTCATGAGGCCGGCCCGGTGCGTGGAGGGAGAAGAGACCAGCCCGCCCTCGAATCCCGGACCGCTGATGATGGCCGGCCCGAAGCCACTCGGGCCGCTCTGGGGCCGCACCTGCCCGTTGGATACGAGCATCACCACCGCGTCCTCGGGCGCGCCTTCGCGCACGAAGCCGAGAACCGCATCGACGCTCCGTGCGGCCGCGGCGCGGTGGCTCTCCGCCACCTCGGGGGCCGCATCCGGGGCATAGCGGTACGCGCGCTCCCCGTCGCCGGTGTCGATGACCACGAGACCCGGACCGTCGGTGACCGCCATCTGCCGCAGCACCTGCCGGTACGCGGACTCCATGCGTTGTACATCCGTGCGGATGCCGAACGGGGCCTCGACGTCCTCCTCGGTCATGTTGAGCGAGACATCGCCTCGTCTGACCAGACCGTTCGTGTTCATCGCAAGCACCGCTGCGGGACGGCTCCTGATCGGCTCACCGACCACGACGCCGCCGTCGGAGTTGCCCAGCGCTGCGGTGGCGCCGCCAGCATCCTCGACCGACTGACCGAGGGCTCCGGGGATGCCCTCTAACGTCTGGATGTCGTTCGCACGCAGCGTTCTCGGCAGCCCGAGGTACACGATCTCAGCCGACCCGACCTGCGCCCCCATGGATCGACGAAACGCCTCGGCTGCGGTACTCGAACCATACATGGCCGACGCGCCGAACGCCGGAGGCGCCGATGCGTCGAACGCCATCGGCGCACCCGCCGACATCGTGAGTGCGATATGGGCGGGAGTGAGTTCACGCGCGTACCGTGCGCTGCTGCGGATGTTCATGTTGGCGACGGCACCGCTCTCCGCCATCGCACGGGTGTTAGGCATGCCCCCACCCATGATGTCGTCCCATGTGATGTACGGCGCAAGCACGATGATGACCGTGTCGGCAGCCGGTTCGGGCAGTGTGGTCGCACTCGCCGGGACGCCGGTCGCCAGAAGGAGCGCGAGAAGCGCGGTGACAAGCACGCGTCCCGGTCGTCTCATTGCGTCTCCTCGGCGATCGATTCGGGCATGGCGAAGCGTGTGGAAGATCAAGGGGACGTGAGCGAATCGAACCGTAGGTCGACCCGGTTCTGAGTGCCCGTCGCCCAGTATACCGAAACGTGACACCGGTACGGTAACGCCCTGTCGTCGGCTACACTTGGCCGAGATCGAACACCACCGAGGAGGACCGATCGCCCGACCATCGATAGCGCGTTCAACGGCCTTGATGTCCACATCGACGCTCGTCTCGCGCCTAACCGGCTTCGTCCGCACGTGGGCCATGGCGTTCGCGCTCGGCCTCACCGCCATCGCGGACTCATACGATATTGCGAACAACCTCCCCAACATGGTGTTCGAACTGCTCGCCGGCGGTGTGCTCTCAAGCGTGTTCATTCCGCTGTTCATGGAGCGGATGCAGAAGGACGGTGAGGAGGATGCGTGGCGGTTCGCGAGCTACGTCCTCAACATCATCGTGTTGGCGCTCGGCACGGTCGCCCTGGTCGCGACGGTCTGGCCGGGTCCGTTGGTCCGCCTGCAGACGCTCACCATCTCCGCCGAGCAGGCCGAACTCGCGACATGGTTCTTCCGCTTCTTCGCGGTGCAGATCGTCTTCTACGGTGCCCAACTCGTGTTCGCCGGAGTGCTGAACTCCTACCGGAAGTTCCTGGCACCCGCCATCGCGCCGATATTCAACAACATTGTGGTCACGGTCACGCTGCTCGGGTTCTACGTGCCATTCCGCGACAGTGACCCACAGCTTGCGCTCACCGGGCTCGCGGTGGGCACGACGCTTGGTGTGGTGACCATGGCGATCGTGCAGATCCCGAGCATCCTCAAGCTCGGCGGACGGTACACGCCGAGAATCGACTGGCGCCATCCTGCGCTGCGCACTGTCGGGGTGAAGATGGTGCCGACGCTCATATACGTGATCACGAACATGGCCGCCGTGACGTTCCGCAACAACATCGCGCTCGCCACGGGTCCGGGTGGCCAGGCCGCGTTGCGCTACGCATGGCAGTTCTACCAACTGCCGTACGGGATATTCGCCGTCGCGCTGGCCACCGCGATCTTCCCGGAGCTCACCGAGCGCGCGAACGCCTCGGACACGCAAGGCTTCAAGGCCATGTTCGGACGGGGACTGCGCTCCACGATGGTGCTCATCATGCCGCTCGCGGCACTCATGGCGACGCTGGCCACACCGATCATCACGATGTATCAGGCAGGCCGGTTCACGGCATCCGATGTGCCGGTGGTGGCGGATGTCCTGATGTGGTGGGCGCTCGCGCTCGTGTTCTTCGCCGGATACATGTACGTCCTGAAGTCGTTCTACTCACTGCAGGACACGAAGACCCCGATGCTCACGAACATAGGGGCCACCGCGGTGCATGTGGTGCTGTATGTGGTGCTCGCGACGGGCGCTGGCGCATGGCCGGGACTCGGCATCATCGGTATCCCGATCGCCGACGGCATCTTCTATCTCGTGCACAGCGCGATCCTGCTCGTCATCCTGCGCCGCAGACTCGGAGCCTTCGATGGACGGACGCTGCTCACCACGTTCCTGCTCGTCGGTGCCGCCTCTACAGCGGGGGCCACGGTCGCCTGGGTCACCGCCCGACTCGTGGAGCCGGTGCTCGCACTCCCGGGCGGCTTCCTCATCCAACTGGCGATCGCCGGGACCCTCGGCCTGGTCGCCGCATACGGCGCCATGATCGCGCTCCGGGTTCCGGGGCTCGCCGATGTCACCGCGCCGATCATGCGGCGCCTGAAGCGAAGGGGAGGTCGCTCATGAGCGTGATCGCACTCATCCCCGCACACAACGAGTCCGAGCGGATAGCGGCGACGGTCGCGGCGGCACGCGCAGTCCCCGGAATCGACCGCGTGCTGGTCATCGACGACGCCTCGACCGACGGCTCCGCCGACATCGCGCGCGGCGCCGGCGCGGAGGTGTTGGCGCTGAAGACGAACCTCGGCAAGGGCGGTGCGCTGCAGGCGGGGCTTGATTCCGTGGCCGAGGATGCGGACATCGTCCTGCTGCTCGACGGCGACCTCGGTGAGACGGCGGGACAAGCGGGACTGCTGCTCGGACCCGTGGCTGACGGATCGGCCGACATGACGATCGCCACGCTCCCCCGTCCCGCGGGCTCGGGCGGCATCGGACTGGTGAAGGGCCTTGCACGCGCCGGCATCAGGGCGCTCTCGGGCTACGAGCCGGTCGCCCCCCTTTCGGGACAGCGCGCCCTCAATCGGGCCGCGTGGTCCGCCGCCACACCGTTCGCCCGTGGCTACGGCGTGGAGGTCGCGCTCACCGTGAAGGCGGCACGCGACGGCATGCGTATCGCCGAGGTTCCTACCGACATGGCACATGCGGCAACAGGCAAGGACATCGCGGGGTTCACGCACCGCGGCCGGCAGTTCGTGCAAGTGGCCGGCGCCCTCTGGCGGCTCTGGCGGGGCGCCGACCTCTGAGTGCGGCGGGTCCCATTCGCCCTACGGCGTCATCGGCGGATAGAATCCGTCCACGTCCTCACCCGTGCCGTAATAGCCGTCGGCAAGACCGGCGAGTATCGCGATGAACGAGTATCTGCCCTGTGGCATTGCCAGGTGATCGACCGCGGGCAGCCCGTCACCGCTGCACGTGGCGGCGACACCATCCTGCTTGAGGCTCAGCTCGACTCCGACCGCCCGCGCCTCGTTGTCCACAAAGCGCCGCGCGAGCGCACGAGCGACCGGATCACAGGTCCCGTCCTCGCCTCCAACGACAACCACCGCATCGATCGTCACGGTGCCAGGAGCACTCTCCACAGCCATCAACCCGTTCGTCACGAGCAACTCGGTCAGCGGTCGTGCATCCCCCTCGCGCCACTCGGCGGCGAGGACATCCGCCACCTGGTCGACGAGGTCCTCGCCCGGCGAGGCGATCTCCTGGCCCTGTAGCTGCAGGAGTCCGGCGAGCCCCTCCGGCTCCGACTGCTCGAGGCCGAGGGCCGGCGTACCGAGTGTCACCGTGATCGCGGTGCCTCCGGCCTGCTCCACCGCCACGCGGGCAGCCTCGATGGTATCCGCACCATCTGGAGGCGAGATGATCGCGATGTTCATACCGCTGAGCTTCTCGGCCGTGAGAGGTCCGACGACATCGGTCGCGAAGGCCCGGTCACGCTCGAGACCCGCCTCCAGCTCCTCGTTCTTGGCGGAGATCTCATCGAACCGCGTCTGGAGGCCCTGCACCAGCGCCACGCCTTGATCATCAAGCATCCCGCGCTCGGCGACGACGGTCCCAAGAAGGAGCCCGACCGCGAGCGCGAAGAACACCGCTACGAGAGATGCGATGTGATAGCGCAGGTTGTACATGGTGAGAGACCCCCTAGAGTCCGATGAACGTGCGGAGTTGCAGCAGTATCAGGTTGATGAACGATCGTGCCGGAAGCGAGATGACGATCACCACGGACAGGAGCGTGAGCCCGGCGGCCACGAGGACGATCATCTGCATCGGACTCACCGAAGCCCGGTACAGGCGGCTCACGCCCTTCGCGTCGACGAGCCGCGGGCCGACACGCAGTCGCACGAGGAACGTCGACGCCATGCCCTTCCGCCCCTTGTCGAGCTGCTCGAGCAGGTTCCAGTGCGTACCGACGGCCACGATCAGCTCCGCACCCAGCTCGCTCGCAAGCATGAGTGCGAGATCCTCGCTCATGCCCGGGCTGCGCCACTCGGTGCCGATCAGCCCGAGCTCGGCCACGCGCTCGCGTCCCGGACAACGCCCGTCCGGGTAGGCGTGGATGATCAGATCACGCGCCTTGCGCAGGGCGTTGTCACTCACCGAGTCCATGTCGCCGATGATGATGTCGGGTCGGAAGCCGGCATCCATAAGCGCGTCGGCGCCGCCGTCGACACCGATGAGGACCGGCTTGGTCTCGCGGATGTACGGCAAGAGCGTGCGCAGGTCTTCCTTGTAGTCGTAACCGCGCACCACGACGAGCGCATGGCGCCCTTCGAGCGAGGTGCTCAGGTGCGGGACCGCGACCGGTCCTGTCAGCAGCTCGCGCTCCTTGTCGATGAACTCGATCGTGTTGCGGGCGAAGGCGTCGAGCTGCTCGTCCAGCCGACCGGTGGCCTCCTCCATGGTCTTCTCCACGGAGTCGATCGTGAGCCGCGTGCCGCGTGCGATGACCTCGCCGTTTGCGAACACCTCACCCCGCGACACCTCGATGCGGTCCCCCTCTTTGACCTTGTCGAAAATGGCCGCGCCAACGGCGTCGAGAATCTCGACGCCTCCACGAAGCAGCAGGAGCGGGCCGAGATTCGGATACGTGCCGGAGATGGACGGAGCGGCATTGATGACCAGGTCCACGCCTGTCTCGAGCAGCGATTCCGCGCTCAGACGGTCCATGTCCTTGTGATCGATGATCGCTATGTCGCCGTGCTCGAGGCGCTTCACGAGATCCTTCGTTCGGCGGTCGAGCCTGGCGGTGCCGTAGATGTGCATGTGCTACTACCCTCTCACCCGCTACCGGGGATGCCGGGCCAGCAGTTCGCGCGCGTGCGCGATGCCTGCGTCTGAGGCCCCACCCGATAGCATACGCGCCACCTCGGCCACACGGTCCTCACCCGTTACCGGACTGACGTTCGTGACGGACCTGCCGTCCCGCTCGGCCTTGGTGACGACGATGTGCTGGTCGGCCGCTGCCGCCACTTGCGCCAGGTGCGTGATCGCAAGCACCTGGTGCCGGTCGCCCAGCCCCGCAAGACGCGTACCCACGGTCAGCGCCGTGGCTCCACCGATCCCGGCGTCCACCTCGTCGAACACCAGGACCGGTACCGCGTCAGCGTCGCCGAGGACGCCCTTGAGCGCCAGCATCACACGCGACACCTCGCCACCTGACGCGATCCTGGCGAGTGGTCGTGGCTCCTCACCGGCACCGGACGCGAACAGGAACTCCACCCGCTCGGGTCCATCGACGGTCCACGAGTCGAACGGAAGCACAGTGCGGGCCACCGCGAAGGACGCTCCGGACAGCGCCAGGTCGACAGCCGCCTCACGCAACCCATCGACGAACGGACCGATCGCGCCGCCGCGCACTTCGAGCAGCGCCTCTGCCGCGGCGCGCAGAGCCTCGGCGGCCCGCTCCTGTGTGTCACGTGCGCCCGCGAGCCCGGCCTCGCCCGCATCGAGGACAGCCAGCTCCTCGGCAGCCGCGTCGCGCGTCTCCAACACCGCATCGACGGTGCCCCCGTACTTCCGCGCAAGACCCTCGATGAGGTGCAAGCGTGACTCTGTGGCGTCGAGCGCCGCAGGGTCGTGATCGATCGTCTCGGCATACGCGAGGATGGCCGAGCCGAGCTCCTGCAGCTCGATGTCCAGACGCGTCGCGGTCTCGGAGAACACGTCGAACGCATCGTCGAGTCCTCGCGCGGCGCCGAGCGCCTGTAGAGCGCGCGACAGACCGTCGGACGCCCCTCCATCGTCCTTGATCGCCCCCCACGCGGCGTTCGCTGCTTCGGCCAACCGTTCGCCGTGACGAAGTCTCGGCAGCACCGCGGCGAGATCAGCGTCCTCCCCCACGCGGGGGTCGACCGCCTCGATATCGCCGATGACGAACCGGAGACGATCGAGCCGCTGCTCCTTGTCGGCAAGTGCGGCCTCGAGCTCGACAAGCCGGTCGCGGGCGACGCGATAGCCGCCCAGGGCCTCTCGATACGCCTGCAGCGCTTCATGCGCCGGAGCGCCGATGAACCTATCGAGGTACCCCGCATGACGCGAGGGCGAGAGCAGCGCCTGATGCTCGTGCTGGCCGTGGAGGTCGACGGTGGGGCCGAGGAGGTCCGCGAGCATGGTGACCGTCGCCATCTCGCCATCGATGGTGCAGCGGGAACGCCCTTCGGCGCTCAGACGGCGCCGTACGAGCACATCCCTGCCGTCCAGCACGAACCGCCCTTCCACCAGGGCCTCTTCGGCGCCCTGACGCACCATCGTCGAGTCGGCGCGTTCACCAAGGAGGAGCTTCAGGGCCGAGACGAGCACGGTCTTGCCGGCGCCGGTCTCTCCGGAGAGCACCGTGAAGCCCGGCTCCAACTCGAGCCAGACCTCGTCGATCAGCGCCAGGTCGCGCACGTGCAGTTCGGCCAGCATGTCATGCTCCGAGGAACGTGGTGGCCAGCGTGGAGTAGAAGTCGCGTCCATCAAGCTGCATAAGACGGACATCATGGTCGCTCACGGTGATCGTCACGCTGTCGAGCGCGGTGCGACAGGGCACGTGATCGCCGTCGACCGTGACACAAGCGTCCGCGCGCACCATGCTCGGGCACCGCAGCGTCAGGACGTCACCGGGCGCCAGGACCAGCGGGCGGGTCCCGATCGCATGCGGGGCAAGCGGGACCACCACGATCCCGCGCACGCCGGGCGCCACCACCGGACCGCCCGCCGAGAGCGCATAGGCGGTGGATCCGGTTGGCGTCGCAACGACGACACCGTCGCACAGGAAGCGATTCACGACCGTGTCGTTCACGACGACCTCGAGTTCGATCGCTCGCGATACCGCACCTCTGCCCACGAAGATCTCGTTCAGCGCGCGATACCCGCCCGCGACGCGCCCGCCGGCCACGACGGACGCTTCGATGGTCTGGCGACACTCGATGCGCGCCTCGCCGGCCAGCGCTGAGGAGACCGCCTCGAGCAGATCGTCACCGCTGGCCCCTGACATGAAACCGAGCCTGCCGAGGTTGATCCCGAGGATTGGCGCATCGATGTCCGAGAGGATGTGCACCGCCTTGAGGATGGTACCGTCGCCGCCGAGCGCGACAACGAGCTCAGGCTCGCCGATATCGGCTCGGGCGACACCGATGTCGCCCAGGCCACACCGAGCGGCATCCTCGGCGATCATCACCGGCGCGTACCCGGCGCTGCAGAGATACGCTGTGATCTCACCGGCGGCGGCCACTGCGCGAGGATTCATGGGATTGGGAACGAGCAGGACCCGCACGTCAACCTCCCAGTGCGGCATGCGCCGCGTCGACAACCGCCACAACATCCACGGCGACCGGGTCGCCACCGCATGACAGCCACGCCCAGAACTCGATGTTACCCTCCGGACCGGTTATCGGCGAGAAGGTGAGCGCTTTCATCGCCCAGCCTTCCTCCATCGCCGAGCGCACGACGGTTTCGAGGACATCGCGGTGCACGAGTGGATCGCGCACAACACCCTTCTTACCGATTCGGCCTTTACCAGCTTCAAACTGGGGCTTAACGAGAGCCAAGCAGTCCGCCCCGGCACGCATGAGCGGACGCACGGCGGGAAGCACCTTGGCGAGGCCGATGAACGAAACGTCGATCACAGCCAGGTCGTACGGTCCCCCGAGGGTCGCGGGGTCGGCGTTCCGGATGTTCGTGCGTTCGAAGACGTGCACACGCGGATCGGTGCGCAGCCCCCAGGCGAGCTGCCCGTAGCCGACATCGACGGCGGTGACCGCACGAGCGCCACGCTGCAGCAGGCAGTCGGTGAAGCCCCCGGTGGAGGCGCCGATATCGATGGCGTCGACGTCTGCAGGATCCACGCCGAAGGCATCGAGCGCGCCTGCAAGCTTGTGACCCCCCCGTGAGACATAACGCTGTCGCTCGGCGACGGCGATCACACTCTCACCGCGCACCGCGGCGCCGGCCTTGGTGACCACCGCGCCATCGACGGTCACATCGCCGGCCAGGATCGAGCCGCGGGCCTGCTCACGCGACGGGGCCAGGCCCCTCTCAACGAGCTCGACGTCGAGCCTGCGCGCTGTCATGAGCGGGCGCACCCTTCGCGTCGGCAAGATCGGCGAGCCGTGACGCGACTCGCTCACACACCTGTTCGGACGTGAGTCCGATCTCCTCGAGCAGCACCTCGGTCTTGCCGTGGGTCACGAAGCAGTCCGGGACGGCGATACGGAGCACAGGGGTGGTGGCACCGGCATCGGCCAGCGTCTCGAGCACGGCAGCGCCAAAGCCGCCCTCTCCGGTGTTCTCCTCCAGGGTGACGATGAGCGGTGCATCCGCCGCCTCAAGGACCGCGACGCGATCGACCGGCTTCACCCATCGCATGTTGACGACCCCGGCCTCGATGCCCCGGTCCGCAAGCAGTGCTGAAGCGTCCTCGGCGACACCCACCATCCGGCCGACCGCGAGCAGCTGCACGTCACCGCCGGTGCGTCGGCGTTCGGACACACCCGGCATGAGCACCTGCGGCTCGGCGGGCATCGCAACTCCCCTCCCGGAGCCACGCGGATAGCGGATGGCGACAGGACCGTCGGCCGCGATGGCCGTGTGCAGCATGTGCACCAGCTCCGCCTCGTCAGCCGGAGCCATGATCTGGAGCCCGGGAACGGCTCGCAGGTATGTGAGATCGAAAACGCCATGATGCGTGGGGCCATCCTCGCCCACGAGACCTGCACGGTCGAGACAGAAGACCACGTGCAGCCCCTGCAGCACCGCATCCATGATCACCTGGTCGTAAGCGCGCTGGAGGAACGTGGAGTAGATCGCCACCACCGGCACCCGGCCGCCATGCGCGAGTCCGGCCGCCAGACCTACGGCGTGCTGCTCGGCGATGCCGACATCGAAGAAGCGGTCGGGGAACCGCTCGGCGAACCGTGTGAGACCGGTGCCCGCGGGCATCGCCGCGGTGATCGCGACCACCCGCTCATCGCGTTCGGCCTCGGTCACGATCGCTTCGCTGAAGACCTCGGTGTAGCTGAGCGGCTTCGGGCCGCCGCCGTTGGCCTTGCCGGTCTCCACCGAGAACGGCCCGAGCCCGTGGAACTCGTCGGGACGGTCCTCGGCGTGCGTGTAGCCCATGCCCTTGCGCGTGACCGCATGCACGATCACCGGACCGTCCGCGCTCTTCGCCCACGTGATGGCGTTCTGCACCTGTGCCACATCGTGACCGTCGATCGGACCGATGTACTGGATGCCGAGCTCCTCGAAGAGCATCCCCGGCACGATGAGCTGCTTGACCGACTCCTTAGCGGCTTCGCCGGCCGCGACCATCGCCGCGCCCACCTTCGTGCGCGCCAGTGCCGACTCGACATCATCACGCAGCCGGCGGTACCGGCGGTCGAGACGCACACGGGCGAGGTAGCTCGAAAGCGCGCCCACGTTCGGGGCGATGGACATCTCGTTGTCGTTCAGGAGCACGATCAGCGGTATGCCGAGGTGACCCGCGTGATCCAGCGCCTCGAACGCCATGCCGCCGGTGAGCGAGCCGTCGCCGATGACGGCGACGATTGTCTCGTCGGTACCGCGCAAATCACGGGCGGCCGCAAGGCCGAGAGCCACCGAGATCGAATTGCTCGCATGTCCCGCGT